>MDTG01392354.1_pt1 | contig 12715 bp, 16 predicted proteins | sample 811421 | NCBI WGS metagenome assembly MDTG01 (sample SAMN05326645, study PRJNA326480) | marine metagenome | isolation source: seawater | place: Pacific Ocean: South East | collected 2011 | reverse complement strand
CTAAAAAGTCGAAGGGAGAAGTGTCCATATAATGGCGCTCAGATTAGTAGGCGGTAGAGATGTTTTCTCTACCGCCTTTTTATTTGTCCTGTTACAATAGCCACCGTTTGTACTAAAAGTATAAAAAGTGCGCAGTTCGTCAAGTTGACCAACCACATCCGCACATCGAATTCTTCTGGTTATGCCAGCATTACAATGCCACAAAGGCGTTGTACACAACCTCTTAAGTGAGATGATCAAGATATGAGTAGAAAGAAAAAGTCGCGTAAAATTCCATCAAATGGTCCTGTACGTTTAAGCAAAGAAAAGCTTAAAGAAATGCGCGCGTTAAAAGAGCAGCGAGTTAAAAAGACCAAAGGCGCTAAACCAGGGTCTCGAAATGCACCTGATGCACTAAGCGCAGAAAACGCAGCAGCGAACAATCAACCGAAAGATAAGCGTGTTGGTAGTAAAAAGCCTATTTCTTTAGTTGCCCCTAAGGCCGAGCCGAAAGTTGAAATGAAACGCAACTTGAAACCAATGGTTGAGCTTAAAAAAGTGGCTGAGCCTGAATTAACGCCAGAGCAAGAGTTAGAAGCGCTAGAAAATGACGAGCGTCTACTGAAGTTGGTTGAGCGTCATGAGCGTGGCGAGTTATTAACTGGTAAAGATGCTAAGTACTTTAATAGTCGTATTGCTCGTCATCAGGCTTTATGCGAGCTATTAGGTATTGAAGATGAAGACGAGTACGAAGATGACTTTGAAGATGATTCATTCGATGAAGGTGAGTCTGACTTCGATAAGTACTTATCAGATGACTTAGCCAACGAATGGTTTGATGACGAAGATGAGGATGAGCGATGAGCACAACCTTGATTATTGCCATAGTAATTGGTGCGGCAATTATCGCAGGGCTTGCGTTTTATGCAGGACAACTTCTTTATAAACTAAAAGAGCAAAATAAGCTTATCGCCAAGAAGCAAGCTGAGCATGAGCAAAAGCTTGCAGCATCAAAAGCAAAACGTAATGCAAAGTTAGCCGATAGCATTCATTTAATTGCCCGTGCAATGAATGAAGAGCAATGTGAGTTCTCTGAAGGCTGCTTACGCATTTGGGTGCTGATCTCTCAATACAGCTTTGCAGAAGAGTTTGAGTTAAGTGAGCGTTACCCTGGCATCTTTAAAATGTACGAAGTCGTAAAAGATATGCCAACGCACGATGCTCGAAAGAAATACTCTAAAAAAGAGGTTTTCAAAATGGACACCGTTCGCTGGCGTGCTGAAGAGCAGCATAGCGATGAGATTAAAGCAGATTGCGCCCGCATAATTGAAGAGTTTAAAGCCGCGCCAGGCAGCGAAAACGTAGTATTCAATTAAGCAGAAGTTGTGATTTAAGCAAAATAAAAAGCAGAGCCTAGGCTCTGCTTTTTGTTGGGCTAGATAACTCGTGAGAAACGAGTTTGCTTGATTTGTTGTTGTAGGTGCGCATCAAAGCACATACAAATAATACGAATAAATAAATTACCGCGGGCTGTTACTGTGATCTTATCTTGGCTAACAGTCACCAAGCCATCAGCAAGCAGTGGGTCGAGTGCTTTTAGTGCCTCACAGAAGTAGCTAGCGAAGTTGATATTAAATTGTTCTTCGATTGCTGGAATATCAAGCTCAAACTGGCAGATCAATTGTTTGATTACTGCGGCACGTAAAGTATCGTCATCAGTTAGAGCGACACCTTTACATACTGCACTGCCAAACCCTTCTTGCACAGCTTTGTAATAGTGCTTTAACTCTTTTTCGTTTTGTAAAATAGCATTGCCAATTTGCGAAATAGACGACACGCCTAAACCTAATAAGTCACACTGTCCATGCGTTGTGTAACCTTGGAAATTACGATGTAATTGACCTGCGTTTTGCGCAATTGCCAGTTCATTGTCTTTACGGGCAAAGTGGTCCATACCGATAAACTGATAACCCGCCGCTAACATCTGCTCAAGTGTATTTTTGAACATAGTGAGCTTATCGCCAGCAGATGGTAAGTCAGCGTCTTTAATCTTGCGCTGTGCTGCGAATCTATCTGGTAAGTGAGCATAGTTAAATACCGAAACGCGATCGGGGTTTAGTTCAATAAGCTGTGCAATCGTCTCTTTGAAGCTCTCAGGCGTTTGCAAAGGTAAACCGTAAATCATATCGGCATTAATAGATTTAAAGCCAAGCTCACGAGCTTCACTAATCAAGCCTTTTACAGATTGCACGCTTTGTGGACGATTAACTGCCAGTTGCACATCATCATTGAAATCTTGAATTCCAAACGAGACACGATTGAAGCCAAGCTTACGTAGGTGAACTAGCATGCCATCAGCTAAAGAACGAGGGTCAATCTCAATACCACGCTCGGCATCATCAGCAAAATTAAAGTGCTGTTCAACTAACGTCATTAAGCGGCTCATTTGTTCTGCCGATAAAAAAGTTGGCGTACCACCTCCTAAATGCAGTTGCTCAACTTTATAATCAGCAAAAAGCGTTGCTTGCTCAGCAATCTCAAGCGCTAAATTATCTAGGTATAAATCGGCTTTGGATTGATGACGTGTGATCACCTTGTTACAGCCACAGTAATAACAAAGCTGACTGCAAAAAGGGATATGGATATACAGCGATAAAGAACGGCTTTTCGACGCTGCAATCGCGTTAATCATATCTTGTTGGTTATAACCATCAGCTAAAGACAATGCCGTTGGGTAAGATGTATATCGAGGCCCAGAAATATTGTACTTGTTGATCAGAGATTGATCCCAGCTTGGTAAATTTATCACAGTCAGCACTCCGCAATTGATTGAGCGGCTATTTTAACGAGTTTACTGATCTAGCTATTTGATCTAGAACAATGTCGGAAGCTAGAAACTAATCGGCATGCTTTAAGGTTGTTGTAAAAACAAAAAGTTTACTATTTGAGCAATTGAATTAGTGATTGTTAAAATAAAGGGTTTTGCTAGTGACAAGGTTACAAAAACTTTTTATACTGCATCCCGCTTTAGTCAGTTAAACCTGCTAAACGCATCAAAAATTTAGCTTTCGCTAATACATTGGCCCCTTAGCTCAGTTGGTTAGAGCACACGACTCATAATCGTTAGGTCCCCAGTTCAAGTCTGGGAGGGGCCACCATTTTTACAAGCTTCCCAAGTAAACATCTACTAACAAAATTATTAAGTTATTTCCACGGACGCTCTGCGGATCGTATTTAGAACAATATAAATCATTACTGTACACGTATTAGTATCAAAACTAATTCATTTGTAATTTATTGCTAGGCAGGTTTGATGAAAGGTTTTACTAGGTTCTTTGGAGCTTAAAGGTTTTGGTTTTATAGCTCTTAGTGACAGCCGAAAATACTAAGTTTAAAGTTAGGATAATTTAGGTTTTCTTTTTTGAGTCAGAAAACTTATGTCTAGTTTTGTCTACTTTAGATGGAAGATAAATCAAACATATCTGTTTCTGGCTCTTCCTTTCGAGTGATCAAACCTGATGTAACAGGCTTTATTGTAGGTATGGCAAACTTTGTTAGTTTACATATAGCATCAATTCGCGCTTCTGGGGGTAACTCTTTAAGTAAGTTTGGCAAGTTCTCAAACTCATCTGCTAAAACATTAACCAGCACTTGTCTGGTATCAAAGGTTAATTTATTTGGAGTGCCAGCCTTACGTCCGCCTGTTTTTCTACCTTGCGCCATGATATTTCTCCTATGCGCCTATTTTTTCTTTAGCCTACTTGTATTGTAATCTTTTACTTGATCACTTTTATAGCCCTTACCTCTGCCTTTTGCTAGATAAGATAACCAATATAAAGCTTCAAGCCTTGTTTCTGGTGAGTCAACATAGATGTAACTCCTACGGTTTGCAGAATAAAAGCCCCCCATATCTTCCCATACTTCACGTGCAAACCTTGCAATGACATGCGATTTATTAAGCTTGTCACCATCGAGCCATAGCGCAACATGATAGTGCTGTGCTTTGGCTTTTTCCTGTTCACGCACCCAACAATACCCAATTTCAGCAATACCATAATGTGCGGTAATACGTGCCATTAAGCGCTTTCTAAATATGGTCATGCGTTTATTGTCATCGGTTGGCTGTTTCTGGTGTAGCTCAATCATAATAAATGTTTGTCGCTTCCATTTATCTAAACCAATATCAAATTGTTCAAATAATCTTTTAAGCATTTGTGTATAGCAACCTGAGCCATTAGCATTTACAGGGATTAATTCGCCACGATGCAAAATAGTGTCAGCCCTTGAAATATACTTTCGACCTGTTGTGTTTTTTTGTTTTTTCTTTTGCATAAACTAACAGGGGTTCTTTAAGGGATAATATAAATAACCGCTCGATTTTGCGGTAACTAAAAACCAGCCAGCCTTTATAGGTGTTAGGCTTAGGGCATAATTGAAAAGACAAAACCGCCAAGTCAAAACCGCCAAATAAAAACAAAGACAAAACCGCCAAATGTTTGCGGGGGTGTTTTGTGGTAAAAGAATAAAAATCGAATGAATAAAGCGCATAAATAAGCTACCATTTAAACGCTGGTGGCTCGGTCGGCAAACTTTCCCACCAGCTGTGGTTATTAGTCTTAGTTCGTATAGTGTTTAGCTATGCGTCCTAGGACTTCCCAAGTAACTTATTCAGCCTACTTATTTGCTCTTGATTCATGGCTTTATAATCAAACCAGTAACGCCTTATTCGATCATGCTCTATGCCGTGAGGGTCGAAGACTGTTTCATCTAGCCAATCAAATGCAATCCCTTTATATTTCAATTCCTTTACTCGGGCTGCTAAATGGCAAACCCCAATAGCATCGGCTTCATAGCGATTAATTGAGCTTTGATTGGCAATGTACTTAGCGACAATAATTTGCTGACTGTGGGCTGATAAGGCATGTTTTTTCATAACTATACTCCCTTACCAGCTAATAAAGCTTGCACAGCATCAGCAGGCCATAGTAAGCGCCCTGAGGGGAGTTTGATTGGTTTAATGCCGTAATAGCTACCTGTTTTACAAAGACGGGTTCTAATAGTGTTAGGTTTGCCGTGTACACTTTTTGCAAATTGCTCGGTGGTTAGGCTTTGTTGTATATATGTGTTGTTAAACATTTACTTGGGTCCTTTTGTATAGGTGTAGACTCAATTGTAAATGCAATTAATTTATTTTAAATCAATGTTTTGGGGGGTAAGTGGGGGGCTTATTCCCTACTTTTATCGTTGAGTACATCTAACGCCCTTTCAGTCAAAAGCTTTTCTGATATTGTTTCCCATGGATCTTGGGGCTTTACAGTTTCTATATTCGTATATTGCTTTTCAATCTCTCCCCTGAAACTTGTAATATCTTGCATGGAGCTAAGTTTCATTTCTTTTTTTGCTAGTTGATCATCTATCATTAAGCGTCCATCGTTAAAAGCAGCTGTATTGCCTAGGTATTTTTCAGGTGACTTCCAAAAGTCTGACTTATCAATGCACTCATAACTAAAATCAATTTGAATAATACCCTCTAGCCAATCATTTACATACCCCTTGATTGTATCGGTAGATTTAAATAATTTTTCACCTACTTCCATAAAGACTCTAGTTTTTTTGTAGTTCATACCTAAATAGAACTGAACAAGTTCTATTGATTTTTTTCTTGTACCTGCTGTTGAATTTGGGCGGTTAACTATTTTTGGTAATTCACCGTTAATCATATCTAAAAATAGTCTACCGATTGCAGGCGCACTCATAGCATCTACATCTGAATGTATTAAATTTGTAAGTGGTTCAGGGTCTCTATTTTTTCGGTAATTTTCTACTAATTCTTCAAGATAGTCATCGTGCCAGTAGTCACGTTTAAAATCCATTATACCCCCCTAACAATACTTAAGCGCTGCTGATTGATTGCAGGTATATCGACACTAGCTTGCTTTAATATCCAAGCCTCTAACGTTGTGTGCCATTTCCTTAATAAATCGAGTGGCCTTTGCTTGTAATGCTTTTCAGCGGTGGCACTGGGTTTATGGCCCATAATTTGAGCAACAACGCCCGTTGGAATTTCTACCCATTCACTAAGATTTGAAAAGCTACGTCTTAACCCGTGCAAGGTTAGCCCCTCAATACCTGCGGCTTCTAGTGCGGGTTCTACGCTTTTTCTGGGGTCTGTGAGCTTGCCTGTTGTGCCTGTCGGGGTAGAGAAAACCCATTCATTTCTACGGGGTAGGTTAATAAGTAAACTAGCTACATAAGGCGTTAAGGGAATTACTCTATAACCCGCGTCTGAGCCGCTGCTGGTGGCTTTATCACGTATGGTCATACTATTCCATTGTAAGTCCAGTTCGGTCCATTTAAGGCCCACCAGCTCATTTCTTCGCGCACCCGTTAAGAGTAGTGTTTGCACAAACGCAGAAATAACGGGGTTTTGTATTTGTCTTACATATTTAAAAAAAGCGGGTAACTGTTCTTTTTGTAAGCTGTCGGTTCGTGCGCTCAGTTTCACGACTGTTTTTTTTACGTCTTTTGTTTTTAGTTTTGCTACATCAATTAAACCAGCGTATTGCTCTTGTTCGGTACACCAATTTAAACAGGCAAATAGTAAGCGGTAAGTTTGCGCGGCAACTCCTGCACGTGTCTCGTTTTCTTTTTGCAACCAAGATTCAATCTTTTTAGGTGTTAGGTCTTTCAATTTTGTGTTTATTAATGGATATAAACAACCAGCTTTAGTTAATCGACCTTTGCCCCTAATCCAAGGCTGATTAGGCTCTTGTATTGCTTTTAGGTGGTCTTTATAGTGCTTTTCGCCCCATCGACTTTTGTTCGATTCTATATATTCAAGCCATACTTGTTTTAACTTGATAATACCGCGTAATTCTTCTTGTTCTTCGGCTAACTCTATAGCTGCTTTTTCTTTTTTTACCTTCGCAGGGCTTATGTAATCACTAGCTTTTGATTGAAATTCTCTAGCCTTTGCTCTCGCTTCGTCAATATCAAAAGAGTCTACAGGGCCGATTACAGCTCTTTTAGTTTTGCCGTTTATTGATGTTTGAAAAATAAAAGACCGCTTACCTGACGAATAGGCTCTTATACCTAACCCAGTGCAACCACTATCCCACAAAAAGGACTCTTTCTTATTATCGGCACATTTAAACACACGGACACGTTCAGCGGTAAAATTTACTCGATTAGTGCTATTATTTGATTTAGCCATTTGAACCCCCTTATGGTTCGTATGGTAGCCCTAGTAATGTTGGCGCATTGCTAGGGTTTTTTATTATCTACGGATCAGTCACGGAACGGCTACGGATCTATTTTGAGTAAATATACATCAATGTGAAACAATGCGCCACATGCGATTCGCGGGCTGAGTCTCAGTTTTTATGGGGGGTTATGAGGTTTTATCAATGTAGGTAAATGCTTTTATACTTCGACTCATAATCGTTAGGTCCCCAGTTCAAGTCTGGGAGGGGCCACCATTTTCTTTATATTAAAACTTGTAAATCAACGCTTTACACCAATCTTTAATAGTTTTGTTCCACTTTTGTTCCACCCATGTTTTTATCCTTAAAATTCAACCAAATAAAATTATTTTTAATTTTTTAAAAATATTTTGTCAGGTTTTTTGAGTTTGTCTCGTCTATAGCTGCAAATGACACGAAATTGTTCTATTCGGTGGTAGCGATAGGCAGTGTCTTATGTATCTATTTTTACGAAAAGGACAAGCTCATGACGACTACAACATCAACTGTGAATACGCTAAAACTTGATTCAACGAATGCACTATTTAGTGATGCTGCTCTTTGGTTAAAAGAAGGTTGGGGGCTATTTAAAAAGGCGCCGTTTAAACTTTTCTTACTAATGACACTGTTCGCTATTTTGCCTGGGCTAGTGCAACTATTGCCAGCACCTATAGGTTTAACATTATCGAAATGGTTAGCGCCTATGTTAATGGCAACCGTGTGGCCTTTATTGTTTAACCTAAATAGTAATCAAGGCTTTTCATTTCGACACAATACAACATGGGCGAAGTGGGGACGAGTTGCGGTTTGGTCAGTAGTGGGTATTTTACTCGCGCTGGTGCAACTTGCTGTAGGGAGTACTTTGATTGGAAGTGAGCAGTTATCGGCATTATTATCTGGTCAGTTTGTTGATGTTGAGCGTTGGCGCGTAGGAGTTATGTTTGTATCAATTGTTCCTATGAATATGCTGCTTATATTTGTGGTACCTCTGTTACTTTTAAGTAATTCTTCACTTAGTGCAGCTGTAAAAGAAAGCCTTGCAACAGCACTAAGAGTGATTAAACCGCTAAGCGTGCTTTGTTTGATTAATATGCTTGTTACCTTTGCTGCACCGTATAGCCTTTTACCTATGCTACTGATGGGGCCTGTATTAGCGTGTACTTTCTTTTGTGCCTATAATCGTTTGTTCAAATAATAATAAAAACATGGAAGTACAGTGAAAGCTGATGTTCAAATAAACACATTGCTGAATGAATACGCGCCGCTGTTGGCGCGTGTTGCTGCAACCTACGAGATCAATCAAGCGTTACAAGATGAGCTAATTCAAGAGATGTCATTGGCGCTTTGGCGCGCATTTGAAAGTAATGAATCATCACCAGATATTGCCTTTCGAGGCGATGCTAGCATAAAAACCTATATCGCCCGAATAGCTCACAATAAAGCAGTTGATCATGTGATTAAAGAGCAAAACCGTAAAGAGGTTGCAAGCTCTGAGAGTGTTGATTACACCCAAGCTTTAAGTGCACACAAATCACAAGACGACAGTTTAGATTTAATGGCTGCCCTGCGTAAATTAACGCTGAAATATAGGCAGGTGCTTGCTCTACAGCTTGAAGGGTTTAATCAAAGTGAGATAGCCGAAACACTGGGTCTGTCTGAAGATGCTGTTGCGAAACGTGCAAGTAGAGCAAGGCAACAACTTGCAAGCCTAATGGAGTGAATGAAGTGGATAAATTCGAAGCAGATGATCAATTAGCTAAGTGGCAGCAGGCATTCGTGCAGGCAACGCCGAAAGTGGATAGCGCTGCATTAATTGCACAAACACAAAAGTCGCGAACTAAATTAAAGCTAAAAGGTTTAATAGACTCTTTATTAGGTGTTGTGGTAACCGTGTTTTGTATTTACGCCATGTTGTTTGAGGCAAAACATACTTATGAAACCTTCATGTTTGCACTATTAGTGCCTATTCCACTAGGTTTTGGCGTTTGGTCTTACCGTTTAAGACGAAAGCTTTGGCGGGCTGAAACGCTAGACGTAAACGCGATGCTCGACTTTAAAGAAAGCCAGCTGAAACACCAAGTTCATTACTGGTATGTGAGCTTTATTGGCTGTGTTGCTCTTTGGTCCGCTCTGCTAATTGTTGCCTTGTTTAACATGGTTATGTTTAAAACATACAGCCTATGGCTTATCCAGCTTGGTATCAATGGCATTATAGTGTTCGCTGTTTATATACGTCATAAAAAACTAAAATCACAGCTTGCTGCAGCGCTAGAGAGTATTCAAGCGATGCGCTGATATTGCTACTTGACGGGCTGTTCCTAAAACTTATATAACTTGTTATTCAAATAATAATAAAGGATATAAAGATGGAAGTTTTATACAGTATTTTGTTTTGGGGATCGCCAGTCGGCTTAGGGTTGTTCTTTTTCTTATCCTGCACTGGGGCTGGGGTACTTTTCTGGGGGATTGCGCAGCTTAAGAAAGCCTCATCAAATTAAAAAGCCGATGTGTGAACATCAGCTTTTTAATTTTAGACTTTGACTATTTGTAACCGTTAGGGTTATTACTTTGCCAGCGCCACGTATCTTGCATCATTTCATCGATGCCTCGTTCAGCTTGCCAGCCAAGCTCTTTTAACGCTTTTTCTGGTGCTGCATAGCAAGCTGCAATGTCGCCTGCTCTACGCGGTGAAATTTGATATGGGACAGCTTGACCGCTGGCTTTTTCAAAAGCGGTAACCATTTGCAGTACTGAGTAACCATTACCTGTGCCAAGGTTAAATACGTGTGCACCTGTATCAGTTGCAATACGGTTAAGTGCTTTTAAGTGACCTAATGCTAAATCGACGACATGGATATAATCACGAACACCTGTACCATCTACAGTATCGTAGTCATCCCCAAATACACCTAGCTTTGCTAGCTTACCCACTGCGACTTGCGAAATATAAGGTAATAAGTTGTTAGGTATACCATTCGGGTCTTCACCAATCAGGCCGGATTCATGCGCGCCGACAGGGTTAAAGTAACGTAAGATAACAAAGGCAAAGCGTTCATCTGATTTTGCGATATCTTGTAGCATCATCTCAACCATAAGCTTTGATGTGCCATATGGGTTGGTCGTACCGCCAACCGGGAAGTCTTCACGAATTGGCAAGCTTGCAGGGTCACCGTATACAGTTGCTGATGAGCTAAATACTAACTTAAATACGCCAGCGTCACGCATGGCATCAACCAAAGTCAGTGTACCTTGTACGTTGTTTTGGTAATACTCAATAGGCTTTACAACCGATTCACCAACCGCTTTTAAACCAGCAAAGTGAATAACACTATCAATTGCGTGTTCACGGAATATTTTGTCTAGGCAGGCTCTATCTAAAATATCACCTTGATAAAACGTGACGTCTTTGCCAGTGATTTGTTTTACGCGAGCCAATGACTCATTCGATGAATTACTTAAATTATCAAGAACAACAACGTCAGTGCCTTGTTGTAATAATTCTAAAACGGTGTGAGAACCGATGTATCCGGCTCCGCCGGTGACTAAAATGGTCATAAAATATCCATGAACTATACCTGGTTGAATTAGCCTTATTTCAGCACATTTCGGCTTAAATTACATAAATAAATTGTGATTTATAACAATAAAGCAAAAATATGAATCGCTTGTTTTTGATTACATTTTGCACCATATTGATTACACCTAAGTGTTTAGATATTAAGCTATAGTTAATTGTCAGCAGCTAAAATTTAATCATTAGCTATACCTGTTAAGTGGAGAAACAGATGAATACAGTAAAAAAAATTGCCTTAGCAATGGTCATTGCACTACCTGCTTTTGCTCATGCAGGAGAGGCAAAAGTTAAATGGCATGACTTTAACGATTACCGTGATGTAGAACCTGGCAACAATTCACCAAAAGGTTCATTTCATAAAAATGTGGCGAAAAATTTTGAAAAACACTTCAATAAGCTTGCCGAAAAGTTACCTGAAGGCTACACCTTTAACGTTGAAGTGACAGAGCTTGACCTAGCCGGTGATGTGCGTTTTGGTACCATGAATGAGTTACGTATCATCAAGCCAATTTACTTCCCACGTATCGACCTAAATTATTCGATTACCGATAAAAACGGTAAAGTGATAAGCGAAGCAAATGATATCAAGCTTAAAGATATGGGATTTATGGATCGCATGAAAATGGGGCGCGATGAAGCCTACTATTACGATAAGCGTTTAATCACTGATTGGTTTGAAGATGAGTTATTGCCGTCGTTAAATCTGGGTGAATGATAGCTGTCAGCTGTCAGCTGTCAGCTGTCAGCTGTCAGTTTAAAGTTGAACTGTGTTGTTTGTGGGTCTTGTAAAAGACCTATATCGTGGGAGGCGTTTTAACGCCGAAAAACAATTAACGCCGAAAGCTGCTCCCTCATGTAGGCGTGAAATTTATTTCGCACGAAAATATTTGCGCAAAGATAAGTGAATGAGGAAGTGATGATAATACTTTTTTGTTTCTCTCTAAAGCGCAGCGCCTCTGTGTTCTCTGTGGTTCAACATGTTTTTGCACACAAAGAAGTAAACGAGAAGAGAAAGAATAAACTAAAAAAGTATCTTAATTTAGTACCTCTTGAGCGCAGCGTCTCTTATCTCTCTTTGTGAGATTAAATGTCTTTGGTGTAGGCGTGAAATTTATTTCGCGCGTAAGCCTCTATAAAAATAGAGGCTTCTACGTTACTTAAACGTCGCTAACAGTTGTAGTAACTGTTGCAGTTTAATAACGGTTTTTTTCAGTTTTTCTTCGTCCATACCGTCGTTGCTTAAGCTTTCTACATCAGCAGCAACATCGAGAACGTAAGGTTTAAAGCGTTTTGCTTCAAAATCAAAGCCAGCATCTTTTGCAAATAAGGCTTTGAATTTACCATGGCCTTGCTGCTGTAAGTCATCTAATTTTTTATCAGCATCAAGTGCCTGACGATAAACGATTTTTAGGTTAGCATTGAGTTGTTCAATAATTGAATCCATTTTTTTCCTAAAGCTTTAGACTGCAATGCCGATATAGTACGTGGATTGTCATAAAAAGTCAGGTAATGAACTATGAATATATCAGGATCAAGCCTACCAGCGATGAGTGGCGGTGGCGAAAGTGCAGAAGTTTACAGCGCATCGCTTGCTAAAAAACAGCAAAAGGCTGATGGTGCTGCGGCACTTGCACTTATCGAAGGCGCAGCAACATCGAGTGCTGCAGCGCAAACACCTGCTAAGTCGGTAACTGCGACACTAGGTAACAACGTAAACGTATACGTTTAGTTGTTAAACTAGATAGGGCGTGTTGACCCTTTATGATTAATTTTGCAGCAGTGTGTTTGGTATTTAGGCAAGGCAGAGCCTATGCAGTTTGGTTGTTCCACATAAATAGGCGATAACGCAGCATCAATGCCAAACACGCGCTGCCCTTCGGGTTCTTCCTAGGGGCGATTAACTCTTTGTTGCTCGATTTTT
>MDTG01135409.1_pt1 | contig 12716 bp, 10 predicted proteins | sample 811421 | NCBI WGS metagenome assembly MDTG01 (sample SAMN05326645, study PRJNA326480) | marine metagenome | isolation source: seawater | place: Pacific Ocean: South East | collected 2011 | reverse complement strand
TAGTCATCGGTCTTGACCCAACTTTATTTACAAATTTTCAAATACAAATATTTTTTTCAAACAACAAAATAAAAATGATTAAAGAAAATTTGATTGACAAAATTACTAAATTTAAAAAAGAAAGTACTAAACCATTTTATTCTTTAAATAAAAAGATTGTTGGGGAAGATTATAAAAATAAAGTTAAAAAAATTGTTAAATATTTAAATCAAAATAAAATTGACTATATCTTTATTACTGCCCCAGAAAATGTAGCTTGGATATTGAATATAAGAGGATTTGATAATCCTTCGAGCCCAATTCCAAACTCATATTTATTAATAAGTAAAAAAAATCAAAAATATATTATTGCGCCAAAATATAAGTTAAGAAAATTACTTAAAGAAAAAAAAATAAGAAATAATCAAATAATAAATCCAAAAAATATTGATATTTTTTTAAAAAATCTAGACGGTAAAAGTATTTCAATAGATAATAAAACCTGTTCAATAAATTTTGAAAAGATATTGAGTAAAAAGTTTAAAATAAAAAAAAGAAGTGATCCCATCTATTCACTTAAATCTATTAAAAATAAAACAGAAATAAAAAATATGATTAAATCACATATTAGTGATGGAGTAGCTTTAACAAAGTTCATCTATTGGATAAAAAAAATTAATAAAAAAAAAATAACTGAAGTAGATGCTCAAAATAAGTTAGAAAAGTTACGAAAAAAAAATAAAAATTATTTATTTCCAAGTTTTAATACAATTGCTGGTTCAGGTAAAAATGGAGCAATTGTACATTACAGGGCAAACAAAAAAAACACTAAGATAATTAATAATGATGATATTTTTTTGTGCGACTCTGGTGGTCAATATAAATATGGCACTACAGATGTCACAAGAACAATTTGTTTTTCTAAACAAAGCTCTAAAATTAAAAAGATTTTTACATATGTTTTGAAGGGACATATTGCTGTTGTTAACACTAATTTAAATAAAATAAATGTTGGTAAAAAAATTGATGTCCAAGCAAGAAAATTTCTTAAAAAATACGGTTTAGACTATGGACATGGCACCGGGCATGGTGTTGGTTATTTTTTAAACGTACATGAAGGACCACAGGCAATTTCAAAATTTAATACGGTTAAAATCAAAGAAGGTATGATCCTAAGTAATGAACCAGGTTATTATAAAAAAAACTTCTTTGGTATCAGAATTGAAAATTTAGTTTATGTTAAGAAAGAAAAAGGGAAATTATTTTTTAAAAATCTCACATTGGCTCCAATTGATAATTCATTAGTTGATTATAAAATTTTAACTAATCAAGAAAGAGATTATATGTTTAGATATCATTTAGAAGTTTATTCAAAGATCTCACCTTTTTTAGATAAAAAAGAAAAAAATTGGTTAGCCAGTTTTATTAATTAATTTTAGCCATTCTGATTGATTGATAATTTTTACATCTAATTCATTTGCTTTATCAATTTTTTTTTTTGTAGGTTTTTCACCTACAATTAAGTAATCAAGTTTTTTTGAGACATTACTTACAACTGACCCCGAGTTATTTTCTATTAATGTTTTTGCCTCCGCTCGACTCATATCACTTAGTTTGCCAGTTAACATAAAAGTTTTATTGATTAATTTTCCACTAGTTTCAATTTCTTTTACTTTTTCTACTTTTAGAACATCATTTAATTCTAGAATCATTTTATAATTAGCTTTATTTGAGAAAAAATTAATCAGAGATTTAATTTGAGTTTCTCCAATGCCGTCCAAATTTTCTAACTCATATAATTTAGATTTTTCCTTTAATTCTAAAAAGTTTTTTACTGTTTTTAAGTTTTTTGAAATCATTTTTGCACTTTCAAATCCAATATGTCTTATCCCCAATGCATAAATAAATTTTTCTAAAGAAATTCTTTTTTTTTCATCAATAGAAAACTTTAAATTATTTGTAGATATACTTCCCCATCCCTCTAATTTTTCAATTTTTTTATAATCCAAACTAAATATATCTTGGGGAAATCGAACAAGACCTAGATTCCAAAATTTTTCAACAATTTTTTTTCCGAACCCATCAATATTGAATGCTTCTTTTGATACGAAATGTTTCAGTTTTTCTATTGCAACTTTTTCACAATCAAATCCTTCGCTTATACATCTTCTAACTGCATCCTTTTTTTTTGTTGTTATATTAAATTCTTTTACAGTTTTTGATCCACAAGATGGGCATAAATCTGGAAATACAAAATTTTTTGAATTTTTTTTTCTTTTATCAAATTTTACTTCTAAAATATGTGGAATAACATCTCCTGCTCTCTCAATAACAACCACATCGTTTACTCTTATATCTTTTCTAATTATTTCATCCTCATTATGTAAAGTTGCATTTGAAACCATTACACCACCAATATTAACTGGTTTTATTTTTGCTACTGGGGTTAAAGCACCTGTTCTACCAACTTGTATCTCAATATTTATTACTTGTGATATAGCTTTGTTTGATGAAAATTTATGTGCTATTGCCCATCTTGGAGAATTAGCTACATAACCAAGTCTATTTTGTAGTTCAAAATCATTAATTTTGTAGACTATTCCATCTATGTCAAAATTTATTTCACTTCTAATTTTTTCAATCTTATCATAATTTTTAATCAAATTTTTAATACCACTTATGATTTTGTTATGTGGATTTATTTTAAAACCCCAATCAAATAATTTTTTTAAGAATTCATTTTGATTTTTTAATGATAATCCATTTTGATATCCATATGTATATGCAATAAATTTTAAAGGTATCTTTTTAGTTTCATCTGGATTCTTTTGTCTCAAAGACCCTGATGCAGCATTTCTAGGATTTGCAAATTTATCTTTTATTTTAATAAAATCATTTGTTTGAATATATACTTCACCTCTTATATCTATATCTTTTGGAAAATCTTTATTAGATATACTTTTTGGGATATCACTTATAGTTTTTAAATTTTGAGTAATGTCCTCACCTTCCTTTCCATCTCCCCTAGACAATCCTCTTATAAACTTACCATCCTTATAAATTAAAGAAGCTGATATCCCATCAATTTTAGGTTCTGCACTATATTCCAAATTATACTTTTCATCTTTATTTAAATAATTCAAAATTTTTTTCTCAAAATTCTCGAGGTCTTTTTCAGAGAATGCATTACTTAATGATAACATTGGTATTTTGTGAGAAAATTTCTGAAAGTTTTTTGAGGGTTTAAATCCAACTATTTTTGAAGGCGACAAGTCACTTTTTAAAAAAGAATATTGTTTTTCAAGATTTAAAATTTGGACTTTTAAATCATCATATTTGGCATCACTTAATAATGGATCACTCTTTTCGTAATAGAATTTATTATATTTGTCTAATTCTGTTATTTTATTTTTATATAGATTTAAAATTTCTTTTTTATTCATTTCAATTAAAAAGAGACTTAAACTTTTTTATTAAAGACGAGCTTTTCTTTTTATTATTTTTTAATTTATCTCTTCTATTAATTTCATATTTTTTATTAAATATTGTATAAGTGTTCTCATACCATTGTGAAGATTGATAGTTATAACCTAATAACTCAGCGTATTTTTGTGCTTCAAACTCCAAACCTAATATATAGTGAATTTCTACCAGTCTATGAAGAGCTTCTTCTGCATAGATTGTTGTTTCATATTCATCAATCACAGTTCTAAAGCGATTTATTGCTGCAATCCATTTTTCCCTGTCTAAATAATATCTTCCTAAATACATTTCTTTTGATGCAATAATATCATCAATTAAATCTAGTTTGAAATCTGCATCCAATGCATATTCAGAATCAGGAAAGTTTTTTTTTATAAATGTGAATTTTTCTTTTGCATTTATAATTGATTGTAAATCTTTTGTTTCATCAACAATTTGTTCATAATAAGAGATTGCTAATAAGTAGTAGGCATAGTCCAAATTTTTATCTTGTGAATAAACTTTAATAAATCTATCCAATTCTGCAATTGCATCTCCATAATAATCTTGAAGGTAATACGAATATGCTGCCATAAGGGCAGACTTTGGTGCCCATACTGACTGTGGAAATAAGACTTCTGCCTCATTAAACTTTTTTGCTGCATACAATACATCCCCCTTTTCAAGAGATTGCATTCCTTCTTGATATGCCTCGAATACCTGTGAGTCTAAATCCTTTTCAGTAATCACAGATTTAGTTATTTCGTTTTTGGAACAAGAAATACAAAAAAAAGAAATTAGAAATAAAAAGATTATTACTTTATTATTGAACATATCAATTTTATACAGTTTAAAATTGAAATTATAAAGTTGAATTTAGTTGCTAAGCAATTGACTTTAATAGACTTCTATTGATCAAAGTATGAGGTAAATTTCTCTCTTGTATTTCTAGAATTGAAAAATTTTGTTCATCACTAAATAATTTTCTTAATATTTGGTTTGTAAGAAAATGGCCACCTTGAGCACATGTAACATTTGCAATTATTCTATAACCACTAGTATATAGATCTCCAATACAATCAAGAATTTTATGATTTACAAACTCTTTTGGATTTCTTAAGCCTTCTTTGTTTAAAATTTCATTCTCCTTTACTACAACAGCGTTATCTAAGCTACCTCCTTTGGCAAACCCATTTTTTTTTATAGTTTCTATATCTTCAAATAAACAAAATGTTCTAGAATTGAAAATTTCATTTAAATCATCTTCATAAACATTTATCTTATTTCTTTGATTTCCAATTTTTTTATTTTTATATTTTAATTGAAAATCTATATCTAAGCTTAACTTAGAAGGTTCAATAGATATGAATCTACTACCATCCTTGAATTCAACCTTTTTATTAATTTTGATAATTTTGATCGGCTTGTTTGATGACTTAAATCCACAAGATAAAATTTTTTCAATAAATTCTTTTGCTGATCCATCTAAAATTGGTACTTCCTCGTTATCAATTTCTATAATTGCATTATCTATTCCTAATCCAAATAAAGCTCCCATCAAATGTTCAATAGTTGAAACTTTTACACCATATTGATTTGAAATAGTTGTATTTAATGAAGTGTTACTTACATTATTAAAATTCGGGTATACTAAATTATTATTTTTTAAATCAATTCTTTTGAAAATTATTCCTGTATCAGGCTCTGAACTTTTAAGGCATAAGTTAACTGTTTTACCACTATGCAATCCTATTCCCTTAAAAGAAACTGAATTTTTAATTGTTTTTTGAGTTAATAAAGACACAAGGCAACTTTTAGTGGTAGTCTTGATAATTTTGAAAACAATAAATGTTACATTAAAATACAATCTAATTAAAAAGTCTAAAAAACTTTTCAAAAAAACCAGGATTTTCAACAGGTTTTTTGATAAAGCCTACTTCCCTAGGGTTGTATCCATCCATTAGTTTGCTAGCTAAAATAAATATATTATCATTTTCAAGTGTTTTAAAAGAATTCACGTAGTCAAAATAAGAAATATTTTTGATAGAAATTTCAAATTTAGAGAAAAAATTTTGTAAGTTTTCTATAATATCATTTTTTATGCATATAAATCTTATCTCTAAAAAAATATTCTTATTCTTGATATCTTCAGGGATTGAATAATAATCTTCTTTATCAACAATAAATTTATTTATTATCATATGAATTAATTTAAAATCATTCATATTTCTTAAAACACTATCTTTTATATTCGCTAAATTACTCGTATAATCTTCAACTTTATTATTTATTGTATTGAAATTTTTATTTGTTGAAACATCTATTGTGATAAAATCTTTATAATCAATTATTAAATTAATCTCTTCAATAAAGTAATTAAATTTTTTTTCTAATTCAAAAATATTTTCATCTAAAAATTTTTTTAATGAACTAAAGTTTTCTTCTTTATTAGTATCGTTAATTAAAAGTTCTTTACTAAAAAAAATTTCATCATTTTCATTGAGAGCTGTTAGAATTAAGTGCTGAAATCCAACTAATAAAAAAAAATTTTTTTTTTTTATATTACCCATTTAATATAACCTGATTATTTTGTCGTAGATCAATATTATTAATATTTTTAATATCTTCATTATTAATAATACTAATTAATATTTTAAATGATTTAAGTAAATTTTTGTGAGGTAATCTTATGTATAAGCCATCCTTGGTTTCAATATCCCATCTCTTAGTTTTAAAGTAGTATAAGTTTTTGATATCATCGAAACTAAAGCTAGAATCATCAATGATATCTTTAAGTTTAAGGAATTCAAAAATTTCTATATTGCCAAATACAAATGGTAGGTCACTTTTTTTATTTTTTACTTCAATTAAATTACCATTTGAGCCTATATAAAAATTTAATCCATTCTTTTTGGTAATTGCTAAAAATTTAGTTCTTTCAATATTTATATTTAAACTGGAAGGGTAATTTTTAAAAACAAAAAATCTTTCAACAATCTTATGAGAATTAATTATTTCAACTATTTGATCTTTTTCTAACAGAAACAAATTTTGATTTTTTAATATATCTAAATCTTGAATAATCTTATCATCATTAAAATCACTTTGATCAACTATTTTAAAATCATAGTTTTCATTTTTAAAAAATTGAGATATCTTTTTATTGTTTAATGTTCCTAAAAATAAAAAAATAAGAATGTAAATTACAATTTTTTTACTTATTCGTTGCCGCATCTCTAAGAATTAAATTTATTAAATTAATGAAACTAATGCCTCTATAAGATGATATTTCTGGAACCAAAGAAAGTTTAGTCATGCCTGGTTGTGTATTTATTTCAAGAAGATAAAATTTATTTTTATAGTATTTAAAATCAGATCTTGTTACTCCTCGACAACCTAGCAGATTATGAACTTTTAGCGATGTACGCATCAACTTATCATATTGTTTTTTTGTTAAGTCGACTGGAATGATATGTTTTGTTTTTGCTTTAGAATTATATTTGGCCTCATAATCATAAAATTTTCTTTTTGGTTTTAACTCTATTGCTCCCAATTTCTGCTTACCTAAAATAGCCGCTTGAATTTCACGACCTGGAATAAATTCTTCAATTAAAATTTCCTTATAGTTTTTAAGTCTCTGTAATTTATTCCTAATATTTGTTTGGTTGCAGATGTAGACATTAACGCTAGATCCCTCATTAATCGGCTTTACAACAACAGGGAAATTTAGTTTTTTCTTAATTTTGACATTTAATTTTGGATAGGACTCATCATAACAATATTTTATATATTTTGGTGTTAAGATCTTGTGCTTAATGAATATTTTTTTTGAAATTTCTTTATCCATTGCTTTTGCTGAAGCGATAGGCCCTGAATGCGTGTATGGAATCCCAATGCTTTCTAAAATTGATTGAATATATCCGTCTTCACCAAATTGACCATGTAACGCATTAAAAATAATGTTAGGTTTAAACTTTTTAATTAAATCAAATAATTGATTATTCGGCTCACAAACTTTTATTTTGTAACCATTTTTTTTTAATTCTTTTGCTACTTCCTTACCTGTTTGAAGGCTGATCTCACGCTCCTTTGAAAAACCACCTGAGATTATTAAAATTTTTTTTTTCAATTTTCTAAAATTTTTATTTCTTTTTCAATCTTTATACCCGTTTTATTAAATACACTTTTTTCAACAAAATTAATTAGTTTTTTCATATCAGCAAATGATGCATTGCCTTTATTTACAAAAAAATTTGCATGTTTATCTGAAATACAAGCATCTCCAAAATTTGTATTTGCTGGAACAGACTCTTTAATCAATTCCCAGACTTTTTTTGAAGTAATATTCACTGGGTTTTTAAATGTACTTCCACTTGTTTTAACTCGTGTCGGTTGGTTAATGTCTTTTTTAACCTTTAATTTATACATTAATTCTCTAATTTTTTTCTCATCTAGTTCTTTTCCTTTGAAAGAAGCACTTAAAAATATTAATTCTTCCGACAAATCATTATTTCTATATTCAAAATTAATTTCTTTAGCTGGAATAGTAAATATATTTCCAGTTTTATCTATGGCTTGTATAGAAACTAATATGTCTTTTATCTCTCTGTCAAAACATCCAGCATTCATTTTAAGTCCGCCTCCAATAGTTCCAGGTATACAATCTAAAAATTCAAATCCTCCTAAATTATTTTTAGCTGCAAAATCTGCTAATTTTTTATCTAAAACAGCTGTACCTGATATAATTATATTAGAATTTAATACTGACAACCTATTAAAATTTTTTCCTAGTTTAATTACTATCCCATCATAAACTCCATCGGTAATTAATGTATTAGAGCCTGCCCCAATTATACTTATCTTTTCTCTGTTATCTAAAATTTTTAGAAACTCTACAAGATCTTTTAGTTCATTCACTTTAAAAAAAACCTTTGCTTTGCCTCCAATATTAAACCAATTTTTTTTTTTAAGATCAGCATTGTAAATAATATCTGAACTAAACTTTTTAAATAATTCTTTTAATTCTTGAATTTTCATTTCATTAAATTTGGTAATTCTTTTATCCAACTCGAAATTGAACCCGCACCCATCCCAATAACTATTTTTTGCCCATACATATTTTGTTTTAAATATTTTGCTAATTGATTATTATTTTGAACCATGAATAATTTTACCTTAGAATTTTTAATAATGTTTTTACCAAATTCCTCATAACTAAAACCTAATTTAATCTTTTCTCCAGCTGAATATATAGGACAAAGAATAACTGTATCTGCATCCTTGAATGCATAAGTAAATTCTTTTTTTAGATCTTTAAGTCTTGAAATTCTATGAGGTTGAAAAATACACACTTTTTCATGTTTGCTAAAAACTTTTTTTACTCCCTGTAAAACTACCTTTATCTCAGTCGGGTGATGCGCATAATCATCGTAAAAATCAATACCATTATATGAAAAAATTTTATTAAATCTTCTCTGGACTCCTTTAAAATTTTTTAAACCTTTTTTTATTTTTTGAATTGGAATTCCTATAGTTAAACAAATTCCGATTGCACCGACAGTATTTCTTATATTATGTATGCCTAATAGTGGAATTTTAATATCTTTTATATTAAAATTATTCTTGTTAGGTAATTTTACTTCAAGATCAAATTTTGAGAAAGATTGATACTGTCTTATTTTTTTTATTTTAAAATTTGAATTATTTTTTTGTCCATATGTATAAAAGTTTTTATTTATAATCGATTTTATTAGCTCATTATTTATCTTATCATCAATACAAATGAATGATTTGCCAAAAGATGGGACTTTTTTAGTAAATTCAAAAAAATAACTCTTTAATTCATCCATTGATTTATAAAAATCCATATGCTCCCTATCAATGTTAGTTATTATCGAATAGGTTGGTGAAATATGCACAAAGCTTCCATCGGACTCATCCGCTTCTAAAATAGACCAGTCACTTTTTCCAAGTTTAGCAGTATTCTTAATAGAATTTATAACGCCACCGTTTATTATAGTAGGGTCAATTTTTGTTTCTTGAAATATTGATGCTATCAATGACGTTGTTGTTGTTTTTCCATGAGAACCTACAACAACTATATTTTTCATTAGAGAAACAATGCTTGCTAGCATTTTTCCTCTTTTAATTATTGGAATTTTTTTTCTTTTTGCCTCCACTAGTTCTGGGTTATTATTTTTTATTGCAGAGGAAACGACTACCATGGTAGCGCCTTGTAAATTTTTTTTTGATTGACCTAAAAAAATTCTAATATTCTCTTTTTTTAATCTATCTATATTTTTATTATTTGAAATATCACTTCCTTGAACACTGAAACCTTGACCTTTCATTATTAATGAAAGACCACTCATACCTATTCCTCCAATTCCTATAAAATGAATAATTTCTTTTTTTGCTAATTTAATTTTCATTGATTATCTTTTTTAATTTCTGATTTATATCATTCCAGGAGGTTTTATTATTTATTTTCTCTAAATTTAATTTTTTTTCAATTAAGTCTGATTTTTTATTAATAATGTCTATTAAAAAATTTGATAATTTATCTTTATCTAGATTTTTTTGATTTAAAATCCAGCAACATCCCTTTTCTTTATAATACTCTGCATTTTTCATTTGGTGATTATCTTTAGCTGTGGGTAAAGGTATAGCTATAAAAGGCTTATTTAAGAAAGAAATTTCTGCTAGTGAGGTAGCTCCAGCTCTTGTAATACAAAGATCAGAAATGCCAATTAAATTAAAAAAATTTTCTTCAAAACTGAAAATTTTATTATCAATTTTTTGACTGGTGTAGAATTTTTTTAAATTTTCTACATTATCCTCACTGGTTTGCTGAACTATTTTAATCGAAAAATTTTTAGATATTTTAATGATTGCATCTTTAATTAAGTTATCAAAAATTTTTGCACCTTGGCTACCGCCTGAAATAAGAAAACAAAACTTATCATTAATATTTTGAGGCTTTTTAAATTCATAAAAAGCTTTTGAAACTAAAGGTTTTATAATTTCAATTTTATGAGAAAATTTTTTAGGAAAATTAGATAATTGATCTGAATAACAAATTATTTTTTTTGAAAAATTCAAAAAAAATCTATTACCCCTGCCTAATACAAAATTTGGTTCAAGTAAAAATATCGGTAATTTTAAAAATTTAGCAGCTATAATTACCGGTAAAGACATATATCCACCGATGGAAATTACCTTTTGAATTTTTTCTTTTTTTAAAAAAAAGATAGTTGGAAATATTAAATATACCAATTTAATCAATTTAAGCGGAAAGGAGAAACCTAAATTTAATTTTGGAGTATCAATTATCTTAATTTTATTAGTAGCTGATAACAAATATCTTTTTCCTCTTAAATCAGTAGAATAATATACTTCATAATTTTCTTTTAGGTGTTCTTCAATTATTTTAGCAGGTATTACGTGACCACCTGTACCACCTGTAGTAATTAATATTTTTTCCACTTTTAAATTGAAACTTTTCTTTTTGTCAAATTTAAGATTATTCCAGATAATATTGAAACACTAATAATTGATGAACCTCCATAACTTAAAAATGGCAGTGTCATTCCTGTAGTAGGAAATAACCGTATATTAACTCCAATATGAATCATTGCTTGTAACAATATCAAACTAGCTGATCCTATTAAAATTAATCTTATAGTATTATCTGGTTCAACATATACTTTTTTAAAAATTGAAAAAATGAATATTAAAAAAAGAGCTAATATTAACATTATAGCAATAACACCAAATTCTTCTGATATTACTGAAATAATATAATCTGTATGTGCTTCCGGGACTCTATTTTTTAATGTTCCTTCACCAATTCCTTTGCCAAAAAAACCTCCACTTGAGATTGAGTCTAGAGCTTTTTCTGATTGAAAATTGTGAGTACCTTTCTCTGTATCAAAAAAAGATAAAAGTCTGTTTTTAATATATTCAAATTTTGAGACATAAAAAGTAATATAAAATAATGAAATTATGCCAATTGCTGACATAGAAATTAAGAAAAATAAATTAATACCTGATACAAAAATTAAAATTACCCAACTTAAAATAATTAGCAATGTTTGTCCCAGGTCTGGCTGTAAAATTAATAGCAAAACAATTAAGGATGTTAGTAAAAAGGAAACAGAAAATTTAGCTATAAAATTTGATAATTTTTTATTTGAGATTATCAATGCTAACATTATTATAAAAAAAGGCTTTACCAACTCCACAGGTTGCAATCTTGGTAAAAAAAATAAATCAATCCATCTTGTTGAACCTTTAATTTGAATACCAATAAAAGGCACTAAAAGTAACAAAATAAAAGATAATAAAAAAATGTATATTGAAATTTTTAACAGGGTATTCTTTTCTATATATGAAAGTACAAAAATAATAAAAATTCCTATAAAAACAAAAATCAAATGTTTAAAAAAGAAAAAATAGCTATTCATATCTAGCTTGTCTGATGCAATTAATGATGTCGAAACTAAAGAAAAAAATAAACCAATTAAGAATAAAGTTATAATTAAACTAAAAATAAATTTATCTAAATTTTTCCACCATTGATAATAAGAAAAATAATTAAATACCTTATCAAACATAAATATATTTTTTAATAAGTTTATCGAAATATTGACCTCTATCTTCAAAGTTTAAAAAACTATCAAATGATGCTGCTGCAGGACTAAATAATATAGTTTTATTTGAAGAAACATCATTTTTAACATCATTCATCAATTCTTTTAATGCTTCTTGTAAATCATAAAAATTTTTGATTTGAATTTTTCTTTTTAAATCAATTATAAATTTTTTTTTATTTTTTCCAAAAATATAACCTCTTATATTTTTAAAATAATCTTTAGGTAAATTAAATTTATCTCCTTTTTTTGGAATACCTCCTAATAACCAATAAATATTATTGTTTTTCTTTAACATTTCAATTGAAGATGAATAACTTGTGGATTTTGAGTCGTTGATAATTGAAATATATTTATTTTTATAAATATTTTGTTGACGATATTTCAAACCTTTAAAATTTTTAACTGCGCTTATCAAATTTTTTCTTTTTACATTTAACAACTTAGCTAATTCAATTACAAATGACAGATTTTCTCGATTAGAGGCTGTTAAAAAATAATCATTTTTAAATAATTCAATAGATTTTTCTTTTATCTTTGTGTCGACCTTAACAATTTCACTTAGATACTTATTTTTTTTAATTTTATTCTGGATTAGTTTGTCATTTTTATTGATAAAAGCAG
>MDTG01416803.1_pt1 | contig 12718 bp, 16 predicted proteins | sample 811421 | NCBI WGS metagenome assembly MDTG01 (sample SAMN05326645, study PRJNA326480) | marine metagenome | isolation source: seawater | place: Pacific Ocean: South East | collected 2011 | reverse complement strand
TATCATATATTTCTTTTTCTGATGGATTATCTAGATTAAGAGGTATTACACCAGTAATATTATTTTCCTCTAATCCAGACATAAATAGTATTTCTACAAATTTATTAAAGCTACTACTAAGATTGTCTTTACAAACTTTGTATTTAGTGGTATGAAGTAAAAAATTAAAATACATAGGAGATGGTAAAGCGCCACTAACATCTGCTCTTTTTTTATCAAGCTTATTTAACCAATTATTACCAAGTTTATGAACAGGGACCATGAATAATGGTCTTAGGATTTCAATAATCTCTGTAATATCTACCATAAATGTATATTCTGCTTCTTGTTTATCTGATTCTTTACCGGTTTTTTTGTATTTTTCATGACACTTATTCCAGTGTACATAACATACTTTGTATATCTCCTCAAAGCAATCAGATGTGGCAGTATTAAAATTAGCGCATCTAATACGTAATTTATATTTGTTAATAGCACCAGCAATTTGATTTGATATAGTTTTCATTATTATAGTATAGATTTATTATTTCCAATAAAGTGATTCTTTATTTTTGTAATTTATAAGATCTCTATAGTCATCATCAATAAAAAGTGTTAAATCTTGACTATCAATACTAGGTGATTTAGATGTCCATTTATCTTCCTTAAGAAGCAAATTAAGATATTCTACTCGTCCTTTTCCACCTTTAAATTTTCTAGATAACTTAGGTTTTCTGCTTTTAAGTTTCCATTCACACTGCATTGCTTCGGATTTATTCTTAAACCCATCTATTATACATATTGGATACCAATTACATTTCTTTTTAGTATACTTAGCTCCACCACTTATTAAACCATTATGTTGCATCCATCTATGTAAAAAATCATTCGTCATACCTACATATGATAGATTTTCACAAATTATTATATAAACAAGATACATTAGTTATTAACTTAAACAAATTCTTAAATTAAAAATAAAATCCTAATAATAATTATAATTATAATGTCTGTAATTTTTGGAGCACATATTTCTATTAGCAAAGGATTAGTTAAAGCAGTTGATAGAGCTAATGACTTAGGTTGTAAAGTAATGCAGATATTTTCCCAATCACCTCAAAGCTTTCGAGGAATTTCAAAGAAAAATATGGATGCGGTTGATAAAGCAAGAGAGCGACTTAAACATCATGGTATACAAGTAGTATCACATAGTCCTTATTTAATTAATCTTGCAAAAGACCCTGTTAAAGAAAAATATGTAGCAGATGCTTTAAAAAGAGATCTTGAATTTGTTAATAAATTAGAAGGTATCGGTTCAGTTGTTCATATGGGTAAAAGTATAAAATTATCCGAAAAGGATGCATTAGATAATATGGAAAAGAATATTAAAAACATACTCAAAGAATATAGAGGTAAATCTAAACTTATTCTTGAAACTTCATGTGGACAAGGAACCGAATTATTATTTAAAATTGAGGATTTAGGTAAATTTTATCAAAGATTTACTAATAAAGAAAAAGAAAGAATCGGGTTTTGTATTGATACGTGTCATGTATTTGTAGCAGGATATGATATGAGAACAGCATCCAAAGTAAAAGAGTTTATGAAATTATTTGATGATAGTATAGGATTGGATAATCTTGTATTAATACATTTTAATGATAGTGATAAACCATTTGCAAGCCATGTTGATAGACATGAAGATATAGGAAAAGGATTTATAGGAAAAAAGGAAGGGGGAAGTTTAAGTGGTCTAAAAGAGGTATTTAAAACAGCTAAAAAATTAGGAGTTCCTATGACTTTGGAAACTCATGACATAGAGGGTGATTTAAAAAATGTTCAAAGTTGGAAAGAATATAAATAAACTTAAGTAGGTTTATTTTATTTAAAATTTATATTTTAACATATATGATAGATGTTAAAAGTATAAAAATACCAGATTATCTTCCTACTATAATAGTAATAGTTATTCTTACATGGATACTAAATATTAAAATTACTAATCCATTCTGGGATAAACAACCTGTCATGAGAGAGTATACGCAAGGACATGTTGGAATTATACATAAAGCACCAAAATTTAATATTAAATTGAAGCCTAATCAAAAAATAAGATTAAATAATTATCCAATAAATAAGATAAAAACATTTTTACAAGACAATTTTTCTAATAATTATAATGTAAATGATAAATATTTAGATTACACATTAAGAAAAAAAGGAAGAGTTAATATTACCTTATTAGAAGATAATAAGATTATTGGATTTATACATTCATCACCATTATACGTTTACATAGGAAATAAAATTATTAAATTTAAGTATGTAGACTATTTGTGTATACATGAAAAGTACCGAAATAAATACATGGCGACTATTTTAATTGCATCTATTATTAAGGTTGAAAACAGAAAACAACCTTTAATGTTTAAGAAAGATTATTCAAGGCTTCCTTACGATTATTTTATATCTTCTCATTATTACATCAAAGATTTGAGAAAATTAAACCCAGATACACCGAAAAATATTAAACACCTTACACCTTTCAATTTCTATAAATATCTTTCATATACAAATACCCTACTTAAAAGATATAACATAAAAAGTCTTTACTCCAAAAGAGAATTCTTCAATATTTTTTTAGAAAAAAAGGTTATGGATTATTTAATTGTAAAGAATGTCAATGGATTTGAAACCATTATTATCGGTAAAAAAAATATATATAAAAATGATGATATAGTTTTAAATTGCTTTGAAATTGATATGATAATAGGAGAAGTGAGATATTTAAAATATGTGGATAAGCAGATATCTAATTATCTTAAATCTAATGGTTATAATTTTATATGTGTATCTGCAATAGGAAGTAATATTAAATTTATAAAAGATAACGAGTATACAAAAAATAATAAAGTTTATTATTATACCTATAATTTCAGTATGCCCGATATCTTGCCTAATGAATGTGTATTAAATATAAACTAATAGCTTAAAGAATTATTAATAAGTTATTTATAAGTTATTGATATGTCTTTTATCTATACAGCACAAATATACGGAAATAGCACCAATACAGATAATGAAAAATCATATTCTATCATTGGAAATTTGCTTGTTTGGGGATTGATTACAGGAACTTTACTATCTTATACTCCTCAATACTATAAAATTTATAAAAATAGAAATACAAAAGGTATTAGTGAATCTATGATTGCTTTCGGAATTTACAGCTGTCTTTTTAATGTATTAGGAACAATTCAAGAGGATTATCAAAAGTTACATAATTGTAAATTAAATGATAATTGTTATGATATGTGGATACCGATTATACAACTTATTTCTCCTTTACTTTGTATAATTATTCTCTATGGATTCTATCTTTCCAATATTACAGGTGAATATACATTACTTAAGGAAAAAGATCAAAATAAATTAGTTCAGATTTATCTTAAAAGGCAAGCAATCTATCAAAGAGGTAGACATAATCTGATAGCATGTGCATCTATAGTTCTAATATCACTTACTGTAAATACATTATGTAATGTAGATTCTATTAAAAAATGTGGTGAAGTATTTAATGTAATAAGTGCAATATTCAGCATGATTATGTGGTTACCTCAAATTATTACTACATATAAACTTAAAAAAGACTATTCACTCTCATTAATAGCTCTATCTATACATGCATTAGGATGTTTTATAACTGTATTTTATCAATCGTTTATTATGCATCAACAATTTTTAGTAATAGGAAATTATATTGTAGGTGGTTTATCGGAGGCTTTTATAGTATGTATGGTTATCTATTATAGAAAAAAAAATAAAACATATAATGATGAATTAAATAAATTAAATCTTAGCTTTATGGAAGAACCAGTTTATACAAGTAGTGATTACAATAACGAAGAATTATATGGTAGTAAATATGCTGTAACATTGTAATTAAATATAAATAAATATTTATTTATAGTTAATCATTTAAATTAATAAATTATTTATTTTTTGGTCTCTACAACACGGCTTAGAAGACCATTGATGTTCATGAAAGTGTATGTTTCTTTAGCATCAAGGTTGAAAAGTCCTACAAGAGTCTTGTCTGCTTTCCATGATTTACGGTTTTCAGCAAGTTGAAGTTCTTTCGTTTTGATGTAAGCAGATACAGCTTTCATCATTGATTGACGGGTGTAACCACCATCCTCAGCTTGAACACCTTGTTTTTCAAGGAATTTTTTCATTGCAGCGTTTACGCTTACTGGTCGCTGTCTTACCGTTCGGCGTGGTTTGCTGCTACGTTGAAGTCTTTTTTGTTCACGGTCTACTTCTTGGCGAAGTTTTTTAATGTTACGATGCATTTCACGAGTTTGTTGTGCTTGTTGCGCTGAAATTTCGAGAAGTGCGTCAAGCATGGTTCTTACAGTAGAAGTTTCTGATTCGTTTACAGTAGTTTCGGGGGTTTGTGTTTGTTCACTCATTGTTATGCTTATTAATGTTGCTTTAGTTTTAAGTATTTATCAACAATGTTAATAAATATATTAAAATATGTTTTTTTATAGTTAAAGAAGCTTAAAAATTTAATATTTAATTTTTATACCTGCGTATAATTGCAGAATATTAAATCTCAAGGTGTTTTTGAATAATTAAAGCAATTTCACTATATTTCTTTTGATTATAAGAAACATTGATCTTATGATTCTCGTTGATAACAATTAATAGGGTTTTTTTTATAGGATTAGGTAGTATATCTTTAGCATTATGCATTATTTTTATTATAGAAAGCCAATCTTTATTGCTATTATTAATAGTATTATTTAAATTTTTGTTTGTAATTAGTAGTGGTTGTATATCTGTAGGATTCAGATATTGGATTAAAGAAATATGATTCGAAATTAAATAATCAATAATGTTTGATTGCATTATATAGAATTATCCTATAAACAAAAAGTAGAATAAAGCAATTTTTTATACTTATTAGCTTATTATGCACATGCTATTTTAATTAGGACAAATAAAGCTAAAATTTTTCAATATAAATTAATATTAAATAAATTTATATCTTTTAAAAAACAGAAAATTAATTAAAGATAAAAAGGTACATATACAATATATGGCTGATAATGATACTTCTAATGCCCAAAACAAAAATAATAATGGTATAAGTGCCTCAGAAATAGATAGACAGGTAGATTACTGCCAGACAAATTTAAAAATTTTAGCTCAAATTAAAGTTGGAGATAAATTATGCTTTGATACAGATACGAATAAATTTTGTATCGACGAATGGTCATGGAGTCAACCTATGGTAAGATGGTGGGGAAGTGAAGGAAGAAAACCAACCATCAAAGCTATTGAAGATTTTATAACTCAGGTCTTTAAAACAATTGATAGTGTATATTCTAGTGAAGTAACAGAGACATATGTTGATGTTAAAAATACTTATTATACCAATATTGCATCTACAAATGCAGTTTTTCAAGAGGCAAACTCAACAATACTCATGGGATTTATTAATGAAATTAGAAATGCTATTGGAGGTATTGGTAATCTTAAGCAAACCTATGCAAGTGATGTAGCCACTATATCATCTTTGGATATTGCTATTGAAAAACTTAATGTAAGAGTAAAAAAAATACAAGGAATTCTTAAGATTTCAAAAGACTAAATATGTATAATTTTTATTATAGATACTTATATCATTATCATTAAAAGTAACATTATTATAATTATGATGTTTGCTTGCTTATTTAAATAAGGTTGCATTTGCTTAATAATAGGTTTTGACTTATTTTTTTCTAAAAATTTTATAAACATATTCGATACTACAACACTTATAGACAGTATGATTATAGCTTTAATTAACCCCATTATATAAATTATATAAAGATAAAAAGGATAAAATTATATTAAATGAAACGGATAGGTATTGCTTGTATTAATCATATGAATGCGATAGGTTATAAGAATAATTTAATTTATTCTATACCTAATGAATTAAAAATATTCAAGAAAATTACATCTCAGGTTGTATCAGAAAAAAGACCAAATGTAATTGTTATGGGAAAAAATACTTTTCTTTCAATGAATAGTAAACCTTTACCTAATAGATTTAACTGTGTAGTAACATCTAAAGCCGATGAATTTAATAAAGACAATAAGAAAGAAAATTTACAATTTTTTAAATCAATACAGGATGTTTTAGATTTTGGATTTGATAATCATTATAAATATAATAATATGTTTATTTGTGGTGGACAAAGCCTGTATGAATACTTTATAGACAATAATCTCTTAGATTACTTAATAATATCACAAGTAACAAATCATGAGTTTAAAAAGGGTGATACTTTTTTCCCAGAAACACCGAAAAATTATAATCGTATAAGTTACTGTAAACATTTTAACCAACCTGCAAGAATTATAGATACTAATGAAAAATTTAATTGTGATTTTACATATAAAGTGTATTATAATCCATCTGCGAGTGAAAACAACGAATATTATAATGATAATTTTAAAAAACTAACAGGTTATGAAGATACAAATATGAATACTACTTTGTCAGATAGCACATTTCATAATGAATATGTATATTTAAATGCACTTAAAGATGTTCTTGAAAACGGTCAAATCAGACAAACAAGAAATTCAAAAACGATTTCCACTTTTGGGGTTAATATGAAATTTGATGTATCAAAAAGTTTTCCTTTATTAACTACTAAAAATGTGTATTGGAATGGGGTAATTAAAGAATTACTTTGGTTCATTAATGCTGATACAAATTCGCTTAATTTAAGCAAGGATAAAGTGCGAATATGGGATGGTAATTCTTCTCGGGAGTTTCTTGATTCAATAGGTTTAGAAGATTATAAGGTAGGGGAGTGTGGACCTATATATGGGTTTCAATGGAGACATTTTAATGCAGAATATAAAGGAACTGATGCAGATTATAATGGAAAAGGTATAGACCAATTAAAAAAAATTATTGATTTAATTAAAAATGATCCTACATCGAGAAGAATGATTATGAGTGCGTGGAATCCTTGTCAGTTACCTGAAATGTGTCTCCCTCCCTGTCATGTGCTTTATCAATTTTATGTAAGAATTGATAGTGAAGGCACTAAACATCTTTCGTGTCAAATGTATCAGCGGTCTGGAGATATGTTTCTGGGTATTCCATTCAATATAGCTTCAACTTCAGCATTAACGTATATACTTTGTCATATGACAGGTTGTAAACCAGATAAAGTTATTTTAAATATAGGAGATGCACATGTATACAGTGAGCATATTAATGCAGTTAAAAAGCAACTTGAAAGAACACCTCTTGATCAGCCTAAATTAAATATATTGGGTTTACCTAAAAATAATATAGAAGACTATGAAATAGGTAATTTTGTTATTGAAAATTACAGAAATCAAGGAACAATTAAAGCACCTATGATTGCATAAATATTAAATATAACTATATAAAATTATTTATTTATTTATATAGTATATATTATGCCCAGAGTTTATAAACATAGACCCAACAGAGTAAGAAGAGTAAATACTACTGCAAGAAATCCACCACCTCCTGCTCCTAAAGAAAATAAACCGCAAAATATAGGAATAGGACAATCCTTTTTAAGTAACATGTTTCAAGGATTTTCATTTGGTGCTGGAAGTCAACTAGCCAGAGAGATGTTTTCAAAATTTGGAAACAATGAACCAACTCCAGCATTAGAACCGATACCATTATACAATGAAAGTAATGAATGTCAGATTTTAAAGAAACAACTTAATGAATGTAATCAACAATATGTCCATGACTGTGAATATTTATCTAGATATATTGAGTCTAAATGCACTTAAATAAAATCTAAAATATTTCTTACACATCTTGTAGGTAACAGTGTCAAAAATTTAACTTTTATTGTTTTTTTATACTTTTTTTTTGATATGGTTCGTCTATATTTATACCATGAATTAACACTATTATTATATATTCTATTTCTAATATGATGTAAAATAGCCTCTCTTGATGGCCCAGAATAAATATTAAGTGGGTTATTAATTGGTTCATTAATATTAGTTACAAATTCATTAATAAATTGATGTGTTATCTCAAATCTTGGATAAGTTTCATTTGTAGGAACAAGACTATCTATTTTCTTATTAAGCTTTAAATAAGTCTCTAGTAAATATTCGGACCGATTATATTTGGAATATGATAAAACATCTAAGTTACGACAAAATTTACAGTATCTGGGTTTTTTTTCATCATTGTATAATAATTCAGATATATTATTTTCTGTATTACAAATTAAACATAACCAAATCATATAATCATATAAAATTAATTATTTAAATAAATATATTGAATGCTACTTCAATTTTTTTATTTATGGTTCATTTATGAGTGTGTAGCCCTTGCTTTACTTGTTTTAAATCACTTAGTATTTAATTATTTAATGTTACTAATTGTATTAGTAAAAAAAATACTTGAATATCCTAATATCATTTATATTAATATTGCTTTTGCTATGGCTTTGCTATTTGCATATTGTGTTTTAAAGCTTATATTAGAGAATGTCAATAGAACTAGATTGATTAGAATTACTACCAGCAATACCTAAAGATAGGTTATTAATTCTGATTCCAACTTCATCATTATGTCTAGAACTTTTAGGTATTTTTCGTGTGGTTCTATTTTCTAATTGACAATGCATTGATTTGTTCATATGTGAATTATCTTTGGCTTTTTTTATATTACATGATCCTGATTTAACACACCATACTGCAAAAACGCATGTTATAAACATCAACATGCAAACAAGAAATGCTATGTTTTCTGATTTCCAAGTAAATTCTTTTTGACACTTCATTGATTGAGTTGTCATCAAAATACCTTGTTTATTATAGAGTTGTTTATCAAAATTATAGATATTATTATATTGGTCGCGTATTGTTATTTCCCGTGTCTGTTGATTATCTATACATTCCGACCATTCACCTATAGTAAAAGTAAGATTAATAATTGAATCATGTATAGTTTGATTTTGAGAATAATTCATTTTTTAAAAAACGATTGTAATGTTTCATGTCTTCAAATTTTTAAAGGTATTGTAGTTAAAAACAATATTTTGTTTTTAAACTTACTAAATAGTAAGCCATAAATAATATTTTTATAGCTTATTATGATATTCATTTTATTATTTTTAAATTTGATAATATTAATATAATATTTCAATGAATAAAATCTTTGAATAAATAAATGTCTAACAAAAAAAACATTGATTCTAAAGAATTTGTAGAAATTGATAAAAAACCTTATTTGCCCTCATTATATTATAAAACACATGATAATCTTTGGAGAAATGCTAATCAACAATCAACTTATGAATTGTGTATTCACGTAAAAAGATATTTTAATAATGGAAAATGTTCGGGAGATGAGGATTATTTATGGGTGCAAAAAATCTATGATATAATCAGAAGTCATCCTAATAAATATGGTGCTTTAGCGGGTCTTAATAATTGGTGTCATCATTTTACTGATGAACAGTTACAAAATTTTTATACATTAGTTGAAAATGAAGACTAATTATGATTTAAATAAAAGCTGACATTCTCCATTATCTATTTTTAATATATTATACGAAGTTGTGTATAATTTAAAATCATATTTAATATTTTGTTTTTTTATTGCTTCATTGTTCTTGGGAGATTTGAATTTTAATATTAATTCTATTGATTTAAAATTAGAAAAATTACATGCTCCTGATGGCTGATACTTTTCTGGATTAATAGAAAAACTATAAAGTAATACACCTTTAGGTAATAAACCTGTATGATGACTAAAAGGTTGAATTTTATGAAAATAGTTATAGTCTCTTTCACCTAATCTAACATCACCATTAAATCTTATTTCCATAGATTTTATAATATTTTCAGTAAAATATGTATAATTATTATTATTTATAGATGGTATATCACTTCGGAAATTCCAGTTATTAGCTAAATCTAATGGATCCATATTATCTAATAAATATGAAGTTGTATAATTTGAATGTTGATTATTTGATATAGCATCGTCTCTTCTTGGAACTATATATATTTCTTTTGTAGGACTAAATAGCTCTAGTTCTATTGTTTTTTCGTTTATATTGCCTATAAATTCTTTACAAGAAACCTTATCTATAAGATATTTATGTTCAAATGTTTTCAGTAACTTCGCTTCTTCATCACTTAAATATATGTAGTTAGCAGCTATCGAAGGTCTAAGATATAACCATGAAATTTTTTCAGAAACAGTATTTGGGGTTCTATAAAATATTCTTTTTTTCGGAACGGTTTGTTCAACACCGATATGATATAATTGTTTTATAGATTTTAATTCTATTTCTAATTTAAGAGGGATTTTTCCAAGTGAAATAAGTGGAATTTCTACACCATCATATCTGCTAAACCATAAAGGCAGAGGAACACTTATCTTTCTTTTAGGTGTTATAGGAATATTACTATCAGAATCAAAATAAGGATTAAATAAGCTAGGAATATTTCCAGTCATTTGATTAAATATCTTATTTTGTTCTTTTGTTAAATTTACATTGTGATAAATATCTATATATTCGCCTTCAATTGTTTCAATCAGTTCTGAACCTATAAATACTCTTACCTTATTAATAATTGAAGTTCCTAAATTATTTACCCATCTGAATGGTATATTTTTAGTGTCAGTACCTTTTAAGTTTATCTCAGGTATTTCAAACTCAAAATTAATACTTTTGAGTAATTCGCCATAATTGGGAATTTTAGCATATATTGTAATAGGAGTGTCATAATTTAGCTTAGGAGAACCTTCAAATGGGATATAAATATTTTCCATAGAAAAATTAGAATGACGTTTAAATATAGATTTAAAATAAGACATTTGTGGATTACCTGTGAAAAATATATCTTGATTTCCTAAAGCGGCGAGTTGAAGTAATGCACCCGTCATTTATAATATATTTATTTTATAATCTTTAGTATATAATTGTTATATTAAAAGTTATTTTATTAAATTCTAAATAATAAGTCAGCCATTCCTGATTTAATTTCAAGAACATTGTAGTATTTCATGTAAATTAAAACATCATATTTATATTTTTCAGTATTCGATAATTCTGTATTAATCTCTTTTAGATCTATATCAAATCGAATATTTTTAATATTACCTAAATTACAACTTCCGCTAGGTTGATATTTATCAGGATGTATTGAAAAACTATAAGTGCAAATCCCTTCAAGATAATTATTATGATGCATGTAAGGCTGTAATTTATTAAAGAATAAATAGTCTTTTTTATGAACTCTATTAGTTTCATCAAAATCAATACTAATATTTTGTATTATATTTGTCGTAAAGTGAGAATAGTTATTAGCATTAATTGATGGTATATCTTTAAAATCTCTATACTTCCAAATATTTAATAAGTTAGTTATATCTGTATCTGTTATTTTATCAGCTGCCTGGATTGTATGAGCACTGCTATTTATTGAAATTATAGTAGTATTATCTCTGAATTCAGCGTATTTATTTACTATATTTTCAGATGTATTAATATTAACATGAGATCTTGCTAATTCAAGAAAATAGTTTTGATGATCTAAATATTTACTTGTATCAAGATAATTATCCCAATTTGTAAAATTTAACCAATTATTAGTATTTTTTACATCATTTCTTCTTGGAACAACAAATATTTCTTTACAGGGATGATGAGGCATTGAATTTGTAGGTTCATCACGTACATCTAAATGTCCGTGTTTATTTTGTATAATAACCTTAGTTATAGGTTCTACTACATACTGAAGTGTATTTTTATTAAAAGTTTTTCTGAGTTCCTTATCTAAAAATATATATTCCGCATTCAGTATAGGATTTATATTCCAAGTTTTATTTTTAAAAATAGCTAATACTTTATCTTTTTGAAGGTTTTCCACACTTTTAATTTGGGTATGTTTAAGTAAATTAGGCGGATTACTAGTATCAATTTCGATATGATAATTAATCAATTGACTTAATGGTCTTAGTTCTATTTCTAGAATAGCATCATGGTATAATAAATTTACTATCGGCAATGATGCTCCTATATTTCTATGGAACCAAAAAGGTAAAGGAATAAATATAGTTTGTTCTTCATAACTCGGTAACATATTATTTATGTCTGCACTGTTGGCAGGAGATGAATATCGTTGTGGATTATATTTTAATTTGTCTTTACACATTAATTTATCTAGTTGCAATTGTTTATCAACTGAATATGATAATTTATTATAAATATATATGTATTCGGTATCATATTCTTCAATAACATGACCTCCAATAATAATTCTTGCATTTTTTACAATTATATCAGCAATATTATTTGCCCAGTGGAAATGAAACTCGGTTGATTGATCATTAGTTGAATATATAGCAGGTATGTTAATTTCTAAAAAGTTTTTATGTATTAGGTCACCATTTTTATCTAATTTTAGTTTGATTTTAGTAGTATCCGTAAATGACAAATTACCAATATTTTCAAATTGTAAATTAATAGTTTGCATAGCAAAATTTGAATATCTCATGTAAACTTGTTTAAAAAAACTTATCTGGGGATTATTTGTTAAGTAGGAATTTTCTTTACCTATTGAGTAAAGTTGTAATTTAGCTCCAGTCATTTATAATATAAAAATAAATTTCCTTTAGTTTTATATTAATTAATTAAAGATTAGT
>MDTG01112455.1_pt1 | contig 12718 bp, 14 predicted proteins | sample 811421 | NCBI WGS metagenome assembly MDTG01 (sample SAMN05326645, study PRJNA326480) | marine metagenome | isolation source: seawater | place: Pacific Ocean: South East | collected 2011 | reverse complement strand
TGAGGTAATCAAATCGACCTTTATAGAGCTTAAATTTTCTATTCTACAATTATGTATAGTTACATCAACGTCTGTTAAAATCGAAACTTCTTTTAAGAAAACACATTTCTTATGATCAGACTCAACTAAATGAATGTTTTTTTTTCCCATTATCGCCAATATTAAGCCTGGGAACCCTGCGCCAGAACCAAAATCGATTACATTTCCTTTTATATCTTTAATAAATGAATACAATTGTGCTGAGTCTAAAAAATGTCTTATCCAAATGTTTTTAATACTATCTTTACTTATTAAATTAACTGATTTCTGCCATTTAATAAGTGTTTCATGAAAAATACGTAGTTTTTCATATGTTTCACGTGAAACAACCACTTGTGAACAAAAACTTTCATAAGTATTAATATGCATTTACAACTTTATCTTTCTTACTTCTTTTTAAGTGTCTTAGTAACAATAATGTGGCTGATGGCGTAAAACCTGGAAGATTGGATGCTTGCGCTACTGTGGTAGGCTTAGTATGAGTTAGAATATCTTTAATCTCATTAGACAAACCACTAATTTTATTAAAATTAAATCCAACAGGAATTTTTGTTTCATTTTCTTGTTGATAAATTTTTATGTCCTCTATCTGTCTTTTAAGATAAACGCTGTATATACAGTCCGTTTCGATTTGACGATGTAAATCGCTAGGTATACCTCTAAGTTCTGGCCATATTTCAAAAAGATCTTTTATATGGTGTTTTCCGGAGGACAAAATATCTTTTGGTGACCTTGATTTGCCTGTCCTAGTTGTTGGTAAATTATGTTTTTTTAAAAAACTTGGTTTTGCACTCAAATTAGCTATAATGTTATACGATTTATCCAAATTTTGTTTCTTAAAATCCCATATTGTTTTTCGGTTATTTCCTACGACACCAAACTTTATACCTTTTTCAGTTAATCTTTGGTCAGCATTATCAGATCTTAACAATAATCTGAATTCTGCTCTAGATGTAAACATTCTATAAGGTTCAGGTGCGCCTCTATTGATTAAATCATCAATCATTACGCCAATATATGATTCTGATCTATCTAGGGTAAACCATTTAGGTTGCATATTTATATTTATTGCTGCATTTATTCCCGCTACTAAACCCTGCGCGGCTGCTTCTTCATATCCAGTTGTCCCATTTATTTGACCAGCAAAAAACAGTCCTTTAATTGATTTTAATTCAAGAGTATTTTTCAATTCTCTTGGGTCCATGTAGTCATATTCAATTGCATATCCATACTGTTCGATAATTGCTGATTCTAAACCAGGAATTGTTTTCAAAAAATCATCTTGTGTTTTTTTTGGCAAACTGGTCGAAATACCATTTGGGTATACTAATGGGCTATCTAAACCTTCAGGCTCAAGAAATATTTGATGTGAATCTTTTTCGTAAAATCTGTTTACCTTGTCTTCTATGCTAGGACAATACCTCGGTCCAGAACCTTTTATTGAACCAGAAAAAACTGGCGAAGACATAAGATTCTCATAAATTATTTTGTGTGTCTCTCTATTGGTCCTTGTTATACCACACTCAATTTGTTGAATTTGAATTTTTTTAGTTAAGTATGAAAAGGGAATTGGATCAGCATCTGCAGATTGCATTTCTACTCTGTCCCATTTAATACTATTTTTACGTAATCTTGGTGGGGTGCCTGTTTTTAACCTCCCAATTGGTAAATTTAGATCTCTTATTTTTCTTGATAGTTGAATTGATGGATCATCTCCTAATCTGCCTGCAGGAAACCTATTATCTCCTATATGTATAATGCCACCCAAAAATGTGCCTGTCGTTAAAACCACAGACCTTGCTTGAATTGAAATGTCGTTGTCTAAAATAACTTCTTTTATTTCATTTTTTTCAATATTTAAATCTTTTACCATTCCTTCCATTATTGTTAGATTTAAATTTTTTTCTAACAATGCTGTAATTGCTTTTTTGTATAATTTACGATCTGCCTGTGACCTAGGTCCATGCACTGCCGGTCCTCTCGAACGATTAAGCATTCTAAATTGTATTCCAGCGTTATCTATTGCTTTAGCCATAAGCCCGTCAAGAGCATCAATTTCTCTTACCAAATGACCCTTACCTAGGCCACCTATAGCAGGATTACATGACATTTCCCCAATCGTTTCAATCTTCATGGTTATTAAGACTGTTTTTGCGCCTATTCTAGACGAGGCAGACGCAGCTTCAACTCCTGCATGCCCTCCTCCAATAACCACTACATCAAAATTATTCATGTTGTTTATCTCTCATTTACCAATACAAAAGTTATTAAATATATCATCTAAAACTTCTTCTACGTCAATAACATTAGTTATATTACCTATTTCTTTTGCAACTATTCTTAAGTCTTCAGATGCTAGTTCTGGATTTATATTTATATCAATATTTTGTAAATCCTTTAACGCATCTATAGAATTTTTTACAGCTTTTATATGTCTTTGCCTTGTTAAAAAGACATTTTCTTTGGGCATAAAAGAGTTTAAATGCCTAATAATAATTTCTATAAGTTCATTGATGCCAGTATCTTTTTTTACAGAAATGTTGTGAAACTTTTTATTAAATGTCTTTCCAAGGTCTGCTTTTGTGTGTACTAAAATTTTTTTTGTTTTTGATTTTAAATTTGGAAAAGAAAAATTATCATTATCAGATAAAACAAGAATTAAATCTGATTCTTCTGCTTTTTCTAATGCTCTGTTAATACCTATTTTTTCTACTTCGGAAGTGGCGCCCCTTATGCCAGCTGTATCATTTAATATAACAGGAAATCCTCCGAAATCCATGGTAACTTCTATAATGTCCCTGGTTGTTCCTGCCTCTTTAGTAACTATTGCTACTTTTTTTTTTGCTAAAAAATTAATTAGTGAACTTTTCCCAACATTTGGTCTCCCAATTAAAGTAATAACAAAACCGTTTCTTACTCTTTCCCCATAATCACTATTAGATATTATCGTTTTCATCTCTTTTAATATATTTGATACTTTAGAAATAAAATTCTTCTGGAGTTCCTTTGGAAGTTCTTCATCTGAAAAATCAATTAGAGCCTCTAGTAATGACAAAAGATTAATGATTTCGTGTCTCCATGATTGTATTTTTCTAGATAAAACACCTTCATACTGAGACATAGATAATTTAAATTGGTTTTTTGTCTCTGCATTTATTAAATCATTCAAACCTTCTGCTTGGGTGAGGTCTAAGATTCCATTTAAAAATGCTCTTTTGGTAAATTCACCTCTTTTTGCTACGCGAAAATTCTCTTTTTTAGAAAGGACTTCATATATCTTTTTTTCTATAAATGAGCTTCCATGAATATGAAACTCTAAAACGTCTTCTCCTGTAACTGTTTTTGGTCCTGGGAAGTATATTATAATAGCATTATCTATAATATTTTTATCAACATCATATATTTTTCTCAGTGTGGCTATACGTGGTTTTGTTGGTTTAAATGAAAATATTTTAGGTATGTTTTTTGTTTTACTTCCAGATACTCTAATTATTTTAATAGCACTTTTTTGTGCATTAGATGCTGAAGAAAAAATAGTGTCCAATTTATTTTCTTTTTACTTAGGTATGTTTCACGTGAAACGTTTTATTTATTCATTGCTCTAAAAAAATCTTCGTTAGACTTACTTTGTTTGAGTTTGTCTGAAAGAAAGTCCATTGCGTCAACTGGTCCCATTTGCATCAATATTCGCCTTAGGACCCACATCCTTGATAGTGTATCTTTTTCAACCAACAACTCTTCTTTTCTAGTTCCTGACTTAGTAACATCTATTGCAGGGAAAGTGCGTTTATCAGATAATTTTCTGTCAAGAATAACCTCGCTATTTCCAGTGCCTTTAAATTCTTCAAATATTACTTCATCCATTCTTGAGCCTGTTTCAACTAAGGCTGTTGCAATAATTGTCAAAGATCCTCCATCTTCAATGTTTCTAGCAGCTCCAAAAAATCTTTTTGGTCTTTGAAGAGCATTTGCATCAACTCCTCCGGTTAACACTTTACCACTGGATGGTATTACTGTGTTATATGCCCTTGCTAGTCTAGTAATAGAATCTAATAAAATTACTACATCTCGTTTGTGTTCAACTAATCTTTTAGCTTTTTCAATAACCATGTCTGTTACTTGAACATGTCTAGATGCTGGTTCATCAAAGGTAGAACTTATAACTTCACCATTGACTGATCTTTGCATGTCTGTTACTTCTTCAGGCCTTTCATCAATTAACAAAACAATTAAATAAATTTCCGGATGATTTTTGGATATTGCTTGTGCTATTGATTGTAGCATCATAGTCTTTCCAGTTCTAGGAGGTGCAACAATTAAACCACGTTGACCTTTACCCATTGGGGCAACCATTTCAACAACCCGTGTAGTAATGTCTTTGTTATCTGGATCAAATTCAGTTTCGAAGTTTATTTTAGTTTGAGGATAAAGAGGTGTTAAATTGTCAAAATTTATTCGATGTCTAAGTGAATCTGGAGACTCAAAATTTATATTTTCTACTTTAAGAAGTGCAAAGTATCTCTCTCCATCTTTTGGGGCTCTAATTTGCCCCTCTACAGTGTCACCTGTTCGAAGTCCGAATTTTCTAACTTGATTAGGTGATATATAAATATCATCAGGTCCTGCGAGATAATTAGATTCAGGTGATCTTAAAAATCCAAAACCATCTGATAAAACTTCAAGCACACCGTCTCCATAAATTGCTATATCATTATCTGCAAGTTTTTTTAAGCAAGCGAACATCATATCTTGTTTTCTTAAAATGCTAGCATTTTCAATATCTAAACTCTCAGCATAAGTTAATAAATCAGATGGGTTTTTTGCTTTAAGATCTTTTAAGTGCATTTAATTCTCATTAAGGGAAGAGGTTATTATATTGAAAGAAGATTAGGCTTTATCACAATTAATAATATAATCAGTATCATTAATATTGTAGGAATTTCGTTTATTAACCTATAAAATTTAGTTTCTTTGATTCTATACCCTTTTTTAAAATCTTTGTAAAGAATAGATAAATAGAAATGAAATATAGTTAAACAAAATACAAAAAATAACTTAAGTAAAAAATACAGTTCATTAAAAAAATATGAATTCTCGTATAGCAGTAGAAAACCAAGTATATAAGTTATTATAAGCGCAGGCGTCATTATATAAGTTAGTAATCTATACTCCATTAAAAGAAATATTGTATCCATTTTGCTTAAATTTTTTGTATCATTATGATACACAAAAAGTCTTGGTAAGTATAATAAGCCAACCATCCATGATATAATTGAAACTAGATGTAATGATTTAATTATATCATAATACAATAAATATACTTACCTTTCATAATCTCTAACTATACTAATAACTTTTTTTACATTATTAATTTTACAATCAGGTGTTAAACCATGTCCAACATTAAATATAAACCTTTCATCTTTCATTTTATCTAGAATTGATAAGACATTTTTATTAAGATAATTACTTTCATATGGTATCAGTGAAGCTGGATCAAGGTTACCTTGAATAACGATTTCTTTATTTATATTGTTCTTAGCCCAATTTAAATCTACAGACCAGTCTAGGGCTATACAATCAACAAGACTTTCGTATGAATAATCAACAATAGATGATCCTGCTTTAAAAGGAAATCCTATAATAGGAACAAAAATTTTTTTTGACCTTAAAATTTCAACTATCTTTGCAATAGGATTAATAGAACAATCTTTAAAAAAATTATTTGGAACCATATGAGACCAAGAATCGAATATCATTAATACATCCGCTCCTGCTTTTGCTTGCATTTCTAATTTCAAAGAAACAAAATTAATAAGTGTTTCGATTAATTCCATAAACCATTTGTTTGAATCCCAAAGAGCTTTTCTAGTATTTATAAAATCTTTACTACCTTTACCTTCAATCATGTAACAGGCTAAAGTCCAAGGAGCACCAGCAAAGCCTATAAGACTTTTAGAGGAAGGTAATTCGTTTCTAAGAGCTTTTATAGAATTTTCTAATGGTTCTAGCTTTTTTGTAATGGGAATATTTTTGATTATTTTTGTCTCATTTGGTACCATTGGGTCTAAAGAAGGTCCATAAGATTTAGTAAATTTAACATTTCGATCCATTGCCCAAGGAATTAGCAAAATATCAGAAAAAATTATAGCAGCATCAAGATCATAATATTTTAAAGGTAATTTTGTACTTTCTATAATTAATTTTTCATTCAGACAAAATTTAATAAAATTTTGCTCTTTCTCTTTTATTTTAAAATATTCTGGTATGTGTCTACCAGATTGCCTTAAAAACCAGACAGGTATTTTAGCGGTTTTACCTTTAAATACTTTACTTATTAGACTTTGATTCACAAAATAATTCTTTAATTAAAAATAATTGATGTTGTTGTATTAAACTATATTGTGGATAAAGTAATTATTAAGATCTTATACACATATAATTCAAACACTTATAATTGAATTATATAAGGAAATATAGTTGTTAACAATTCATAATTTTAAAAATTAATTTCATCCACATGTTATTAAAAAAAGAATAATTGTTTCAGATTTTATATAAATTAGAATAAAGTAAATTTAAAACATAATTTTCAACATGTTATTAACATAGAATAAGACCTTTTATGATTATTATTGGTATAACAGGATCTATAGGAATGGGAAAAACAACAATCTCATCTATGCTAAAAACACTAAAGATACCTGTATTTGACTCAGATAAACAAGTGAAAGAAATTCTTGAAAATGATTATTTGATCATAGACAAAATATACAAATTATGGCCTGATACAGTAATTTTATCAAAAAAACAAAGAAAAGTAGATAAGTTGGTATTGGGTAATAAAATCTTTACAAATTTTAAAAATAAAACAATTTTAGAAAAAATGATTCATCCTAAAGTTCAAAAAGCAAGGAATGAATTTTTAAAAAATCATAATAAATCACATATTGTTGGCTTAGATGTGCCATTATTATATGAAACAGGTACTGATAAACAATGTGATTATATTTTTTTGGTTAACACATCAAAAACAATTCAAAGAAAAAGAGTTTTAGCCAGAGAAAATATGACCGAGGAAAAATTCAACCTCATAAACAGCGCTCAGTGGAGTTTTGCAAAGAAGAAAAAGTTTAAACCAATTATAATTAATACATCATATGGAAAATTATTAAGTTTTATTCTTGTTTTAATTAATTTATTAAAAATACTTATTTATAGGATTATAAGACATGACAAGGGAATTAGTTCTAGATACTGAAACTACTGGCCTTGATTATGGAGATGGACATAGGTTGGTTGAGATTGGAATAGTTGAGTTAAAAAATCATGTTCAAACTGGAAATTATTTTCATTACTATTTGAATCCAGAAAGAGATTCTGACAAGAGAGCTGAAGAGATTCATGGATTAACAAGAAAGTTTTTAAGTGATAAACCTAAGTTTTCTGAGATAGCTGAAGAATTTGTAGAATTTATTTCAAATAGTAAAATTATAATTCATAATGCATCTTTTGACGTAGGCTTTTTAAATGCAGAATTAAACAGATGTAATATGAAAAAATTAAATGAAGACACAATTATCGACACTTTAGTATTAGCAAAAAATATTTTTTTAGGTCAATCAGTAAGTTTGGACTCATTATGTAGAAAATACAATATTAGTTTAACAGGAAGAGAAATACATGGCGCTTTGAAAGACGCCAAACTATTGGCATCAGTCTATCTAGAATTGATAGGTGGCAGACAATCAAAATTAGAATTTGAAAACACAACTACTAAATTTGATATCATAGAGGAAATGAAAACATTTGATCTAAGTGATTATTACAAAAACAGACCAATTAGAACTATAAATCACACTGATCTAGACCCTGAAGAATATAAAATGCACCTTAAAAGTATAAACAATATTGAAAATTGCATTTGGAAAAAATATCAGACCTAGTTTTCATTTAATGTAAGATCTATATTTTTTAACGAAATAGGGATGCTTTCACCACTTTGTGTTATGTATTCTAAAATTTTATTTGCAAAAGGAAATAGTAATTTTAATCCGTTTTGTGTTAAAATTTTTTGATCATTAGCAGATTTATTCAAAATTTTAAAAAGGCCAATATAGTCCAATTCTAAATGACACAGATTTTTGTTATCTTCTTTCGATGAACAATGAAAGTTATATTTTAGAGTTAAACTAAAAAAATTGTTTTCAAATTGATTGAAATTAACATTTAATTTGTCATTAATTTTTACATTATTATTATAATCGTAATTTTGATAAATATTTTGAAGGTTTTCAAAAGATAAATCTTTAATAAAATGTTTTGTTAATTTGACGTTGACATTTTTATTTTCATTTACATTATTCATTTATTTCTCTAATTACTTAATCCTTCGTATATATATTAAATAAATAATAATGAATATTAATTTTTTAATTTTGTTGTATAATAAACAATTTAAAGTGTTCTAATAATGGTGGTAAGAAATGCAAAATAGTTTTCCGTATCTTGATATTTTGATTTTTGGTGTGATAGCAGTGTTTTTAATTTTAAGACTTAAAAATATTTTAGGTACAAAAACAGGATTTGAAGAAACAAACATAAATAAAAAAACACAGGATAACCAGTTTTCAAATGTCGTATCTTTAAAATCTAAAAATTCTGACTTACAAAATATAGAATTAACCAAAATTCTAGAAGTTGAGCCAAATTTCAATATTGAGGATTTTTTAACTGGATCGAAAACATTTTTTGAGATGGTTTTAAAAAGTTTTGTAAGTGGAAATCTTGATGATATTAAAAATTTTACTAAGCCTTCAGTACTTAAAAGTTTTAAAGTTGCTGTTGATGAAAGGAACAAAGAGCAAGAAACTCTTATTATTGATTTAAAATCAATTACAGAAAATAAAATTGTTAAAACTACAATTAACAAGTCATCAATAAAAATACATGTAAAGTTTCAATCTTCACAAGTAAGAGCACTAATGGATAAGAATAACTTAATAATTGATGGAGACAACAAAAAACAAATTCTTGTTAACGACGAATGGGTATTTGAAAAGAAAGTAAACGACAATAATCCTAATTGGACACTTATAGAAACTAAAAGTAATTAGGGTTATGGTATTAATTTCAAAACATGATAAGAGAGTGTGGGAAAACTATATTTCAAATTTTGAAAAATTTGTAGTGTATCCTCATAAAGAGATAAACAATAATTCAACAAAAAAACTTCAGAACGCAAAAACATACAAAAAAAATACATCTAAAAAATACTCTAAACTATTCAAAAAAAATAGAATAAAACCAGATGCTGTATTAGACCTTCATGGTCATAGTTTATACTCTGGAAGGTTGGTTTTACAAAAGTATGTTTTTGATTGTTATGAAAAAAGTATTAGGAACATACTAATTATTACAGGAAAAGGACAAAACAACAAAGGTGCTTTCAAGGAGGAGGTTCCAAAATGGTTAAAGGAAAACTTCTTTAATAAACTTTTAGTTGATTTTAAAATAGCACCTAAACATTTTGGTGGTGAGGGCGCTTTATTAGTGAGAATAAAAAACAGATTTAAATGAATTAAATTAAAAATTGTTGATGTAAATGGAAAATAAAATTAAAAAAAGAGTTTCCTCTGTTCACAGAAAGACTAATGAAACAGATATAATAGTAAAAGTAAATTTAGACGGTAATGGTAAAAACGATATAAGTACAGATTTGCCTTTTTTTGACCACATGATTCAACAATTATCAAAACACAGTTTAATAGATATAGACTTAAAATGTAATGGAGATCTTGATGTAGATTCACATCACACAATAGAAGATGTGGGTTGGGCACTTGGAAAGGCTGTTAACGAAGCACTGGGAGATAAGAGAGGTATAAAAAGATTCAGTTTTTCATATCTACCCATGGATGAGTGTTTGACAAGATGTTGTATGGACATATCAGGACGTCCGTGGTTGATTTGGAATGTTTTTTTACCAAATTTATCAATAAAAGATATCGAAACAGAGATATTTAGAGAATTTTTTCAATCTTTTTCACAATCAGCTGGTTTAACTTTACATGTAGAAAACATTTATGGCCAAAATACACATCATATAATAGAATCATGTTTTAAATCTCTTGCAATCACACTTAGAAATGCAATTAGTATTGATTTAAGAAATTTGAATACTGTTCCCTCTACAAAAGGAACGTTAACTGGAAATAGATAATATGAACCTAGTTATAATTGATTATGGTTCAGGAAATTTAAAATCTGTAGAAAACGCGTTTAAATATTCTGTTAGAACGAACGATTTAAAAGTGACAATTAAAGTTACAAACAATTTAAATTTTATTTCTATGGCAGATTATTTAGTTTTACCTGGAGTTGGGTCGTTTCATGATTGTAAAAAAGGATTGCAAAAAATAGACGGCTTGATTGATCTATTAACAAATCAAGTAATTTATAAAAGAAAAAAATTTTTAGGAATTTGTGTAGGTATGCAGTTAATGGTTAACTCTAGCTTAGAAAAGAAAAAAACTTTAGGATTTGGTTGGTTAAGTGGTAAATTTAAAAAAATCAAAACTAATGGTTCAGATTATCTGGGTCGAAAATATAAAATACCACATATGGGTTGGAATAATTTGCATATTAAAGATAAAACCCACCCATTATTTAAAAATATAACTGAAAATGAACAATTTTATTTTGTTCACTCATATGGCTTAGATAGTTATGATAAAGACCAGATAAAAGCTTATACTAATTATTGTGTAAATATACCTGCAATTATAGGTAAAGAAAATTATGTGGGTGTTCAATTTCATCCAGAAAAAAGTGGAAATTCGGGTCAAAAATTTATATACAATTGGCTAAAATGGATACCATAATCTTAGAGAGTTAAAATGGAACCTGAATTAAAAAAGTATAATGTAAAAGCAGAGTTGTGCAAAAATTTAAGCAAAGTTGATTTACAAGAACTTTGTGATGCAACCGAAGAAGCAATTCTAGCTGGAGGTGGTTTTGGGTGGATATCCCCTCCATCATTAAAGACTCTTCAAAATTATTGGAAAGGTGTTTTGCTTGTACCTGAAAGAGTTCTGATTATTGGAAAATTAGATAATGTTGTTGCTGGTTCAGCTCAATTAATAAAACCAGCAAAAAACAATGAAGCTCAATCACATTCCTGTACCTTAAGTACTTTTTTCTTTGCCCCGTGGGCAAGAGGATTTGGTCTTGCAAAAGCTGTTTTTGAGAAAACGGAATTAAAAGCAAAACAAGATGGTTTTAAAGTAATTAATTTAGAAGTAAGAGAAACTCAATTAAGAGCAATTCAATTATATGAACAATCTGGATATATAAAAACTGGCATTAACCCAAAATCAGTATTTATAGATGGAAAATATATTGCTGGTTATTATTATTATAAAGAACTTAAATAATGATTAAAAATTTTTTCACCTTATATCCTGCAATTGACATAAAAGAGGGTAAATGTGTACGTCTCTTATTCGGAGAAATGAATAAAGAGACAATCTATAACTACAATCCATTGGATCAAGCAATGTGGTTTGTTGATCAAGGTGCAGAATGGTTGCATATTGTAGATCTTGATGGCGCAGTATCAGGGAAGAATGTAAACAAAAAAATCATTGAAAAAATTTTAAGTAAACTTCAAAATAAAATAAAAATCCAAATAGGAGGAGGTATAAGAACTATAGATGACATTGACTTTTGGGTTGAAAACTGTGCAAATCGTGTAATTTTGGGTACGTTAGCTCTAGAAAACCCCAATTTAATAAATCAACTCGGCAAAAAATACTTTAAAAAAATAGTTATAGGAGCTGATGTTAGAAAAGGAAAAATTGCGTCACATGGATGGAAAAATCAATCAAATGTATTAGCAGCGGATTTAATAAGCACTCTGAATTCTTCAATTGTTAGTTCAGTAATATTTACTGACATTTCTAAAGATGGAAGTTTACAGGGTGTAAATATTGATGAAACTCGTGATTTCGCCAAATCAGTTCCACATTCAGTTATTGCTTCAGGTGGAGTGGCTTCATTAAATGATATTTCAAAATTAACTAAAGAATTTTCGAATGGAGTTCAAGGGGTTATTATAGGCAGAGCGTTATATGATAAAAAATTCACATTTTCAGAAGCTTTACAAATAACAAGAGAGGTTAAAATTTGATGCTTTCCACAAGAGTTATACCATGTTTAGATGTTCACAATGGAAGAACAGTTAAAGGTATAAATTTTGTTAATTTAAAAGATGCTGGTGATCCTGTAGAACAAGCAAAAAAGTACAGCACTTTGGGAGCTGATGAGATTTGTTTTCTAGATATATCTGCTACTAATGAAAAAAGGAAGGCTATGTTAAGTGTAATTTCTAAAACAGCTGAGGCTTGCTTTGTGCCATTAACTGTAGGAGGAGGAGTAAACAACATTGCAGATTTTAGGGATTTGTTGAACTCTGGCGCAGATAAAATTTCTATTAATTCATCTGCAGTTTACAACCCTAAACTAATTAATGAGTCTTCAGACAAATTTGGCAATCAGTGCGTTGTTTTAGCGATTGATGCGATAGAAAATAAAGCAATGCATAGTGGATATGAGGTAACAACTCATGGAGGAAGAAAAAAAACAAATATTGATGCTCTTAAATGGGCTATACAGGGTG
>MDTG01159859.1_pt1 | contig 12719 bp, 10 predicted proteins | sample 811421 | NCBI WGS metagenome assembly MDTG01 (sample SAMN05326645, study PRJNA326480) | marine metagenome | isolation source: seawater | place: Pacific Ocean: South East | collected 2011 | reverse complement strand
TTACCGTTTTCGTCCATATCCATGTCTGCTGCAGCCGGGCGTTTTGGAAGGCCTGGCATCGTCATTATTTCTCCAACTACCGCAACAACAAATCCAGCCCCAGCATTTAATCTGAATTCACGAATTGGAACTTCAAATCCATTTGGTGCGCCAAGCAAATCTGGGTCGTGGCTAAACGAGTACTGAGTCTTAGCCATACATACCGGGAGGTTACCATATCCCCATGATTTGATTTGTTTCAATTGCCTATCTGCCTTTGCATGAATATTAATACCGTCTGCACCGTACATCCTAGTTGCTACTCTCAATGCCTTTTCTTCAATGGGTGTATCGTTATTGAATAATGGGGTGAAAGGTCGGCCGGCTGCTATATGGTCTTGGCATGAAGAAACGACGGCTTTGGCGAGTTGAGTTCCTCCCATGCCACCTTTACTATGCACCTCTGTAAGGCAAACTTCCTTTGCCCCTGAGGCCTGAGCACATTCAATCAAACACTCTAATTCTGCATCGGTATCACTTGCAAATCTATTGACTGAAACGACCACCGGCATTCCGAACTTGCTCATATTTTTTATATGGCGGTCTAGGTTAGATCGTGCTCCTTTTCGTACTGCTTCGACATCTTCTTTCTCTATTTCATCTTTTGAGGGTCTTCTTGCAGCTTTATCACCAAATGCTCCACCATGTAATTTCATAGAACGTACTGTGACATTAACCACCACACAATCTGCTGGCTTTTTCGAATTCATTGCTTTGATGTGCATGAATTTCTCAGCACCCATGTCCGAACCAAATCCAGCCTCAGTGATCACGAAGTCGGCAACGCTCAATGCAAGTTTGTCAGCAATGATTGATGAGTTGCCATGAGCGATATTAGCAAAAGGCCCGCCGTGTATGAATGCAGGATCTCCTTCCAGAGTTTGAACTAGATTAGGCAAGAAAGCGTCACGTAAGAGAAGAGCCATCGCACCTGCTGCTCCAATATCTTCCGCTTTTACAGGAGTGCCATCGACTCTTTGCCCAATCACGATGTCTCCGAGCCGCTTTCTTAGGTTCGAGTAATCTGTTGCTAGAACCAGTATTGCCATCACTTCACTGGCCGCAGTGATATCAAACCTATCTTCCCTAACCATTCCGTTTGCAGGGCCTCCAAGTCCCACGGTGACATTTCTTAGCGATCTATCATTGAGGTCAACCACTCTTGGCCAGATTATTCTAGATGAATCGATTTGTTGCTCATTTCCATGCTTCAAATGGTTGTCAATCATCGAGGACAGTAGGTTATGAGCGCTAGTAACCGCATGCAAATCTCCGGTGAAATGGAGGTTGATGTCCTCCATTGGTATTACCTGTGAAAGTCCACCACCTGCTGCGCCTCCCTTAATTCCGAAGACAGGTCCCATAGACGGTTCACGGATTACACATGTAGCCCGCTTACCGATTCTGTTCATTGCTTGAGTAAGTCCGATAGTAGTAACAGTCTTGCCTTCGCCAAACGGAGTAGGGTTAACACTTGTAACCAAAATTAAGGAACCTTGTGGCTTAGATATACGATTTTTTAGAGCATCCCACGTGATTTTTGCTTTGCCCACTCCCATAGGCATTAATTCTGCAGCACCAATGCCGAGTTTCCATGCGATAGCCGAGATATCTTCCATCTTCGCATCTCTTGCAATTTCCAAATCGCTCTGCATGGTAACTTGGCGGCTTAGAGGGTTTTTCAAACCACGGTCCCTTTAGGGACCGCTAAAGGCTGTTTTATTGCTCTTTCATACTTCCCAGGTAATCTGGAAGGTCTACTCCTGCCATCTTTGCAACGTCATGCACAGGCGGCAATGAGTGTATCAAACTGGAGACAAAGTTTGCAGTAGAACCTTCTCCACTGCCACCACCTGCTGAATCCCAGACTGTGATCTTGTCTATCTTCAGGTTAGAGATAGCCTCAACCTGTCGGGCAACAATGTCCTCAATTTTTTCGACCATGAGTAAAGTAGCCGCTGCTTTAGCATCTCCACCAGCGCTAGCAACAAGGTTGGAATATCCAGCAGCCTTTGCTTCCAGGACGGCTTGTACACCCTCTGCTTCAGCACGGTATTTTGCAAGAATTGCATCTGCTTCACCACTTGCAACTCGGCGTTGGCGTTCTGCTTCTGCTTCTGCCGCAATTTCGATTTGTGTTTTGGCAATCTCTTCCCTTACAATTTCTTCAGCCTTCAGTCTCTCTTGTTCTAGACTGTATTGCGCTTTCTGAACTTGCATTTCTGCCGTTCTGCGAGCGACTTCTGCTCTCTGCATTGCTTCTGCTTCTTTCTCAGCCAAGTTAGCATTGTATTCAGCGATGCTTGCCTTCGATGTGTTTTCACCTTCGATAGCAGTTGCTTCGAGTACAGCAACTTCCTTTCGTTGTGCAGCGTCTGCACCTTTCTTACCGATTTCTCCGGCAGCAGCATTCTCTGCAACTTGAATATCTCTTGTACGATTAGCTTCTGCCTGACCAATGTCACCATCACGGTTTGCAGCAGCAACATCAGCCTTAGCAGCGTTTACTGCAATAGCAGCAGCCTTCTTACCGATGGATTCAATGTAATCTGAGTCATCTGTAATATCTGTAATGTTAACGTTTATCAGATTCAATCCAAGTTTGTTTAGTTCATGGCCAACATTGTCACGGATAGACTCCAGGAATTGGTCTCTATCTTGGTTAATCTGTTCGATTGTTAGTGAGGCTACGGTGAGACGTAGTTGACCAAAGATAATTTCTGAGGCCATCGACTCAATTTGATTGGGAGTCAGGTGTAGTAGCCTTTCTGCGGCGTTGTTCATGATTAGAGGGTCGGTTGATACACCAACTGTAAACGTAGAAGGAACGTTAATTCTGATATTTTGCAACGAAAGTGCGTTGGTCAGTGGTATGTTTATGGTCATCGGAATCAAACTCAGTTTCTTCCAGTCTTGAATCAAAGGCCAAACAAGAGTAGCACCACCATGAATACATTTGCTGGCTTTTCCTCCGCCAACTCTTCCATAAACAACAAGAATTTCGTCAGAAGCACATCGCTTGTATCTCGTAACAAGCAAGATTATTCCGAATGCAAAAATCAGTCCAAAACCTGCAATAAGCAGAAATAACGTTAGTCCAGTATCCATATTTATTCACCTCATTCTTCTTCCGATGATAGTTCATCACCCTCACTAAGCGGTTCAACAATAAGCGTCGAGCCAATTACATCGACAACCCTTATGAGTTCACCACTTGGAATTAATTTTGTTTTGTCCCTTCCTCTTGCAAGTAAAGTGCGTAGAGTTCCTTCGACAGCGACCTGTACTTCTCCTTCTTCATTAGGCTTGATTCGAGAATATACGTGACCCTTTGAACCAATTGCACTGGAGTGTTTCATTGTACCATCTGCTTGCAGGTTTGAGATACCTTTCATCATGTATCTAACCATGTATAGGGAGCCGCCTGCCGCAAATCCTCCAGAAATAACCGCAATTATTTCTTGGTCGGTAGCCGATACAACGAACATTCCAGTTAGACCGAACATCATTATTGCTGCTGCTATTCCTTGAAGGCTGAATAACTCAAACGCTAGGGTACTATCCATGCTTACATCAGTATCGAATGCAGTGTCAATCACTCCGCCTAGAATGTCGCCAACCAGCATCAAGACCATCATTAAGATGAAGAATAGAGATCCGAAAACTGCACAGCAAACGAACACAATCTCAATTACCGAGGGGGCTGTGAACCCAAACAAATCGGCAATCCACTCGAAAATACCCATTGCGACCCCATCCTTCCCTGTATTCGTTACTTAATGACCTTATTGCCGTTATCTTGTTTGGCATGTTCTGCGATTATTTTCTTTTTTTCGTAGATTGCCACAACTGAAACCGAGGCTCCAGCGAATATTGCGGCAATAATGACATTAATTCCTGCGGCATATCCAATCAAAAATACCCATAGGGGTATGAAGGCGAAAAGAAATCGTCTCATTACGGGCCAAAAACCGCTAAACAGTTCGTCTGCTGGGTCCGAACCAACCATGGTCATCACTCAAAAGAAAAGAGTCCCGACAATAATTGTTAATATCCACATTCCTACTCCAAAACCAATGCCCTTCCCTTGTTTTGCCATTTGGTCTGGGTGAACTTCTTTTTGCAAATTTTTCATAGGATTCAGTAATAGTTCTCTTTGTTCTTGTCTAAATACTACCAAGGCGAGGATAAAACACGCTGCAGCTGTAGTTCCAAATAGTGTCGTTACCGCAGAATCAACCTGCTCCATCAATTTTAGAGAAAGCCAAATTTGCGTAACAGCCATCAGGAACCAAAGAAATGAACCCCTCTCAGATACTCCCATGGGTATGTTTAACCAACACTCATTATTGATGGTTACCACAATCTGCCCATACAAGTTTACTCTAAGCATAGGCTTATTCAAGTACTGGGAGTAAGAATTGGGTATCATGGGGAAGGTTCGTCATGCTGTTGCAGGCAACCCGGTAAAGCATTCACTATCTCCCATCTTAACAGCAATTGTACACGCGCACTTGTCTAGAACCAAGGGCGTTAAAATTCCAGGTCTCAAAGGTGTGGTAGTTATTCCCACTGAGGGAGTAGAGAATGCCCTGGCTTGGGGATATGCAGGTTCATTACCATCTCCTCCAGACTGGGAATATGTTGGCTCCCCTCTGGGGAAATTTAGAGCAAATACACTGCTCGAAAGGGCAGTAAATGCTGGGATGGAGTATACAGAACCAGATGTGTCGCTACCTAACGCCGACATTCCAACGAAATTGCCGAGTGAACATTTTTTCCATGATGAAGAAGTTTGGTTGTCTCTTACAAGCCCGCTCAAACACCAACTATCATCTGCAGCAGTAAAGTGTATTGATAATGCAATGGAAATACGGTCGGTAAATACTCTTAGGTGGGATGGAATTACTTGGTGGGCAGGATCGAGTGATGGTCCAGGTATGTGTATGGTTGCCAAAGCATTCGGCAAGAGTACGAATGACGTTATGGGTATTACCGGGGGAGGAGGAACAGCTCGCTCAGTCGCTTCTGCTTGGAGTAGTCTTGGTGGAAAGATTAGACAATTAGGAGGAAAACGCATGCTTGAAGAAGATGGTCCTTGGAATCTATGCGAAGAAGATGCAGATTTCTCAATAGATTTTGATACTGATTGTGGTGATCTTCTTGTGAACTATCAAAAAATGAGTGGTAATTTCGAATCTAGAATAAGTTATCTGGCAAACAATCCAGATGGAAGGTGGCTACTCTGTGCCCAGCATCTCTGCTCCTGGGCATCCTTGTGGGCGCCGAAATATGCTGATTTACTTCCTTCGCTTTCTTTACTCATGACAAGACTAGTTGCTGCGGAGGTGCATCTTGAATGAAGAGAATGGTACTTATCGCTCTAATTCTGGTACTTCCTACGGTAATTGCAGATGAATTCCCGGTTCAAAACCAGAATTCCGGCTTTGTTGGCTGGCAGATGTCGGAGGATTCAAAAATTGGTGATTATCGAATATCTTACCCCTCTATTTCTGATGGCGAAGACACTTACATGGCACAGAATGGTCCATTTGCCGTTGTTGTGTTTTATACAGATAGTGGAGAGGATGTAGATCAATATATCTGGTTACAAGAGGAATTATCCCTTTGGGGTTACATCACATTAGTTGTTTCAGACGATACAAGTTACGAATCAGTAAATTTCACTCTTCACGGATGGAATAATGGTACAATCAATTCAATTGCGGGTTCGCAGAGTATGTTTGCTTTGAACCATATTTCCCTTGGAGGTCATGGCAGCGGTGCTCATTTTGCTGCAGAGATTGTAAAGAGTACAGATTATGTCATTGACGGTTTGTTTGGCTTAGGCCTCGATAGTTTTTCTAGTGACTATCCCCAGTCTGTCATACTGTCTCGCCCATCTTCTGCATTATTTCTAACCGGTACTACTGATGAAATCTCTCCAGCAGGAGAAAACGTGATTCCTTACTTGGAAAGTTGGCCAGGTGCATGGCAAGTGATGTATCCTAGAGGTGCTAATCATATTGGATATCAAGAGACTGATTCTTTCTTTGAACGGCTTGCAGACGGGGACTCAACAATGGGTCGTGATGGTCAACAAAACCATGCTTTAAATCACATTCTTCCCTATCTAAACCTCTCACTACGAGGTGATGATTCCGCATATGGAGAGGCATTCAACAGAGAAGACAAGACCGTTTCTAGTGATCCAGATTCATACATTGATGAGGACTTATCTCGGTCAAGGTTGTACAAAATGCAGGACATAGTTTCATCGAGATATTCAGTTATGCTAAATCAATCAGTCATCATATCTTCAAATGTGACAATGCGAGATGGGAGTGCTGCAAGCGGAAACGTATCCTGCCTTCTTCCGAGTGACGAATTGGTGATTGGAACATTGCAAAATGGTGTAGCATCCTGTTATATCAATGGGACATCACTTTTGCCAGGACCCTCCTTAATTGAACTAAGGATCCAGGATAATTCTTTTTCAGACTGGCTTGAAGTGATAATTGACCGGATTGGAATGCCCATGGATGTAAACGACCCAATACCAGAAATACTGTTTGACCAACATTCATCAATTACAGTTCAAGGAGATTACTTTGCGACAGACCCTGACGGTGAAGAGATATATTTCCAAGCTGCAGAGTTTATTGAAGAAAATCAATCAAGACTTTCTATCTCGATAAATCAGGGTCAATTAACAATATCACATGTTGCCGATCAAGAGTGGGATGGCACGATTGAACTGAATCTGACACTTGCTACCAGTGATGAATTTTTACAGTTGACAACAAATGTGACAGTATTGCCTGTAAACGACCCAGTGGTGCAAACCGGTACAATCCCACAGCAATTTTCGGTCGAAGATGGAGATAGCATTATTGTTGATTTTGCAGATTATGTAAGTGACCCAGAGGGTGAAGGTCTAGTCATTAGCGCTGCCAGAGATTATGATGGTATCAGAATAAGCACATCTCTTTCGTCGGTTCTAATTGACCCACAGACGCATTGGAATGGAGCAGAGTTGGTAGAATTCACAGTATCGGATGGGTCAACAGAACCATTACAGATTTTCGTCCCAATAAACGTTGAACCTGTTGACGACATAATTGAGTTTTCATCACCCATCTTGAGTGTAGAATTTGATGAAGACAGTAGTCTTTCATTAGACTTAGAGAATTTCACAGTCGACGTTGACGATGATAATTTAACATTTACAGTGCTTGGAGAATCTGAAATCCTCGACTATTCCTTGTTAGGTAGTGAGCTAATCCTAGTAGGAGCGCCTAATCATTTCGGAACTGCATCATTAAATATCAACGTAAGTGATGGAGTAAATTTTGCAGTAGCACAATTAGATGCTAACATAAAGTCAGTCCCAGATTTACCAACTGTTGGTATATCATCGACCGACTATAGCGGAAATACTCTGTCAATATTATGGACAATTTCAGATGAAGACGGTGATGCAGGTTTGATTTATTCTGTAATTTTTGCAAATAATTCAATCGAGGAAAATACAGAATGCACGGGTTCAGTATTACTGACGTGCCTCACAACAACCAACACCAACAAGGAGGGGACTTTCCTAATCGAGGTTAGGGTGTGGGACGGTAATGCTCAAGAATGGTCAAACACTGTCACAAGAGAATTTGAAATTCTGACTAACACAGAAGTCAATAACAACGCAGACTCAGAAGGTACACTCAGTGAGTGGATTCTACCTATTGGTTTAGGATTTGTTACTATTTTACTAATCGGATACATGTTGCAGTCTCGAAAAAACTAATCATAACGGAATGTTTCCATGTTTTTTCGGTGGTGACCACTCTCGCTTGGATGATAATATTCTGAGTGCTCGAATCAACCGCATCCTACTTTCTTCGGGCTCAATTACGTCATCAAGCCAGCCATTTCTTGCAGCAACATAGGGGTCGCCAAATTTAGACTTGTACTCATCTACTAATTTTAGGCGGGTTTCCTCTTTTTTATCATCTGACGCAGCAGCAATTTCTCTTCTGTGTATGATATTAACCGCACCTTCAGCACCCATCACTGCTAGTTCGGCTGTTGGCCATGCTATGTTGTAATCAGACTGAAGGTGCTTACAGCTCATTGCTAGATATGCTCCTCCGTATGCTTTCCTCGTGACTAAAGTCATTTTTGGGACCGTCGCCTCCGCATAAGCGAACAGGAGTTTTGCTCCATGACGAATAATTCCTCCCCATTCTTGTACAACACCTGGTAAAAATCCTGGAACGTCTTCGAAAGTTACCAAAGGTATGTTGAAGGCGTCACAGGTTCGTATGAATCGCGCAGCCTTTATTGAAGCATCAATATCGAGACATCCAGCCAATACTTTTGGTTGGTTAGCAACAATCCCAACAGTTTTGCCATCTAGCCTTGCAAATCCAATAACAATATTCTCAGCGTAAGAATTGAAAAGTTCCATGAATATGCCATCATCAACAATTTCCTCTATGACTTTGACCATGTCATAAGGACGATTTGGGTTGTCTGGTACCAAATTAGTAAGTTCTGGATTCAATCGAGTTGGATCATCTGCCGTTGCTTCAATTGGTGGTGCAGACAAATTATTGTCCGGAAGAAAACCGAGAATGTCCGCGGTTAGGGCACAGGCCTCTTCTTCATCATCCGCAATCAAACAAGCAATACCTGAGCGGCTCGCATGAAGGGTCGCTCCTCCTAGGCCTGCTGCATCGACATCTCCATTGATGCATTCGGGAGTTTCAAGAGGAGATGACATGAATAACTGACCATGTTCATTTCCTAAAATCGTGAAATCTGCAAGGCTGGCTCCTAACGCCGAAACTCCTACTACTGGGCCTAAAACAAGTGAAATCATCGGTATGCGTCCCGAACACTGGACCAGCCTGTCTAACAATTCTCCCGTGCCACCAAGTGAAGCGATGCCGTCTTGAGCGCGCTGGCCTCCTCCATCCCATATCCCGACCAGAGGGACTTTGGATCGCTCAGCCATTTCTACAACTTTAGAGATTTTCTTTGCGTGCATTTCACCCATAGAACCTCCGTGGACTGAGAAATCTTGTGCAAAACAGTAGATTCGTCTACCATTTACAGTACCGTGGCCACAAACAACACCATCGCCTAGTGTTTCATGCATGAACATACCATGATCTGATGTTCTGTGCGTAAGAAAAGTATCGATTTCTACAAATGATTCCTCATCTAGTAGGTCCCTAATTCGATCTCTTGCAGTTCCTCTTCCGGAGGCACGAATACTTTCTTGACGTTTTAATCCACCACCAAGGTGCATCTTCTCTCGCCGATACTTCAAGTCCTCGAGGGCGTCGCTCGAATCCCTTGGCATAGTAATCCCACTGCTTTACGGTTCTTCATTCAAGCGGTCAAGAGCGCAGAGAAGAAATATTCTCTCCACAGAGATTTTTGGTCAGTACTGAAAGGTCCATGTCGTTAGATAAAGCCCAGTGTACCTTGGTAAGTAATGCTTCAGGTGAAGAAGTAGAACCGTGACCGAGCACTCCTATTTCCTGTTGATTTCTACCTTTGGAATATACGTTCAAATCTACAGGTCCATTTATGCACTGGTTTGCAACAATTACCGGGATTTTTGATTCCTTAATAGCTGTCATAAGATCGTCATTTTCTGGGGCGTCACCATTCGGATTTTCTATTGGCAAATGCCCCAAACCCGTGCCATGAATAATTATAGCAGAGTAACCAGAATTGTTAGCAGCATACAATAAATCACTGTGTAGGTGAGGGCCAGCAATGAATTGTGCAATTCTAATTTCAGGATTGAATTTTGTAGGTTCTGACGTTTCTCTTTTTTTGTTTTGTGAAACAGGAGAGTGTGATAATCCATTCCTAGTGATTTTAATTTCGCTAATTCTATCTCCATTCACCACTTGGAATGCATCTCTCCTCGTTGAGTGCATCTTGCGGACTGCAACACCGGGACTGACAGCACAAATGCCGTCTCCTGAACCTGCATGCATCACAGTCACTGCCGCGTCACCTTCACCACTGACATCCGGTCCATTGGCAGCCCAATAAACTGCAGATAGTAAGTTTTCAGTTGCATCAGTTGATGCTCGGTCTGATGACCTTTGGGAGCCGGTGAAAACAATTCTTCCAGCAGGTTTGCATCCGTTTCCTGCGAAAGCAAAAGATAGAGCAGAAGCGCTGACATGAAGCGTGTCTGTGCCGTGAGTAATGACTACCCCTACCGAACCCGAGTCAAATGCTTCTTGGCAAGCATCAATCATTTTATTCCAGTGTATAGGTCGAATATCATCCGACCACATATTGCCAAGTTTCACAGCCTCGATATTAGCGATCTTGAGAATCTCTGGTACACTAAATAGTAACTCCTCGGGTTCAAATCGAGCGATTACAGCTCCTGTTGTATAATCTACTTTTGATGCGATAGTTCCACCGGTGTGAATAATTGTAACCTTTGGAAGGTTTTGGTCCTGTTCTATTTCAGCAGGAATCGATTTAATACCAGTGTTATCGCCTATTTCCTCAATCGATAGAACCATGTCGATTGGGTAACTTACGTTATACCCATTTGCCAACTTCAGGGTCAGATGATTTGGAGCGGCTCCAGGTAACACAACACCATGATGTGTAACATCGTTGCCTGGGCTTTTCGCCTCAATTTTGACTCGCTTGCCAATTGACGGCATCTCTACCATGTTCTATCCTAATTCTGAAGCCTCTTGAATGTTAGTGGTTTAATCAATTAAACTAGGCTAATATTAAGCCAATATTTCGTGACCATTATGGTCAATCATGTATTGTAGGGTAGATTGATTATAAATCACTCTTGGCCAACTAATTTATAATCGTCTGAAAGGGGTGTGGCTCCTGTTTCCATAAGGATAATTTTACCGTCTTTGAATCTCATAAATGACATAACTGCTTCAGATGTTGAACCGTTTGCAAAGTGAACGATCGAGTGTGCTACTCCAACTTCATCATTCTCAAATAATATCCTCTCATTTTCCGCTCTTGGTGTCCCATCGCCACCAGCAAAACCCAATATGTCTGACTTGCTCATTGTAATGCCACCGACGTGGGGATTGAATACACAATCATCGTGGATTATTTCTGCTAATGCTTCAACGTCTCCTTTTTCCCATGCTTCGTTGTATGCTGCAATAATTGACATGTACCGCCCTAGAAGACAATACATATAGACTGATTGATACAAATACTAGACGCAAATTTACATCAATCACTAGTCGCAGGCATAGATGAATGATGCAGTTGGATGCGTAATTTCCCCTTGTCATCTTGTATGTAACAAAAAGTAAATTCAACTTTCAATTCCTTACCCGATGCGTCAGTAAAGTAATAATTACCCATAGTTAAGGCGCTATTTTCATTGAGTATAACATCAGAATTTTCGAACCTCACTTTCGTCCAACCTTTTATGGCGAATCCCTTGTCTTCTGGACATGCATTGTTAGATGCTACGAAGTACGAAAGTGCGCTTTCAAAGTCAGGACGGAATTGTTCTATTTCAGCTAAAGTCGGTTTGAATAAAACGCTAGTCATGCCATATGCGTACAAATTTTCAACGTGATTTTTAGCGACTTCGACATAATCTTGTCCGGAGGTGTGCGCTGAAGCGATTGCTACAATACCATCACCCCATGCCTTCTGTGCTTCGTTGACATCACCCATTGAAACCATTGATATTCCTCATTAAGAATTTTTATAGAGACGATACAAAATCTTTCTTAGTTTTACTAAGTTATTTTCACACTATTCTTCACTAAATGAATAACTTAGTTTTACATCAACCTTGGATAGACTAGTTGCTAGAATTACCGACAATAATATGCTTATTGTTAGTAACTGGCCAGTTTGCCTTGCTGGCGGGAACTCCGCTAAAGTAAGCAAGGCGAATATAGAGACGGAAGTAATTGCTGCACCCCACCTTGCAAAATTATCACTCCTAGTCTCTACATGGCCCGCGCTGGCGTGGGACAAGTAATCTGCAGCAAATCCCATTCCTAACAGAACAGCAGGAGCAGTGCTAACTCCCCTTTCGCCAATTATGCTAGCAAAACCATCAACTGCAGCCCCTACTGCTATTGTACCGATTGCAATTCGTAAAGCCCTCTCGGGCGATTTAGAGACTAGATAAGCGATTACTAAAACACAAACTCCGGCTGTTAAAATCTGAATTATTCTAGTTTCGTCAAAATCTTGAGCAAGTGAAGCTCCTGTGACTAGTTCCCCACCAACAATATGTTCAGTTTCGTAACTGTCAACAAGTTTAGTGACGTCGTCCATAAACTGCAGCGCAGCATCTGCATTACTCCCGTCTATGAAGACACCAATCACCAGCGAAGTTGTTTCACCACCTGTCTGTAATCTGTGATCATCCAAAACAGGCGAACCTTCAGAATTTCTAGAAACCGAATCTATCGTGCTATTTATTTCACTTTCATATCCGGATTCAATTCCCATGACAAGGGGCGTTTCGAATATACCCGTTTCAAACGAAATTACACTAGGGTGTTGACCTAATTGTTGTTGAATATCAAGTGCCTTGAGATAATCAGAATGCGAGTCTCCTTCAACATCGATAATTACCCACGTTATCGTGCTTGAGGCAATTAAGTATTGTTCTTGAAGTTCTTCAAATT
>MDTG01349542.1_pt1 | contig 12721 bp, 13 predicted proteins | sample 811421 | NCBI WGS metagenome assembly MDTG01 (sample SAMN05326645, study PRJNA326480) | marine metagenome | isolation source: seawater | place: Pacific Ocean: South East | collected 2011 | reverse complement strand
AATATATATAACCTCTAAAATAAATATTTTACAGACATATTTATTATTTATTTTTCTTACATTTTCTGAAAAAGGATATTTTTCAAATTACAAGAATTTTTTCAAACAAATAAATTTAATATTTAGGAATTTTTTTCCAAAAAAAATATTTTAGTATTTATCATTAATAAATCTACTTGCAGAACCTCTAAAGGAAAAAGTAAAGAATTTTGGAATTAGGTGGTTATAATTTTTCCCCTCTATATTTATTACTTTAATTTTATTAAAATACTTTTTTCTTATACTTTTGATTATAATTTTTTCCATTCCTTCCACGTCTATTTTAAGCACATCAATACATTTTGATTTAATTAAAATTTTATCCAAAATACTGTTAATATTGACTAATTTTGCCATTTCATATTCTGCATTGTTTATTTTGTTTTTTGAGTCATTAACACCAGATTTAGATATATATAATTTTACAATTTCATTCTTGTTAGAAATACCAATTTTTTTAAGAATTATATTTTTTTTAAAATTTTTTATGTTCAATTTTTGCCTGATAAAATTTTTTGAAGATGGTTCAAATGAATAAATTTTACATCTTGGATTATCAATCCACCAGTATAAAGTTGAAATGCCAATATTTGATCCTATATCAATAACTGTTTTAATATCTTTAGGTTTGAAATAATCTTCTCTACAAAAAATTAAATTTAATGTTGAAAAATCATCAAGACTAAATAATTTAATTTTGTATTTGTTCATTACTTTTATTATTTTTGGATACTTACCTAATGAAAAAAATTCATTTATCATTGCACCAATAGGTCTTTCATGAACCAGAAAGAATCTTTTGATAATATTGAGAATATTTAGAGAAATAATTTGTTTTAAAACCTCATAGATATTACGTTTTCCTATTTTTATCATTTAGCAATTAAATAATGTATAAGTTATAAATAATAAACCCTAATCTAAATATATGAAAAAAAAAATTCTAATTTCAGCAGCAAATGGAATTGTTATGGAGAGTTTAATAAAAATTTTAAGAAAATCATTTTATGTGGTTGGTATAGATACACAAAATCATGGTAATGCAAAAAATTATTGTGATGAATTCTATTTGTCACCTGAGGGAAAATCTAAAAAATTTATTAAATTTTTATATAAAATATCATTTAGAGTTGATTTCATATTTTTATTTGTAGATGAGGAAATAAGAAATATTAATAAAAATAGGAAAAAATTTAAAAAAATTGAAAAAAAATTAATATTATCAGATTATAAAACAATTGATATTTGTACTAACAAAAAAAAAATAAGAAATTTTTTTAGTAATTCAAAAATCAATTTACCTAGTGAAAACTATTCAAAAAAAATGATAGCCAAACCTGTTTATGGAAGAGGAAGTAAAAATTTGTTTTATATTAATAATAAAAAAGATTTTTTATTTTTTAAAAATAAAAAAAATTTTATTATCCAAAAATTAATTAAAGGAAAAGAGTATACATCTGATTGTATTTTTAATAAGAGAGGAGAATTAATTTTCTCTTTATCTAGAGAGAGGCAAGTGCATAGGGGAGTGAGTATAGTTGGTAAAATTGTTAAGGAGGAAAATATAAAAAAACAAATAATTTCAATTTCAAAATTACTAAAATTTTATGGACCAATAAATATACAGTTCATTAAAGATGAGAGTGAAAAAATCTGGCTAATAGAAATAAATCCAAGACTTTCTGGAAGTATTGAATTTTCTATGAAAGCTGGATTTAATCCATTTTTATATTTTATAAATAAAAAATTTAAAAAACCTAAAATTAATTATAATTCTGTATTTGCAAGACATCTTGTATCAAGTCTTAAATGAAATTAGTTTCAAAATTACAACTAAAAAAAAAATTAAAAAAATATCAAATTATTATATTTGATTTAGATGATACTATTTACCCTCAAAAAAATTATGATAACCCAGCTCTAATTAGTGTATCTAAATATCTTTCTAAAAAAATTATACTTAATGAAAAAAAAATCTTTCTTACTTTAAGAAGAATGAAACCTATTAGAAGGGGAAAAAAACCAAATAAAATATTTGATAGTTTTCTTAAAAAATTTAGTAATAATGAGAATAAAAAATTAATAAACAAAACAGTAAGTATTTTTCAAAGATATCAATGCAAGGAGCTTAAAAAATCACCTTCACTTAAAAAAATTTTAATTCAATTATCTTCGCACAAAGAATTATTTTTAGTTACAAACGGAAATCATAACAGACAATTTAAAAAAATTAAATATTTGGGAATTTCAAAATACTTTAAAAAAATTTTTATTTTAGATGGTAAAAAAAAAAAATTAAAGCCATCAATCAAAAATGTAAAATATCTTACAAATTATTTAAAAAAATATTATAATAAAAAAGCAGTGTTTGTTGGTGATAATTTTAAATCTGATAAAGAATTTGCTAAAAATTTAAAAATTAGTTTTATTCACTTTGAATTCTCTTAAAAGAATATAAGTTATATTTTATGAATTTTTCCAAGAAAGACAAAATATTAGTTGTTGCAGCACATCCAGATGATGAGATTTTGGGTTGTGGAGGTACTTTGGCTAAAGCCATTTTAAATAAAGCAAAGGTAAGAGTTTTATTTATCGGAGAAGGTGTTTCTGCAAGATTTCCTATAGGTCAGGAATTATCAAAACAATCAATTAAAAAAAAAATAATCAGAGAAAATGAAGCTAAAAAAGCTTTAAGATTTATGAAAATAAATGATTATTATTTTGGAAATAGATTTTGTACAAAATTTGACAAATATCCATTGACCGAAATAACACAAGAGATTGAGAAACATATCAAAGTTTTTTCACCTAATATTATTTTTACTCATTGTAACAAAGATTTAAATATAGATCACGGCATAGTCCATAAAGCTGTAATGAATGCATCGAGGCCAAAATATAAATCTAAATTAAAATATATTTATAGTTTTGAAATTGTTTGTAGTTCAAATTGGATTTTTGAAAATAAATTTAATCCAAATACTTATGTAGATATTTCTAAATTTTTGAAAAAAAAACAAAAAGCTTTTCAAGTTTATACAAATGAAAAAAGACCTTTTCCATTTCCAAGATCAAAAAAAGGAATTGAAACATTAGCAAGATTAAGGGGTTTGCAGGCTGGTTTGAAGGCAGCTGAAGCTTTTAAGTTGGAGAGAGCAATCGTTTAATGAAATAAATGAGATTTATATTCATTACCTAATAATTTACTTAGTCCAGTTGAAATTGAGTTAAAAAACCTTGCTAATTTATTTTTATTTTTAAAAAAATTATAAATTTTTTCAATCTCTTTAATTTCTGCTCCTGAAAATACTTTTTGTGTTATACATGAGTTAAATAAATCAAATTTATTATATAATAATAATATTAGTATGTATCTTATAAATTTATCTTTATCATAATTTTTCGATATATACTCAGGTGTTCTAAGAAATAAAACGTTAGCAAATATAGATTGACCATAAGATGAATTTTGGTTTCTTTCCCATCTTTTAATTAATGTAAAATCTATAAATTCAAAATTTTTCTTTATTAAAAAATTATTTATTTCTCCAAATAAAGGTTGATCAACATACATTGGTTGAAATTCAACTTCTACTTCTAGCCCAATAGTTTTATTAAGAATTTTTTCAGCTCCCTCAAGTGCTTTCATTTCTGCTCCTTGAATATCAATTTTTATAAAATCAATTTCTTCATAGATTAGATTGTCTAAAGTGTCGGCCTCTAATTTAACTTCTTTTTCAATATTAAATCTTTTTGAATTTTGAAAATTAGATAAAAAATTTAAATTAGGCTTTAAAATTGATGAGACACCAGGATCTCTACAAATGTTGAAATTTGTATATTCTTTTTTGTTTGAGATTAATTTTGAAATTATATTATATTTATAACAATCTCTATTTTGTTTTATAAGTTCACTTGCCAGCTCATTATTTGGTTCTAATCCAAAATAATTTAACTTTTGTTTGATTTTCTTCCATCTTGGTTCAATGTCGTAACTAGATCCAATATCTAATAAAGAAATATAGTTTAGATTAGGTAATTTGCTTATTTTTTTATAAAATATGTAATTATTATATCTATCAAAAATTTGATAAACTTTTAATATCTTTTTAATTAATTTATTTTCCATTATCTTTTAAATTATATTATTAACAGTTATTTAAAATGTACGCGCAGATATTTGAGTTATTTTTCAATTATACACTAATAAATTTATTTGTAACGCTATTATTATTTTGCGGATCCTTTTATCTTTCGAAAAAAATAATTAAATTTTATAATTTAAATTTTAATATTTCTATCTCTCTTTTTATTTACCATAACTTATTTTTTATAGTTTATATGATCTATTTATACAAAGTTGGAACTGACGCTCTTTCATATTTCACAGACTATAAAGGGTATGAACTTGTATCAGTTAGACCAGGACAACTTTTTATGTATAAAATTTCAGCTTTATTTCACCTAACTAATTTAGAATTTTATAATATAAATTATTTATTCTCTATTTTTTCACTTTTTTGTTTTTATTTAATTCTTAAAATTTTTCAAGATTTGAAAATTAGAAATAAAACCTATTTTTATGCGATAATTATATTTTTATTTATTCCAACTTTTCATTTCTGGATTATGGGTTTCAGTAAAGATACCATAACGTTCATTTGCATTACAATCATTACTTACCAAATGTTAAATAAAAAAAATTATTTTATTATATTATTTTTCTTGATTTTAGTATCATGTGTAAGATTACATATCGGATTAATTGTAACTGTATGTTTATTAACCCATTTAATTTTTAATATAAAAAATAATTTTACTAAAATACTTGTATTTTTTATTGGAGCTGCATCTATTTTAATATTATTAAAATTACTCGTAGGTAGTATCGATAGTTTTAAAACTATAATTACTTATTTAAATCAGTTTAGAAATCAATATATGGATGATCCAAACACTGCAATTATTACTGACAGTTACTTTATTAAAATGTTTTCTTATTTATTTTTGCCTAATATTTTTTCTATGCGAGGAGTAGATATTTTTTTTATATTGGTAACTCTTGAAAATACTTTTCTAATGTATTTAGTAATTTTGTTATTTAACTTGGAATCATTTAAATTTTATAAGTATGATCTATATAGATTTAATATACTTTTATTTGTTCTTTCATTATTTTTATTATCATACACAACATCTAATATTGGGATAGCTATTAGGCAAAAATGGATTTTTTTACCATCATTAATTATATTTATGTCAGCAATTAAGTTTAAAAAATTTTAAAAAACTTTGATTTATATTCTCTGAACAATTTAATAAAAAAAATAATAAAAATAATAAATAAAGACCCAAATAGAGTATAAAATATTCTCAGCGTTTTTTGTTTTTTAGCATAAGTAACTTCGTCGTATTCAGTTAACTTTGCAAATTTAATTTTAACACCTGCAATTTCTTTAAAAAGAATTGGATCTGCAAATGCACCTTGTTCAGCTGGTGTTAATTTTTTATAAAAATTTTCAATTCTAGTATTTGCATCAGAAATAATTTCATTTACTTTATTGAAAGTAACCTGACATTTTTTTTTATCATTATTGAATTTGATAATAATATTCGAATTAATTATCCGAACACCATCAATTTTTTCTAACTTTATATCATTAAAAAGGACCTCACCAATCAATGATGGATTTTTTATTGATTTTGATACTACTACGGTTGTTGTACCTAAACAACTCCTGGACTCTAAGTTTAGTGAGTAAGCAAAAATTATTAATTGAGGAACGAGAAGAATACTGATTAAAAGGATTAATTTTTTTAATGCAAAACTTAAAAAAACCTCATAAATATTTTTAGTAGCCATAATAGAAATAAAATTACGTACTTATAATGAAAATTGCAATAATTGGTAGTGGATTTTTTGGATTAGCTATAGCTTTCGAGCTAAGTAAATATAAGAATATTGTTGATATATTTGAAAAAGAAAATGATATTCTTCAAGGAGCATCAAAAAAAAATCAATTAAGATTTCATTTAGGCTATCATTATCCCAGGTCTCAAGAAACCGTAAATGAAGTTAAAAAATCAAATAAATTATTTATTAACTTTTATTCAAATAAAGTTTTAGGAAATACAAAAAATTTTTACGCAGTTTCTAAAAATAAATCTAAAATTTCATTAAATAAATATTTAAATTTTGCTAGAAAAAATAAACTTTATCTAAAAAAAACAAATGAAAAATTTAATAATGAAAAAACAAGTAATTTTTATCTCACACATGAAAAAAATCTAAACTATTTTAAATTTAAAAAAAATATAAAAAAAAAATTAAATAACATTTCAAATATAAATATATTTACCCAAAAAAATTTTTCTAAAAATTTTTTAAAAAATTACGATAAGGTTATTGTTTGCTGTTATTCAAATAACAATACTATACTTAAAAAATTAGGAATTAAAAAATTACAAAAAATTAGATATGAATTAGTAGAAAAAATAATTGTTAAGCTGCCTTTAAAATATAAAAATAAAAGCTATATCGTTTTAGATGGTAATTTTGCATGCCTAGATCCTTATTTAGGTACTGATTTTCATTTACTGAGTGATGTTAAGTTCTCAAAAATCGAAGTAATAAAAGATATATTTCCAAAATTTAGCCATTATAAAAAAAAATTTATTTCAAAGGGTATTATTAAAAATAAGAAAATTTCTAATTATGAAGATTTTATTAAAAATTCAGCAAAATATATTCCTGTATTAAGATCCTGTAAATATAAAGGATCTTTTTTTGTAGTTCGAGCCATCTCAAACAGTAAGAAATCAAAATTAAACGATGAAAGATTATCTTATATAACAAAACATTCAAAAAAAGTAATTTCTGTATTAGCTGGAAAATGGAATACCAGTATTTCAATATCAAAAAAATTAAGAGGAATAGTAAATGAAAAATAAAATACTTCTATTAGGTCACACTGGCTTTGTTGGAAGTGAAATTTATTCATTTTTAAGGAAAAAAAATCTAAAAATTAATTGTTACTCAAGAAAAGAAAAAATTATTAATAATAAAGTTTGTTCAAAAAAGATTTCCTTAAAAAATTTAATTAGTAAAAGTAATATTATAATAAATTGTGTGGGTGAGAATTTAGATTTGAATAAAATGGAAGTTAATAATCATTTATTTGTAAAAAATTTATTAAATAAGATTCGAAATGTAAAAAAAAAAAAAAAATTAATTCATTTAAGTAGTTGTGCAATTTATGGAGAATATTTCCATGTTAAAAATTTTATTATAAATCAACATACTAAACCAAAACCTATTTCTAATTATGCCAAAACAAAATTAGCTGCTGATAAAGAAATTATAAAATTTAAATCAAAAAAACTTAATTATATTATATTAAGACCCTCCCAAGTAATTGGAAAAAACATGAAAGCTCGTGGTTTCGTACATTTAACAAAGTTTATAAAATATAATTTGTTTGTATATTCCTCTACAAAAACAGCTATAAGAAATTACGTAACTTCCGAAGATCTATGTAAAATTGTTCTAAAGATTTGTAGATCGAATTCGTTTGATAATAATATTTATTTAATTTCCAGATATTCGAAATTACAAGATATAGTAAGTTATATTCGAAAAAAACTTAATATTAAATTTAACTTAGATATAGTTATTTCAAAAAAAATTTTGACTATAATCTTATATTTTTTTACTTTACTTAGAATAAATTTACCAGTTTCAAAAGAAATAATAGAAGGTTTGAGCACAACAACAAAAATAAAAGCCAATATTCAAGGTATCTATAAATATAAATTAAAAAATATAAATTATTATTTAAACAATATAGTAAAGTGAAAAAAAAAATTTTAATTTTAGCAAATTCACAATTAACAATAGAAAGTTTTTTAATTCCATTAATAAAAAAATTAAAAAAAAAATATAAAATTGTAATAATATCTAAATTTTTTTCAAAAAAAAATTTTCTTTTAAAAGATATAGAAACTTACAATTTAGATTTAAAAAGAGAAATTAAAATATTAGATGATTTAAAAAATCTTTTGAAAATAAATAAATTTATAAAAAACAATAATTTTGATTTAATATTTACTATAACTCCTAAATCAGGATTATTAGGTATGTTAAGTGGTTTTTTTAATAAAACAAAAGTAAGAATACATATATTTACTGGTCAAGTATGGGCTAATAAAAGTTCATTTTTTAAATATTTTTTAAAATTTTTTGATAAGCTTATTATTTATTTATCGACAGATATTCTGTGTGATGGAATAAACCAAAAAAAATTTCTTTTTCAAAATGGTTTTAAAGAAAATATTAAAGTAATTGAAAATGGTTCTATTTGTGGCGTAGATATAAAAAAATTTAAACCTGATAATAAAATCAAAAAAAAATACAGAAAGAAATTTAAAATAAAAAAAAATGAAATAGTTTTTGTCTATGCGGGTAGGATATCTAAAGATAAAGGAATAGACAGTTTGAAGAAAGTATTTTTACTATTAAAAAAATCAAAATATAAAATTCATTTTTTTCTATTAGGAAATGATGAGACAAATAATTTTAAAAAAAGTATCAAAGATATTAAGAATTTACATCATATTAATCACTCAAAACATTTAAATGAATTTTTTCAATTTGCAGATGTATATATTACATCTACATATCGAGAGGGGTTTGGTATCTCTGTAGCTCAAGCTATGTCATCAAATCTTCCAGTTATTGCACCAAATATTTATGGATTAAAAGATATTTTAAAAAATAATGTAAATTCACTTATATATAATATTGATGACATAAAAAAATTGTACTCATGTTGTGTTATATTAATTAAAAATAAAGAAAAAAGAGATCTACTTGGCTCTTGTGGTAGAAAAATGATAGAAAATAAATTTCAACAAAATAAAGTAGTTTCTGGGTTTGAGAATTATTTTTTTAATCGGTTGGATTAAATAAATAATGTACAATTTTATTAACAGACTGATTGCTTTAATTCTTATTTTTATATTTTTCCCAATATTTTTAGTCGTTTCAATATATTTAATAATACTAATTGGTAATCCTATAATTTTTAAACAAAAAAGATCAGGACATAATGGTAAAATTTTTTATTTATATAAATTCAGAACTATGAGTGAAAAAAAACATAAAAAAGAAGCTCAAAGATTGATTAAATCTACAGTATTTCTTAGAAACCTAAGATTAGATGAAATACCCCAATTAATAAATATAATTAAAGGCGATCTTCATTTTGTAGGTCCAAGACCACTTTTACCAGAATATAATAAATTATATAACAGTCTTCAAAAAAAAAGACTAGATGTTATGCCAGGAATTACTGGTTGGGCTCAAGTTAATGGAGATAATAACATTAACTGGTCAAAAAAGTTCAATTTAGATATATGGTATGTAAAAAATAGATCATTATTTTTAGACATTAAAATAATTTTTCTTACAGTTATATTTGTCTGTAAAAAAATAAAAGGTTCTAAAAAAAATAAATTAATTATGGAAAAATTTAACGGTAAAAATTAATGTATCCTAAGTGGCCAACATATTCATCATCCGAGATTAAAAAAGTAAAAGATATTTTAACTTCTGGTAAAGTTAATTATTGGACAGGTGATAATTGTACTAATTTTGAAAATAAATTTGCAAAACATTTTAATAAAAAATTTGGTATCAGCCTTGCAAGTGGTTCTATAGCATTAGATTTAGCAATAAAATCTTTAAATTTAAAAAAAAATGATCAAGTACTTGTTACACCTAGATCCTATATAGCTTCTGCAAGTTGCGTAATTTCACAAAACTTAATGCCAATTTTTGTTGATATTGATTTGAATTCCCAAAATATTCTTTATGAGGATTTAAAAAAAAAAATAACAAAAAATACCAAAGCAATAATTTTAGTTCATTTAGCAGGATATCCATGTGATATGAATAAAATAGTTAAAATTTGTAAAAAATATAAAATTAAAATTATTGAGGATTGTTCACAAGCACACGGTGCAAAGTATAATTCAAAATTTGTTGGTTCTTTTGGAGATATAGCTATTTGGAGTTTTTGTAATGACAAAATTATGTCTACAGGCGGAGAGGGAGGAATGCTTCTAACAAATAATTATCAATATTATAAAAAAATTTTTGCACTAAAAGATTGTGGAAAAAATATTGATAAAATAAAAAAAAATAATTTTAAACCTAAATTTCAATGGATACATGATTCTATTGGAAATAATTTTAGAATGACAGAAATGCAAGCTGCAATCGGTATTATTCAATTAAGAAATTTAAATAAATGGGTAAAAAAAAGAAACTCATTTTCGTTAAAAATCAATAAAGTTTTAAGTAATTTTTCCTACATAAGAACTACTAAAATTCCATCAAATATATTTCATTCTTTCTACAGATGTTATTTCTTTTTAAATAAGAAAATAATCGAAAATAAGTTTTCAAGAGAATCTATTATAAAAGCCCTTAAAAAAAGTAATATTGACTGTAATGTAGGATCTTGTCCTGAAATATATTTAGAAGGTGCATTTAAAAAAATTAAAAATGTGAAAAGACTTAAAAATGCAAAAATTTTAGGTGACACTTCTGTTGCATTATTTGTGAATCATAATTTTAATAAAATTCATGAAACTAAATACTTAAATAATCTAAACAAAGTTTTAAAAAAATTTGATAAAAAATGAGTTTTTTAAATTATTTTAGAGGGATTAACTTTCAAACAAAGATTTTATTTTTAATATTCTTCGATTTTTTTCTTATTTTATGCTCGTCATTTTTGACTGAAATTATTTATTTAGGATACGTTCCTCAGATAGCTAATGCTCTTTTTTTATACATTATACTTGCTATATTATTTTATAGTATTTTTTCTTTTTACTTTAAGATTTACAAACAATTAAATAGGTTTTTTGGATTATATCTCCTACAGAATATTTTTATAGTTACAGTATTGATTATTGTCTTTTTATATTCTTCAAAAATTATTTATGATTTCAGGTATCTGAATGCAAATTTTATTATTTTACAAAACTTATTGTTTTTATTCTTAATAGTTTTATCAAGAATTACGATTCAAAAACTATATTTTCACGAAACAAATCTAAAAAAAAATAAAATTAATACAATAATATTTGGAGCAGGAAATGATGGAATTAATCTCTACAGAAGATTAAAAAATAGTAGTAAATATAACTTTGTTGGATTTGTAGATGAAGACATAAACAAAATAGGTCGGTTTGCAGATGATTTAAAAATTTATTCTTTATCAGGAATTTTTTCTCTAAAGAAAAAAATAAATATTTCAAAATGTTATCTTTGTATCCCCTCTGCAACTAGTTTAAAATTTAAAGAGCTTGAGCAAATATTTAAAACAAACAAAATACAGTTAGAAGATTTAAAAAAAAATATATCAAACAACTATAATTTACCTTCTGAAATTAACGGAAATAATAAAATAGATAATCTAGGATATGTAAAAAGTTTCCTTGAAAATAAAACAGCATTGGTAACAGGTGCGGCAGGTTCTATTGGACAAGAAATATGTGTACAACTTAAAAATTTAAATGTAAGAAAAATTTATTGTTTGGATAGCAATGAATACAGTTTAGCTAAGTTAAAAAAAAAAATTGAGTCACTAAATTTCGAAAATTTTGAATATGTTTTGCTTGATTTGACAAATAAAAATTTATTAGATAATTTTTTTAAAACAAATAAAATTGATATAGTATTTCATGCAGCTGCACATAAACATGTAGATATAGTAGAAGAAAATATTATTTATAGTTGTGGTAATAATTTAAAATCTATTTTAAATACATTGGAAGCATGTAGTGCATCCCAAATTAAAAATTTTGTATTTATTTCTACAGATAAAGCTGTGAGACCATCAAATGTAATGGGTCTCAGTAAAAGATGTGGCGAGTTATTAACTTATTATTATTCTCAGAAAGATACTAATAATAACTATTGTTCAGTTAGATTCGGAAATGTCATAGGTAGCTCAGGAAGTTTATTAGAAATACTGAGAAAACAAGTTTATGATGGTGGACCAATTACATTAACTGATAAAAAAGCAACTAGATATTTTATGACAATCTCAGATGCGGTTAGTCTAGTTTTAAAAAGTACTTCTTTAAAAAAAAATGGTAAAATTTTAGTTTTAAATATGGGTAAACCAATAAATATTTATGAGTTAATTAAAAGTTTTTTAAAGGAAAATAATTTAAGTGAAAAAAATTTAAGTGATAGGGAAGATAAAAAATCAGTTGAGATTAAAATAATTGGATTAAGAAAAGGAGAAAAATTGCATGAAGAATTATTTTATGACGATAAATTTGAAAAGTGCGATGAAATGATATTTTCTGAAAATATTAACAAAAAATATGCTAATTTTGATTTAAAAAAGTTTGATGATGAATTTAATCATTTCTTACAGACCAATTCATCTTCAGATGTTATTAAATTCCTTAAAAATTTTTCAGATCTTTAATGTTTCAAACCAATAAATTAGGTGTTCTTTCTTTACTAGTTTATTTGATACCAATCTCATTTATTTTCGGAATATTAATCACAGAAATATTAGTTTTATCCATATGCATTTTGTTTCTCCATATTTGTTTTGTTAATAAAATTACTATTTATTTTAAAACCTTTTATTTT
>MDTG01356905.1_pt1 | contig 12722 bp, 13 predicted proteins | sample 811421 | NCBI WGS metagenome assembly MDTG01 (sample SAMN05326645, study PRJNA326480) | marine metagenome | isolation source: seawater | place: Pacific Ocean: South East | collected 2011 | reverse complement strand
TTCACATTTTTATTTACCAGAGAGGGCATTAAATTTTTAATTTTTTTTTTAGAATTTTAATATATTTATCTGTTATGTTTAAATTTTTTAATAAAATAATAAATAATAAAAATAAAACTTTTTTTATTGCTGAAATAGGAATTAATCATAACGGTTCTGTTGAAAAAGCAATTCAAATGATTGATTTTGCAGTAAATGCCGGCTGTTCAGCAGTAAAGTTTCAAACATTTGATTTAAAAAATATGTTGCTTAAAAATACAAGACTTGCTGACTATCAAAAGAAATACTCCAATAAATCAATGTTTGAAATGCTGGAAAAATATAATTTAAAAAAAGATCAATTTATTTTACTAAAAAATTACTGCAAAAAAAAAATAAATTTTCTTTCTACTCCATTTGATTTAGAGAGTTTATATTTTTTAGATAAAATTGGTGTCAATGGATTTAAAGTTTCATCAGGAGATCTAGATAACTATATGCTGTTAGATGAGATCAAAAAAACCAAAAAACCCTTTATAATTTCAACTGGGATGTCAAAAGAAAAAGAAATAAATAATACTTTAAGTCACTTAAATTGTGCAAAAAATAAATTGGCAGTTTTACATTGTATAAGTGACTATCCTACAAAGTTGAAAGATACAAATTTTGGTTTTTTTAAAAAGATGAAAAATAAACTTAAATATGAAATTGGTTTTTCTGACCATACTATTGGTGAAAATGCATCGTTAGTTGCAACTTCATTGGGCGCAAACATTATAGAAAAACATATAACGCTTGACAATAATTTACCAGGTCCAGACCACAGTGCTTCATTAAATGTGAAATATCTTAAAAGTTTTGTTAATAAAATTAATGATATAAAACAATCAATTAATTCCTCTAAAAAACAGATTACAAAATTAGAGAAAAAAACACTGATAGTAGCTAAAAAATCAATTTACTATAAAAGAAATTTAAAAACAAATTCAAAAATTAAACAAAAAGATATAATTGCTTTAAGGCCAAAAGATAAAGGTTTGTCACCTTCGTTATATAAATTTGTTTTAAACAAATCTTTGAGAAGGAATGTCAAAAAATTTACACCTATTAAATTAAAAGACCTTAAGTGAAAAAAAAATTAGCTATAATTTCAGTTGGAAGATCGGATTATGGAATTATGAAAAACATAATCGAAAAATTTTCAGGTTCTAACAAATTTGAAACTTATCTCATAATTGGATCAGCACACCTATCAAAAAGTTTTGGTAAAACTTATAAAGAAATAGATACGAAAAAAATTAAAAAAAAAAATATATTTAAAATAGATTATCCAATTCAAAACAATAGATTTGAAAATATGACAATGCAATATTTTTCCTCAACGATGCTTTATATGGATAATTTTATTAAAAAATTTAGAATAGATGGAATTTTAATCCTTGGCGATAGATATGAAATGATTGCTGCTGCTCACGCTGCCTTTAATTTAAATATTAAAATATTCCATTTTTGTGGTGGTAGTGAAACCCTCGGTTCACATGACAATGAATATAGATATTGTATTTCGAAAATGTCATATGCTCATTTTTTAGAAACAAAACATCATAAAACTAATTTGATAAAATCAAATATTAAAAAAAATTTATATATAGTAGGAGCTCCTGCACTTGAAAATATTAAGAGAATTAATTTTTCAAAGAATAATTTATTAAACAAATATAAATTAGATCCAAAAAAAAAAATTATAATTTCTTGTTTTCATCCTGAAACAAATAAAACTCTTTCTTATAATCTTAATATATTAAATAGTTTGATAAATTTTTTAAAAAAAAAAAAGAATCTAAATATTATTTTTACTTACCCAAATGCGGATTATGGATACAACAAATTCATTAGTGAAATAAATAAGTTAAATAAATATAGTAATATTTATCTAATAAAGCACTTAGGTATCAATGATTACTATAACTTTTTAAGATATTCTAATTGTTTAATAACTAATTCCTCAAGTGGAATTATAGAAAGTGCTTCATTTAGAATTCCCACTATAAATATAGGTTTAAGGCAGAAAAAAAGATATGCACCAAAAAATGTTGTTCACTGTGAACAGGTATCATCAAAAAAAATTAATAAATTTTATAATAAAATAAACACTAAGATCTATTTAAGAAAAATTAAAAAATTAAAAAATCCATATTATAAATCTCAATGTTCTGAAAGAGTTTATAAAATTATTGAGTCTCTAATTAAGTGAAGTAGAAAAAGTAAAATAATCAATGTTGATAGGTTAAAATTTCTCACATCTGATATAAAGGACAAAATAATGCAATTTAAAGGAGTTAAGGATGCTAAAGTAATATCAAAATCAAATCCTTTTACTAAACAACATTTTTAAACAATAATTGATTTAAATAAGAAAAATATAATTTTTAACTTGAAAAATTTTTAAATCATAGTCTTGAAAACCATAAATTTCCTAATAGTTTATTTTTAAAAATATAAGATTTAATCCTCAATACAAAATAATTAATTAATCTTTTTCTTATTATTGAGGCTCCATAATATAAAACCAATTGGAAGAAAATATAAAATACAAAGCCAATTATTAAAAAAATTTCCAGTAGGTAGAAATGGCCACAATGAAATTAAAATCCCTGAAAAAAGTGAAATTTGAAAATCATCAAAAGTAAAACTTTTGTTGGAAAAAATTTTTATTATGAAAACTGCTACAAAGCATATAAAAATTATAGCAATGAATAAGAAGCCAATTAATCCAGTCTCAGCTAACAGTTGGATATATGTATTATGTGAATGAGTTGAACATGTAAGTTCTGAAATATAGTATTCCTTTTTGCTACAAAAATTTCTAAAATTTTTTATCCCTACTCCAAAAATTAAATTGTCATTAAACATTTTTAAAGAAGAAATGTAATGTTCGTGATGTTGTCTTGAAAAAATATAAATTTTTTGTTCATTATGAGTTTTTTTTTTTTCTTTTACCATTGAAGTTTTTTCTTTAATTAAAAAGTCATCCATTGTTTTTACTACAATTCGATTTTTTACTTGATCTGAAAAAAATAAAGAAAAGAAAATGATAATAGACGACATTAAAAAAGTAATTATTCTAATTTTTTTAAATTTATTTAAGTAAATTATTAAAAATATAGCGCTCAAATTTATATAAAATAAAGCTGATCTATCTCCAGATACTAATGTTAAAACTTCAGATAATATAAAAATAATACATGATAAATATAAAATTTTTTTATTTTGCCCATATAAAAGTATTGTCAAAGCAAAATAAATGGGAAATATCCTGCTTATATAACTTCCCAGTATAAGCTCATCTCCAAAAAAACTGCTAACCCTAGATGAAATTATTTTTTTGCCAAATAAATTCTCATCGAATATAAATTGATAAAAGCCATCTAAAATAAGGGCCAATAAACCAAGCAATAGACAAATATAAAATTTTTTTAAAAAATTTTTGTCCTTTTCAATTAAATACCATATTGTTAATGGAAAAATAATAAATCTTAAATAGGTAATTGATATTTTTAATGTATCTTGATTTTGATTAATAAAGGCACCATTTATTAGTAAATAAAAATAAAAAATTATAAAATAATAGAAATAATAGTTTTTAAAATATTTAAGTTCTCTATTCTTAATTGAAAAATATAAGAATATTAAAGATGAAATTACAATTGTTAAGTCGCTTAAAAGTGGCCCAGAAATTAAAAAAATAGGTAATAAAGATACTATAGTAGACAATATCTTGATCGGTAAATTTAAGTGTTCATTTTTATAAAAAATGTTTATAAGCATCTTAAAATTTATACTGATGTTAATTACAGAAACAACATTAAAAGATGTTTATTTGATTCAACCTAAAAAATTTGAGGATTACAGAGGATATTTTTCAGAAACTTTTAATCAAAATAAATTTATAAAAATTTCTAAAGAAACTTTTGTTCAGGACAATGAGAGTTTGTCATTAAAAAAAAATGTTTTTAGGGGATTGCATTTTCAAACCCCTCCGTACGAACAAGATAAACTTGTTAGAGTTTTAAAAGGTAAAATTCTTGATATAGTATTAGATTTAAGAAAAAATTCTCCAACTTACTTAAAACATGAAATTTTTGAAATCTCTGAAAATAATTATACCCAAATATGGGTGCCAAAAGGATTTGCACATGGTGTTTTAATTTTAAAAGAAAACACTTTGCTGTCATATAAAGTTACAAATTTTTATTCTCCAGAACATGACAGTGGAATTTCAATTGATGATTTAAGTCTAGGGATTTCATTGCCAGTTAATATTGATAAATTAATCTTATCTGAAAAAGATAAAAAATTACAAAGATTTAATCCAGAAAAAAAATATTTCTAATGAAAACTATTTTAGTGACTGGTGCTGGTGGTTATATTGGCTCTGTTTTGGTTCCAATGCTTCTTAGGAAAAAGTACCATGTTATTGCAATAGATAAGTTTTTTTTTGGAGACACTCTAAAAAAAAATAGAAATCTTAAACTAATTAATAAAGATTGTAGAGATATTACACCTAAGGATTTTACAAATGTATTTGCTGTTATAGATTTAGTTGCAATATCAAATGATCCGAGTGGTGAGCAATTTAAAAAACTAACTTGGAATGTAAATTTTGTATCAAGATATAATACTGCTAAGCTTGCGAAAAAATATGGTGTTAAAAGATACATACTACCTTCATCATGTTCTATATATGGTTTTCAAAAGAAAATTGTTGATGAGAAAAGTAAAGTTAATCCTCTAACTACATACGCAAAAGCAAATCTTGAAGCTGAAAAAAAAATAATTCCTTTGGGAAATAGAGATTTCTGTGTAACTGTAATAAGACAAGCTACAATTTTTGGTCTATCGAATAGAATGAGATTTGACCTTGCAATAAATGGTATGACAGAAGGAGCTTATAAAAACAACTATTTGCCAATTATGAGGGATGGAAACCAGATGAGGCCTTTGTGTCATGTAAAAGATACTTGCAGATTACAAGTGAGACTTTTAGAAATTGACACAAAAAAAATTAACAAACACATATTCAATGTGGGCTCTAAAATGTGTACTAAAACAATAAAAAATTTTGCAAAATCAGTCAAAAATGTTTTTAAAAATAAAATCGACCTTAGATGGTATGGAGATCCCGATCATAGATCTTACAATGTATCATTTAAAAAACTCTCAAAAATTAAGTTTAAGGCTATTTATTCAATTGAATATGGAATAAGAGAAATCCTTAATAGCTTAAAAAGAAAAAAAATTAAAAAAACAAAAAAAACTATAACTTTAGACTGGTATAAACATTTAGATAAAAATAGAAAATTTATTAAATGAAAAAAGTTTATATTTTTGGCTCTAGTGGACAACTAGGAACCGAAATAAAAAAAAAAATTAAAAAAAAGTTCAAAATTGTAAATTTTAATCAAAGACTTGATCTAACAAATTCAAAACATTTAAATTTTTTAAAAAAAATTAAACTTGATTATGTTATAAATTGTGCTGCAGTCCATGATTTAAATTTTTGTGAGAAAAATATTATAAAATGTTTTGAGGTTAATACTTTTTCTATGGAGGAATTATCAAAAATTTGTGCTCAAAGGAACATAACTTTAATTCATATATCAACTGATTATGTTTATAATAACTTTAAAAAGAATTATAATAAAGAATTAGATGCTATTAGCCCAATTAATACATATGGTTTGTCTAAATTGTCAGGGGAAAATTTAATTAAAAAGAATCTTAAAAATTATTTAATATTTCGTGTAGCTTCATTGTTTGGATCAACACCTCCATCGGGAAAAAAGGGTAACTTTGTAGATACGATTGTAAGCAAAATAAAAAATAACGAAAATCTTAAAATAGTTGGTGATCAACATATGTCTCCAACATGGACCTACGACATTGCTTGTAATATTTTAAAAATAATGCTTTCAAAGAAAATCAAATATGGAACATACAACCTTAGCTGTAAAAACAGTTGTACATGGTATGAATTTGGGGGTGAAATTGTAAAAAACTTGAAATCAAAAACAAAAATAAAGAAAATAAAATATAACGATTTAAATTATGATGTTCAGAGACCTCTAAATTCAAAACTTAATGTGAATAAATTTGAACGTACATTTAATATTAAATTACCAGAATGGAAAAATTCTCTAAAAAATTATATGAAAGAGAAAAAATATATATAAAATGAGAAGAAAAGGAATAGTTCTAGCTGGTGGATCTGGCTCAAGATTAAAACCTATCACCATGGTAGTAAATAAACAACTTTTACCTGTTTATAATAAACCAATGATATATTATCCATTATCCATTTTGTTAGAGATTGGTGTACAAGATATTTTAATAATAACAAATGGGTTAGATAAAAAATTATTTCATAGACTTCTTGGCAACGGGGAAAGATTCGGCGTAAATATTAAATATAAAGTTCAACCCAAACCAAATGGTATTGCTGCTGGATATATACTAAGTGAAAAATTTTTGAATGGCTCACCAAGTGTTATGATACTTGGAGATAATATTTTTTATGGATCGAGTTTAGTTAAAAAACTAAAAAAATCATTTAAAAATAAAAATTCAAGTATATTTACATATGAAGTAAATAATCCAGATCAGTATGGGGTTTATAAAAATTTTAATGGGAAGAGAATTATAATTGAAAAGCCGAAAAAATTTGTTTCTAAAGATGCAGTTGTCGGAATATATTTTCTAGATAAAAATGCCCCAAAACTTGCCAAAAAACTTAAATATTCAAACCGTCAAGAACTAGAGATAACTGACCTAAATAACTTATATTTAAAAAAAAAAAATACAAGAGTTGTTAAACTAGATAAGGGTGTCGCATGGCTTGATACAGGATCTTTCGATGGACTTCTTAATGCAGCTAATTTTGTAATGACACTAGAAAAAAGACAAGGCCTAACATTAGGATCTTTTAAGAATGTTGAGATAAAAAAAACTAAAAAATAATTAATTTTGAATAAAAAATTATTAACTATTTCTATTGTTATTTATAAAATAAAACTGACTGAATTAAAAAGATTTTTAAATTATTGTGAAAAAATAAAATTTTCGCACAAAGTTTTTATTATTGATAACAATATAAAATCAAATTTAAGTAAAAAAATAAAATTAAAAGATAATTACCAATATTTAAGACAAAAAAATGTTGGCTTTGGAAAAGGTCATAACTCTATCTTAAAAAAAATAAATAGTGAATTTCATTTAGTCTGTAATACAGATATAATTTTTAATCCTCATAAACTTGGTAAAATAATTGAGTTTGTTAAAGATAAAAAAACAATAGGTGTTATTGGTCCAAAGATTATTGATAAAAAATTTAAAAATTTTGGCAATCAAAAGTTGCTTCCATCGCCTTTAGAAATTTTTCTTAGAAAATTTTTTAAAAATTACTACATATATAAAAATAGTTCTTTCAATAAAAATTTTTTCAAAATAAAAAAACCTATTGAGGTTTTAAATATCTCTGGTTGTTTTATGCTTTTTAGAACTAAAATATTTAAGAAAATTAATGGTTTTGATTCTAGGTATTTTTTATATTTTGAAGATGTCGATATTTGTAGAAAAATTTTGAAAATCAAAAAAAAAGTTTTCTACTTTCCAGATTTTAAAATTATACACACTGCTAGAAGCTCGCAAAGAACAAGTTTGATCATTTCATTCATCTCAGGAATATCAGCAATTAAGTATTTTCTTAAATGGGGATTTTTTGACAAAGAGAGAGGGTTTTTAAATAAACACTTTATAAAAAAAATAAATTAATTTTTTTTAAAAAAAAAATTATGAAATAATTTTATTTTTAAATATCTTGCATATAAAATTATTAAATCATAAACATAAAAGATAAAATGATAATTGTATTTTTTTCTGAACATTTTTCTTGCTATAAACTCATCTTTTAACATTAACTCGAAATTGCTTGAAATATTATTTCCATCCATTCTTTGAAAAACTAAATGTTTTTTTAATATGTGTGGTGGACCATATTTTTTCCATAAATTTAAAAAAAAAAAATAATCACTTGCATATTTATATTTTAAATCAAAATTGAATTCTTTAAAATATTCTGTTGGAACTAACGACGTTTGGTGTCTAACTTGATTTGCAATAAGCATATCTGAAAATACAAAATCTTTTATTTTATCTTCTCTTATAACTTTATTTTTTGAATTTATTGTTTTTTGAAATCCGCACAACCAATTATTTTTTGAACTGTTCAAAGAATCTAACATTATCTTTAGAGAAAATGAATCGATAAATAGATCATCTGCATGCATGAAAATTATAAATTTCCCATTAGCAACTGATGCAACTTTATTCATGGCATCAAAATGATTAAAATCTTTTTCTTCTATTAGTAAATCAATTTTACTTTTATGCTTATTAAGAATTTTACTAGTATTATCTGTAGATAACCCATCTCTAACAATATATTCAAACTTAACTTGTTCTTGTATCGAAACACTTTTTATAGTCTCTTCAATATATTTTTCGGCATTATAAGAAACTGTCGCTACAGTAACATCTATACTCATATTATGTTGATAAAATTTTAAATAAATATAAATACACTAAAAATGAGTAAAAAAGCAATAATATTCGGAGTTACTGGCCAAGATGGATCATACTTAGCAAAATTTTTACTAAAAAAGAATTATGTTGTTTATGGCATTAAAAGAAGAACATCTTCTGAAAACTTAGAGAGAATTGAAGATATAATCGATAAAAAAAAATTCAAGTTAAAATTTGGAGATGTTACAGACTCATTAAATATTACAGGTTTATTAAAAAAAATTAGACCGGACGAAATTTATAATTTTGCTGCCCAATCACATGTAGCGATATCATTTGAATTACCAGAATACACAGCAGAAAGTTCGGGTGTGGGTACACTTAAAATTTTAGAAGCTATAAGACAAAATAATTTACAGAAGAAAACAAAGTTTTATCAATCTGGGACTTCTGAACTGTACGGAAAAAATGCCACAATTCCTCAAAATGAAAAAACTTTGTTTCATCCTGCTAGTCCTTATTCTGTTGCGAAACTTTTTGCTCACTGGGCTACTACTAATTATAGGGAATCATTTGGTATATTTGCTTGTAATGGAATTTGTTTTAATCACGAAAGTCCCTACAGAGGAGAAAATTTTGTTACAAGAAAAATTGTCAGGGGATTGGTTAAAATTAAAAAGAAACTTCAGAAAAAATTAGTCCTTGGAAATCTTTATGCTAAAAGAGATTGGGGTCATGCAGAAGATTTCGTAAAAGGCATGTGGCTTATGTTGCAACAAAAAGTATCAGATGATTATGTCTTAGCAACTGGAAAGCAATATACAGTAAAAAAGTTTATTGAAATCACAGCTAAACATTTAAAATTGAGGGTGATTTGGAATGGAAAAGGAATTAAAGAAGTTGGCTATATTAATGGTGTACCCAGAATATTTTGTGATAAGAAATATTTTAGACCCAATGAAGTTGACAATTTATTGGGAGATTTTTCAAAGGCTAAAAAAAAATTAGGTTGGAAGCCAGAAAAAAATATAAACGATCTTGTGTTAGAAATGATAGAGCATGAAAATAAATTGATATCATAATTTTAATGAAAAGTTTCGAAAATAAAAATATTTTTAAATTTAATGCAAATAAACATTTTAATGAGTTTATTATTAATTTAAAAAATAATATTTATATTATAATTATAGTACAATTCACTTTTTTTATTATATCCGCATCTACATTTTTATTTTTATCGGAAAAAAATAAATCCAATGAAATTACATACGAACTTGCGATTGAAAAAAATTTAGATCAATTAGGATTAAATGAACAAGAAATTATACAATTAGACTTTATATTAGGGAAAGAATTTCAAATTAAAACAAAAAAAAAAGAAGCATCCATAAAAGAACTCACCTTATTAGCAGAGAAAAAATTATTATCCAATATAAATGAACTCAGAAAATCTGAAATATCAAAAACAAAAGAGTTAATGGCAAGAAAATATGATTATGATTGGTTTAAGAAAGCAGTAAAAGAATTAGAAAATTTTTATGACAGTGATTATTATACAAATAAAGAGATTGATGTATTAAAATTAGAACTAAAAGTAAGGGTTTTGAGGGAAGAAATATTCATTAAAATGTTAAATGAAATGATCGAGATCGGAAAAATAAACACAATAAACCTTAATGATTATCCAATTAAATTTAAAATGATAGATAGGAAAGAAACTTCAATAATTTCTTTTAAAAAATTCATAACATCATATTTAGTAATTGCAATTTTGTTAATTTTTTTCACGGAATTTGTAATAACAATAAAAAATAATTATAAAATAAAAAACTATACCAAGAAAAAGAGAAATTAAAAAAAGATCTAATATTTCATAGATTATTAAAGGTATAAATGCTAAACCCAAAGAAATTAAAACTCCTGTTAAACTTGAAAATTTTTTTTTCAAAAGGTGATGCATATGTTCTAGGTCTCCAACCATTAAATGTTTTTTGTTTATTATTCTTAAAATAAAGACTCTTAACATATCAATTATAGGAAGCATGCAAATTAGAATGATATTTTCTGTATCTAATAATTCTAAATTATTAGATTTGATAAAATAACAACCTAATATGAAAGTATAAAAAAATATACCTGAGTCACCTTGAAAAATTTTTTTTGTGTAATTTAGAAATAGTATTGCAAATAATGAAATTATTAAAATAATTATTAAAAATTCCCTAGTATAAATATATATATATATATAACAAAAGATAAAATAGGATGTTGATTGTAAATCTACACCATCAAAAAAATTTATTGCGTTAATCAATACAAAAAAACAAAGTAGGCTAAAAAAAATTGAGTATTGGGTAATAAGTTTAATTTTAATTTTTAAACTGTTGATTTCTAAATATTCTAATTGAAATTCTGATAAAAATATTAAAAAAATTAATAAAAATGAAATTAAAAATATCATTTTGAATAATCCTGAAAGTATATATTTGTCATCAAAAAATCCAAAAATAGTTAGAATGCTAATAAAAAAAAAATATAAATAATGATTTGTATCAAAGAAAATTTTTTCTTGAAAAAAAAAGACAGAAATCAAAAGATTTACAAAGCCTATCAGACCTCCAAGAAGGGCAACTTTTGTTTTATGAATTTTTAATTTATTATTTGGAATATCAAAAATATTTACTGATTTAGAAATAACATCAATTTTTTGGCATAAAAAAAAATTTAAAATTATAATTACAATTATTATTTCCATACTTTTTAAAATATCATATTTATTTTTTTAAGAAATTTTTTCTTTGTTACTTTGCTTGTATATAAATTATTTTTAATGGTAAATGTCTTTAGATATGAAATGTTATAAATGGAAAATAAAAATTTTTGGTTTAAATCTAAAAAATTTTTTGGCTTGAATAATAAAACATTTTGAAAATTTTTTGAAAACTCATTTATACCTTTACTGTCTGAGAATAAACCAATACACCCTGATTTTAGAGCCTCTAACTGAGGAAGTCCATATCCTTCCCACCAGGATGTTGATATAAAAATATCAGTTTCAAGAAGATTGTTTGAAATTTCTATTATTTTTTTTGGTCTAATTATTTCTACTTTTTTGTGAACAAAATGTATCTTATCTGGGGTTATAATCTTAACTTTTTTAATCCTTGGGTTATTTATATTTGTTCTAATCAATCTTTCAAAAAGAGCATAGCCTTTCCAAGGATGAAGTCTTGCAATAGTAGATATAACTAATTTTTTTTCATCAATTTTTTTATTTATTTTAAAGTTAGAATTAAATTCATAATCAGGATAAGGATTAATTATTATTTTTTTACATTTTTTATTTTCAGATGTATAATTCAAAAAAGTGTTGTAAACATAATTTGAATTAAAGATATACTTGATTTTTATATTGTAAGAAACTTTTGTTAAATATTTGTAAATTGTAATAAGAAATTTATATTTTAAAACAAATTTATCATCATAAATAATCATATCATTTGCCTGAATAAATCTATAGATATTTTTTTTTCTGAAACAGAAAATTGTTATTAATGATAATATTGGATCACTTATTATAAATTTACTTTTACAATGAAAATGTAAGAAAAAATAAACTTTTAAAAGCGAAATGCAAAAATCTAAAATATTTTTTTTTTTTCTAAGATATATGACTTTAATATTATTTTTTAATTTAAAATTTTTTTCTTCTTTGCTAAATGTATAAATAAATACTTTATTATTAATTGATAAACCATTTGCTAAATCTATCATTACTTTATTACCACCACCACTTTTCAAATATGGAATTACAATTGCTATATTATTTTTTATGTTTCCCATTTTCTTCTGCATATAAAAAAATTATTGAAAAAATTATAAAAATATGTGTCGGAGGGTAAAGATGAACTGGTACAAATAGAGCTAAAGACATATAGAAAATATATAAAATAATTGAAATCTCAATAAAATTATTCATATTTTTTAAAGAGATAATTTTTTTAATATAAGCAAAGTTTAGACTTAAAAAAATTAACAAACCAAAAATTCCATAAATATTGAAAAATCTTATAATTATATTTACAGATTTAGATCCCATTCCCGAACCCCAAAATGTAACTTCATTATTCCAATTAAAACCCTGTCCAAAGAGGATTTGGATA
>MDTG01173652.1_pt1 | contig 12722 bp, 11 predicted proteins | sample 811421 | NCBI WGS metagenome assembly MDTG01 (sample SAMN05326645, study PRJNA326480) | marine metagenome | isolation source: seawater | place: Pacific Ocean: South East | collected 2011 | reverse complement strand
TAACGAGGATCTGACGAGTCGCGGCTATATCGGACATGGGCTTCCGGGGTACTTTGCGGTTGAACGTGAAAGGGCAGGGATGATAGCAGATGGGGCGCGCCGGGGGGAGGCTTGAACACGTCTGAGCGGGCGGCTGTACCGACATTTGCGGTCACAACTGTATCTTGTTGGTGCTGGCGCGCAGGCGTATAAGAGCCGCTTGCAAGGAGCCTCCATGCCCAACATCTCCCGCCCGTCTTCCTCTCTGACTCCCCGTGCCGGCCGCCGTGAATGGCTCGGCCTGGCCGTTCTGGTGCTGCCGACGCTGCTGCTCGCGCTGGATATGACGGTGCTGCATCTGGCGGCGCCGCGGCTGAGTGCTGACCTTGAGCCGTCCAGCGCGGAGCTGCTGTGGATACTGGACATCTACGGCTTTATGGTAGCGGGCTTTCTGATCACCATGGGGACTCTGGGTGACCGTATCGGTCGCCGGCGCCTGCTGCTGATTGGCGCCTGTGCCTTTGGCCTAGCCTCCATTGCAGCGGCCTTTGCCGACTCTGCACTGATGCTGATCATCACTCGGGCGTTGCTGGGTATCGCCGGTGCCACGCTGATGCCCTCGACCCTGGCGTTGATTCGCAACCTGTTTCACGTCGAGCATGAGCGTACGCTCGCCATCACCATCTGGATGACCGGATTTATCGTCGGCAGCGCCATTGGCCCGCTGGTTGGTGGCCTGATGCTGGCGCTGTTCTGGTGGGGCTCGGTGTTTCTGCTGGCAGTGCCGGTGATGGTCTTGCTGTTGCTGGTGGGGCCGTGGCTGCTGCCCGAATCCCGTGATCCGAACGCCGGCAAGCTTGATGTGGCCAGTGCACTGTTGTGCATCAGTGCGGTGTTGCTATTGATTTTCGCGATCAAGGACGGCGCGCGGGACGGCATTAACCTGTTAGCCGTGTTTAGCCTGATTGCAGCATTGGTCACCGGTACGCTGTTTATCCGGCGGCAGCGGCGCCTGGCCGAGCCGATGTTTGATCTGACGCTGTTCAACAAACCCAGCTTCAGCGTTTCTGTGGCAGCAATGCTGCTGTGCATCCTGGCGCTCTCCGGCAGCTGGCTGATGATTTTCCAGTTTCTGCAGGGCGTGACCGGCCTCAGTGCGTTGCACGCCGGCTTGGTGATGCTGCCTGCTGCTGTATTGCAGACGGCGGCGTCATTGCTGGTGCCAAGGCTCTCGCGCTGGCTCGCGCCAACCCGCCTGATCAGCGGCGGACTGCTGCTGGCAGCCGGTGGACTGGCACTGATGTTGCTCATTCATGCTGACAGCAGCCTGGCATTGATGGTGACAGCCAGTGTGCTGTTGGGCGTTGGGGTGATGCCGATGATGATCATGGGGACGGACCTGGTGATCGGGTCGGCCCCGCCCGAGAAAACCGGCGCGGCCGCTGCCACCTCTGAAACCGCCACCGAACTGGGGATGGCGATGGGTATTGCGGTAATCGGTAGCGTTGGCGCCACTCTGTACCGCCGCAGCATGGAGCAACAGCTGGACGGCGTGCTCGACAGCCATCAGCTGGCGGTAGCCAGCGATACCATTGGCGGTGCCATGGGCGTGTTGTCGCATCTGCCATCGGCGCAACTGGATCAGGTTCACGCCGCGGTCAACAGCAGCTTTACCCTGGCGCTGCACGCCAACGCCTTGATTGGCGTGGTGATCATGTTGGGCGCCGCCTTGCTGGTGGCGCTCTGTCTGCGTCAGACGGTCGGTACGGCTAGCGGGCACTGAGGGCTGCACAAGGCAAAGACTTGCGCAAAGGGTGGTGAAAGCTGCGCTATCCGGCAGTGTTGCAGGCATGAATAATGCTGACTCTGTTGTCAGGTTTCCTTTCTATCCGCTTGTTTTAAAAGAAGACGTTCTGGTTTGGCATGCGCCTTGTAGTTGATTGGAACCGGACTCACCCGGCAACCCACGCTAGCAAGGAGCAAGCATGCCAACTCCCGCCTATCTCACCATTGAAGGCACCAAACAGGGCCTGATTACCGCCGGCACCTTCACCGAGGACTCGGTCGGCAATATCTTTCAGGAAGGTCATGAAGATCAGGTCCTGGTGCAGGGCTTTGATCATCAGGTGATCATTCCCCGAGATCCGCAATCCGGTCAGCCGACCGGCCAGCGCGTCCACAAGCCGCTGATGATTACCAAGGTATTCGACAAGTCCTCACCGCTGATCTTCAACGCCTTGACCTCGGGCGAGCGCCTGTCGCGTTGTCGCCTGGAGTGGTATCGCACCTCGGCGACAGGTACCCAGGAGCATTACTTCACCATTGAGCTACAGGACGCCATCATCGTGGATGTGCAATCGCATATGCCCAATTGTCAGGACCCGGGCATGGCGCACTTTACGCATCTGGAAGACGTTTACTTCACCTACCGCAAGATTGTCTGGACCCACGAGGTCTCTGGCACCTCAGGCTCCGACGACTGGCGGAGCCCGATCGCAGCCTGAGTCGGTCAGCGGCATCCCCGGCGGCGCAGGGGATGCCGCAGTCGAGACAAGTTTGGTGCTTGTCTCGACAACGGCTCGGCTGGCAGTATCAAACCCCTTGATAACAACAACTCCCGGGGCTTTTGATGACCGCTGCACCCTATCGCCTGTATGGCGCCTCCCACTCCCTGTACACCGGCAAGGTCCGTTGCTACCTGCGCAATCAGGGGATCGATTATCGAGAAGTGCCCACCTGGCATCCTGATTTTGCCGAGCGCATCCTGCCGCGGATCGGACGCGGGATCATACCGGTGCTGGAAACCCCTGAAGGCCAGGTAATCCAGGACAGCATCGATATCATCGACCACCTGGAAGCACAGGGCGTGCCTTTTCCTGTGTATCCGCCAACGCCCCTGCAGCACATTGTGGCTGTCATTATCGAGTACTACGGCTGTCAGGCGATGCTCAAGCATGCCATGCACTACCGCTGGTCGTATCGGGCCGAGCAGGAGGCTTTTTTGCGCTGCGCCTTTACCCTGGGCTCTGGTGCCGACATGGCTGACAAGATCATGGGGCGGATGAACAGCTATTTGCCCCGCCTGGGCGTCAACCAGGCGAGCATTCCGCTGATCGAGCGTTCCTACCATGAGTTGCTGGCGTTGCTCGAAGCACACTTTACACAGGTGCCATACCTGCTCGGGTGGCGCCCATCGATTGCCGACTACGGCCTTATTGCGCCGATGTTTGCGCATCTCGGGCGCGACCCGGTTCCGCTGGCCGTCATGCAGCAACGGGCTCCACGGGTGCATCGGTGGGTGGAGCGCATGACCGCTCCGGGGCTGGATGTGGTCGAGTATTCGCAGCACGCACCTGCCTTTTTTGCCGATGACACACTGCCAGCAACGCTGGAAGCCGTGTTGCGGCACATCGCTGATGAGATATTCCCCGAGCTGACCGACAAGCTGGCGTTTGTGCAGGCCTGGCTTGATGAGCACCAGCCAGTAGATGGCAGCCCCGTCAGTGAACGGCCGCAGATACGGCAGGTCGGTATGGTGCAGACCCGGTTTCGCGGTGCGGATATCGAGGTGGGCGTTGAACCCTATTTGCTATACCTGCTGCAACGCGCCAGCGCGGTCATGCAGGCACAATCCGCTGACAAACAGCAGGCCTTGACCGTCGAGCTCAAGCGCCTTGGCCTGGCTGATGCGCTGCCGGTCCAGCACACCTATCAAGTAGGCCGGCGCGATAACCTGGAATGCTGGCTCAAGGTGTAGTGGCGAAGCTCTGCGGGTAACCGCGCAGCGGCTGGGGTGCGGCATCAGGCTGACGGTAGGCCTGAAATGCCTGGTCAAACTGTTCAGCAATCTGGCGGGCATGCGGGTTTTTGCGGGAAATCACGTATACCAGCGGCCACTCATCCAGCTTGTGACAGCGGGTGCCCTGCAGGGCGTAGTCGCCCATAGCCTCCTGCATCGGATGGCCGTAGCTGATCAGGTAGTCGGCGCGCCCACGCAGCAGCAGCTGCATGGCTGCGTGGTTGTTGGGCGCGACGATCGGGGTTCGGCTGTTGCTCGAGAACAAGGTTCTGAGCTGCTCACGGTAGGTGTAACCCCGTATGGTGATGAGTGAGCGGTCCTGCAGATCGGTTAGGGAGTGGACGGCAGGAGAGCGCGTCAGCGCAAAGGCACAGAGTTTGACGCTGATGCCGAGCGGCTGGCTTTCTACCGTAAAGCCTTCAAGCGCAGGCACATTGGGTGAACCGGGCCACAAGTCGATATCGCCCGTGTTCAGCGTGCGGTAGATACGATTGATCGGATAGTTGACCCACTTGACGCGGTAACCGCTCATCGCTGCCAGTTCGTTGGTTAAATCGATGATCGTACCCTGCGCGTTGCCGTTGTCATCGGTATAGGCAATGGGTGGGAAGTGGATATATCCGGCGCGCAGTTCCCGCAATGTCTGTTCCGCGCAGACAACAGGGGCAGCCAGCAAGGTGATCGCAGCGCAGAGCGCAGGCCAAAGCCAGCGCTGCCGTAGTAGCCGTCGACGTATCATTTTTATTTTTCTTTATGATGATAGGGTGCTCGGTCAGAGTAGCCCTGTCAGCGACTGGCGTCGAGGCTGGTCACCCGAATGGGCGATTCGCTCGTTATTCCCGGTTTTTAACTGAATCGAGTATCGGGCTGAGATAAGGCTTGTGGCTGTCGATTTCGCTGCGAGTGAGTCCGTTCATTTCATAGGGAAAGACCAGCCAGTCTTCAGTCGTGTGCAGGCAGAAGTCTGGTTGCACTGCCGTCTTGGCAGCGCCGGCCCGCTTGTACAGGGTGGCGATGCGGGTATCCAGCGGCATGTTGCGCTTGAGCTGCGCATTCAGCTTGCCAAGCACGGCCTGTACGCTATGGCCGGTACCGAAGGCGTCGTCAACGATCAGCAGGCGATCATCCTGATTGAGGTTGTCCAGCAGATAGTGGGTGCCATGCACGCGGATCTCGGCCTCGGGTGCCGCCACCATTGCATCGTAGTGCTCCATGCCACGGTAGGACGTGCGCAGCGCAATGTGATCGGTTTTGACGCCGAGGGTTTGCAGGCACTCTTGCACATAGATACCGACGGTGCTGCCTCCGCGCCAGAGGCCGACAATGAAATTGGGGCGAAAACCACTCTCGAAAATCTGCACGCCAAGCCGGAAGGCATCTTCAATGAGTTGGTTCTCGTCCAGAAAACGGCGGTTGCGCGGACGTTGTTGAAGGGTGTCTGATGGGTTCATGGCTTGCCAGGCTACTCTCTCTGGTGTGATCATTGCGCGCTTTGGTGACGCTTGCGGAGAAGCTTACGTTCTTATGGCCGAGAAACAATACCTGAGTGCACAAAGCTTGCTCGAAGATGCCTTCAAGCTGGCGGCACAGATACTCAATTCAGACTTTCGCCCCACCTTCATGATTGCGGTCTGGCGTGGCGGCGTGCCGATGGGTATCGCAGTGCAGGAGTTTCTCGACTATCACGGTGTGCACACCGATAACATCGCGATTCGTACTTCCTCCTACCACGGTATTGATCAGCAGGAAAAAGAGGTGCGTGTGCACGGCCTGAACTACCTGGTCAAGCACGTGACTCACGAGGATTCGCTGCTGATCGTGGATGACGTATTTGACACCGGTCGCTCGGTTGAAGCGATTATCCAGGAGTTGAAGAACAAGGCGCGCCTGAATACGCCGCACGACATTCGCGTAGCCGTGCCTTACTACAAACCCGGTCGCAATGAGCTCGACTGGGAACCGCATTTCTATCTTCACAGCACCGATGCCTGGCTAAAATACCCGCATTCTCTTGAGGGGCTCGGCACCGACGAGATCAAGGCCAATCGTCCCGCGCTGTATGACATCCTGAAGCCGCACTTAAAACCTGCCTGATCGCCAACAATCTGCTATAGCTTGGTGGACTGCCGCCCCGCAATGCGGTGGCAGTCGCGCTATATCGCCTTGCAATTGACCTTGCAGGTGTCTGTAATTGCCATTTTATATGGCTGCAGAACCCTGTGATCGCGCTTTGAAATAAAGCATGCTGTGCGCCACATAATTTGAAACAAATAGGACTTTTGTACTGTATCCGGCGGGATGCAGTCACCACATGATGGCACCGTGCCTTTGCCTACACTCAAGAGCGCGCTTATACGTTCAATAACAAATTGAAAGATATGTATAAGTCGCAGGGACGTGACCTGGCCGAGCAGAAAGCTCAAATCACAGCGTTGAAAACCCACATGGCCTGCCTCGAATGCACGCCTGACGGGCACATAACCGACGCCAACGGTCCCATGCTCGCGCTATTGGGTTACCCCCGCGAGCGGCTGGTGGGGCAGCTTCACAGCCAACTGTGCGATCAGGATGACGGCGCCACACAGCGTCAGTTCTGGGCCGCTCTGGCGCAGGGACAGGCGTGCGCAGGCACCTATCGTCGTTTGCGGGCAGATGGTCGAGGCCTGTGGCTGGAGGCCACCTACGTTCCGGTACCGGACGCTGACGGCAGAGTATCCAAGGTAGTGATGCTGGCCTCCGATGTGTCTGCCGAGCGCCGTGCCGGGCTGGATCAGCAAGCGCAGACGACGGCGCTGAACAAATCGCTTGCGGTGATCGAGTTCACTCCGCAGGGCGAGATCATCACCGCCAACAGCAATTTCCTGGCCGCTGTCGGCTACTCGTTGCCGCAGATCAAGGGCAAGCACCACCGCATTTTCTGTACCGACACCTTTATCAGCAGAACCCGAACTTCTGGCTTGAACTGGGGCGCGGTGAGTTCAAGGCCGGGCAATTTGATCGCCTCGACAGCCAAGGCCGGATTATTTGGCTTGAGGCGACCTATAACCCGATCTTTGACGAGCAAGGCAAGGTCACCAAAGTGGTGAAATTTGCCAGTGATATTACTGAGCGGGTAGAGCAGAACCAGGCAGTGCGGCAGGCGGCGGAAGTGGCCAGCAGCACCTCAGAAGAAACGGCTGCTATCGCGGAGCAAGGGATGTCGTCCTTACAGGCGGCGGTAGATACCTCCGTTCAGATCGCCGCCCAGGTGGCCGACGCGACCGCCCTGATTGCGCAGCTCAACGCCCAGTCCAAGAATATCGAGGAAATTGTCGCGACCATCTCAGCGATTGCCGACCAGACCAACCTGCTTGCCCTCAACGCGGCTATCGAGGCGGCACGGGCTGGTGATCAGGGGCGGGGCTTCGCCGTGGTGGCAGATGAAGTGCGGCAGCTAGCGGCGCGTACCAGCAAGTCGACATCACAAATTGCCGAGGTGGTACAGCGCAACCGCGAGTTGACGCGCAAGGTAACCGAGACCATCGATTCTGTCAGCGTGACCGCAGAGGAGGGGAGCGAGCGTACGCGGCAGGTCAGCTCGATCATGCAGGAAATTCATCAGGGCGCGGAGAACGTCTGCCGCACTACCGCTGGCTTGCTGAACGCCAGGTAGCCAACCCCGCGCGTGCCGATCGAGTGGGGCGACCGGCAGGTACATTGCGTACCTGCCGGCATCTGCTCAGCTCCCCGAGCGGCGCAGGGCCTGAGGCGAGAAGTCGCGCGGAGTCAGGTTGGCGTCGAAGTCGTACATCGGCTCGTTGTTGTCCAGCCCGTCGACGAAATAGTTGTTGTCCTGCAGGTGGTACAGGGTTTCCAGCGTGCTGCCGAACATCGGCACGTCGTAATAATTGATCGGGTGACTTTCCTGCAGCCCGATCAACTCACCATCCTTGTCGCGCAAATCCACTGCCAGAATCTGCCAACTGTCCTCATCGATATAGAAGCGGCGGGCAGCATAGGGGTGGCTGTAACCGGTGCGCAAGGCCGCCTCGACAATCCATACCCGGTGCAGCTCATAGCGCAGCAGCTCGGGGTTGAGGGTGCGCGGCAATACGATCTGGTCGTAGGAGATACCTTTCTGGTGCACAGCATAGCTGTTGTAGGGCACCAGCATTTCCTGCTTGCCAACCAGGGTCCAGTCATAGCGGTCCGGCGCGCCATTGAATGAGTCAACTACGTCGGCAGTGGCCAGATCACTGGTGTCGGGTTGTACCGAGTCATAGGCGAGCAGCGGCAGGCGACGCACTCGACGGCTATCCGGGCTGTAACGCCAGGCACGGCGTGTGGTGAGCACCTGATCCAGAGGGTCCTGGATCACCAGGGCGGTACCTGCCAGCTTAGCCGGCGCAGTAACCACGTACTTGTAGTAGAGCAGGGTATTGTCAAGCTCGGCGGTGGTCATGCCTTCGCGGTTGTAAACGTAGTAGATCGCTCGATCACGCTTGATCAGGTTGCTGTTGCCGTTGATGACCACAGCCTGGTTGTTGATGAAGTGGGTGTTTTCGCCCTTGTAATGCAGGATATGGTTCCAGATGACCTCCATGCCCTCCTGCGGAATCGGGAAGGGAATGCCCGCAGCAGCGCCGCGAATACCGTTGCCGTTGGCGATCAGCTCTGCATGGGTGGCATTTTCGCGGGTGGCGCGGTAGATCCGCTGCGGATTCGACACACTGCGGCGGCTGGGAAATACCCGCAGATGGTAGTCGGCGTGGCGAGTCAGCAGGTCGGCCAGGCCGGCGGGCAACTGGTGCTGATATTGCGCCAGGTTGCTGACATCAACGCGGTAGAGCTCCCGGTCTTGAGCGTAGGGGTCAGGGTGGTGCATGCCGGGTTGATAGCCCGGCGGCGGGGTAACACCGCCGGTCCATGCGGGAATGCTGCCGTCGGCATTGGCTGCCTGTTCGGCGCCGAGTGGGGTGAGATCGCGTCCAAGGCGTTCAGCTTGGGCTGCATCGACCTTGGCTTGCGCCTGGGTCGCAGCGAAGACCAGTGCAACGGTGGCAAACATCCTGTACATGAGCTGGCTCCTTGCAAACGGGTCGGGGCGCCACGGCGTCGGACCGGATTGCGGCAGGGATATGAATGAGCGAAACCCGCTGAAACGGGCGCGCGGATTGTATCGCTATTCGGCGAACTGCCACGACCCGGGTACAAAAAGTTACGTTGAATGTGTCAATGTGCGACCTTTGTCACACGCAAGGGGCTGGTCGCCTGCGCTTCACCAGACTGTCACGAGCGCCGGGTGAGGCTGGCAGCGTGGTACTCCCATGACTCAGACGGAGCCTGATATGACACCCTCTGCATTGACCTTGTCGTTGTTGCTCGCCGGTGCGGCGAGCGCCTTGAGTTTTCCTGCGTTTGCTGGCGGGCCCGAGCGCGGATATGAGCGCGATGACCGCCGTGGCGAGCATCGCCACGAACGTGGCCACCAGTCCGTTCAACTTGGCCCACGGCCGCAGTGGCTGGTTGATGACATGGACGACAGCCACCTCAAGCGCCGCCTGCAGCGCTGTGATGTGAACAAGCCGCGCTCCTCGCGCTTCTCTATTGGCCATCGCGGCGCGCCGCTGCAGTTCCCGGAGCACACCCGCGAGTCCTATATTGCAGCAGCGCGCATGGGCGCAGGGATTCTGGAGTGTGACGTCGCCTTCACCAAGGATCGGGAGCTGGTATGTCGACACGCCCAGAATGACCTGCATACCACCACCAACATCGTTACCATTCCCGAGCTCAACGCCAAGTGCACGCAACCCTTTGTGCCCGCTGACCCCGCGACCGGTACCCAGGCACAGGCCGAGTGCCGCACCAGCGATATTACCCTGGCCGAGTTCAAACAACTGGAAGGCAAGATGGACGCCTTCAATCCGGATGCGACAACTCCTGAACAATATGTGCAGGGCACGGCCGACTGGCGCACCGACCTGTATGCCAGCCGCGGCACACTGATGACCCACCAGGACAGCATCGAACTGTTCAAACGCCTTGGCGTGCACATGACGCCCGAGCTGAAAACGCCGGTTGTGCAGATGCCTTATGAGGGCGACTACAGCCAGCAGGATTACGCGCGTCAGATGTTGCAGGATTATCTGGATGCCGGCGTCAGCCCACGCAAGGTCCGGCCGCAGTCCTTTCAATTGAACGATGTGCTGTTCTGGATAAACGAGATGCCGGCCTTTGCCGACCAGGCGGTCTTTCTCGATGAATCGCCCATTACACCGGACACGGCTTCGCTGGCCTACATGGAGTCACTCAGGACGCAGGGCGTCAAGGTGCTGGCACCCGCCATCTGGAAGATGCTGACCCTGAATGGACGCGGTGACATTGTGCCCTCGGAATACGCGGAGAATGCGCGCGCCGCCGGTCTGGACATGATCGCCTGGTCACTGGAGCGCTCGGGGCCACTGGCTGATGGTGGTGGCTGGTACTACCAGAGCATCAGCGAGGCAATCAACAACGACGGCGATATGTATGAAGTGGTTGACGTGCTGGCGCGTGATGTTGGCGTGATCGGCATTTTCTCCGACTGGCCGGCCACCGTAACCTGGTACGCCAACTGTATGGGTTTCAGGTAGCGTTGGGCGGCTAAGACGCGCTGGACGCTCAGCGTGAGCTGCTGGTCTTGAATTGACTGATCAACTGGTCCAGCTGCTGCGCTGCATCAGTCAACTGCTGGGTGTTGCGCGCGGTGTCCTGCAGCTCGCGCAGCACCCGATCCCCAAGGTTGCTGAGCTGGCCGAGACTGGCGGAAATCTCGGTACTGGTGCGTGACTGTTGCTCTGCGGCGGCGGCAACCTGACTGGTCATGTCGGTGATGGTGTCAACCGAGCCGGCAATGGATTGCAGCGCCGAGCGCGAGTTTTCAACCTGTTGTTGCAAGTCTTCGGATTGTCGATAGCTGTCAGCCATCGAGCTGACCGCTTTGGCGGTACCGGCCTGCAGCGAATCAATAATGCTGCGGATCTCATCGGTCGAAGCCTGAGTACGGCTGGCCAGGGTGCGCACTTCATCTGCCACCACCGCAAACCCGCGGCCTTGTTCGCCGGCGCGTGCTGCTTCAATGGCAGCATTCAGGGCCAGCAGGTTGGTTTGCTCGGCAACGGCACGAATAACGCCCAGCACCGAATCGATAGTGTGTGATTGTGCGTTCAGCTCGCTCACGGCCTCACCGGCGTGGGTGATATCGTCGGCCAGCTTCTGCATGGAGCGGCTGGTGGCATCGGCCGTCTGCCGACCATCAGCGGTGTGGCGGTTGGCCTGTCTGGCGGCGTCGGCGGAATCGGACATGCGTTGGGCCACTTCGTCCGAGGTCGCGCTCATTTGCTCCACTGCGGAGGCGATGGTGTCGAGTTCACTGTTCTGCTGGTTGTAGGAGGCTTCTGCCGTGCTCATTGCGATACCAACGTCGCCCGCAATACGCCGGTTGCGTGCGACCACCTCGCGCAGGTCATCAATCACCTGTGCCAGGCGGTCAGTGAACGCATTGAAGTCCTGGCGAGGCCGCTGATTTCGTCATTGCCCCTGGCGTCCAGATGGCGCGAGAGATCGCCCTCGCCGCCAGCGATATCCTGCATCGCCGCAACCGCCTGAGCCAGTGGTCGGCTGACGCTCAGGGCGATGAGCAAGTTCACGGCGACCAGCAGCAACAGGCCGAGTGCCGCCAGGCTCAACTTGGGCAGCATGTCAGCCCAGAACGCCTCGGCCACATCATCCAGATAGATCCCCGAGCCCAGTATCCAGCCCCAGGGCGCAAAGCCCGCGACATAGGAAATCTTGGGCACCGGGTCTGTGACGCCCGGTTTGGGCCACATGTAATCGACAAAACCGGCCGACTGCCCCTTGACCACGTCGACCATCTCGCGAAACAGGTATTTGCCGTTGGGATCTTTGACGTCAGCGACGCTGTTGCCCACCAGCTGGGTGCTGAAAGGGTGCATGATCATCTGCAGGTCGTTGGAATGCACCCAGAAGTAGTCATTGCTGCCATAGCGCAGGGACTGCAAGGTGGCAGCAGCCTGTTGCTGGGCCTGCTGCTGGGTTAGCTCGCCGCTTTGCTGACGCTGGTAGAAATGCTCGATCACCCCCATCGCGGATTCGACCAGGTGCTGGGTCTTCAGCGCGCGGCCATCAAGCAGGGTTTGGCGATGATCCAGCGCGAAGGCGGTGACCAGCCCGAGCACGATCAACAGCACCAGCAGGGTGACGGCAACCAGGCGCTGAAGGATGGTAAAGCGGCGCAGCATGTTCATGACGATAGCTCCAGACCGAGGGACGGTTGCGTCAGACCACCCTGAGGCAGGCGCGCTGCCGTTTTAATGCTCTTGCCCTAAGCCTAGCAGTCAGCTGTCAAAGTGCTATGGCAGGGAGCGTTGCGGAGTCATGCCTGGAGAGTAAACAGGGCTGTTGGGACTAATGCCTGCCGCCAACAGCTTTTGCCAATCGGCCCGATTGGCTCATTTGATTTCTCGTGATGCGCTGCAAACGGCAGTATTTGCCCATGCCAACAACGCTCTAAGGGAGAGACAGCATGAGCATGCTCAAACGTTTTATTCAGCGTCCTGCCAGCAAGCCGCAACAGCCGGCGCCACAGGATCACCCCAACTTCTGGATGTACTGATATCACGCCGCCGGGACTCAGGCCTCGGCGGCGGCGTCCGAGGTCAGCTCAGCCAGCGCGTCTGGGCTGCTCTTGAAGGCCTTGGCGAATATGTCGCGGTGGCGGGCCATGTAGATGCTGACATCGTCGGCCAACTGCTCGCCCAAACCGGGCACAGCGCTTTGCAGTACCTCGGCCAGTGTCTCGGCCAGTTCCAGCATCTTGTCATGACGGTCGGCTTGGGCTTTATCCATGAACAGGCGCTCCGGGTCTCTGCTGCTGCGATATACGATTTCAACGGCCATACACACC
>MDTG01165799.1_pt1 | contig 12723 bp, 16 predicted proteins | sample 811421 | NCBI WGS metagenome assembly MDTG01 (sample SAMN05326645, study PRJNA326480) | marine metagenome | isolation source: seawater | place: Pacific Ocean: South East | collected 2011 | reverse complement strand
TGGCCAGAAATCGATGCAATCACGCATCAGGGTTTAGGCAAAGGCGAGCTTGGGGTAGTTATCGCCCCGACAGGCGCAGGTAAATCTATGGCATTGGTGCATCTGGCTGCTGAAGCCTTAAAGAACGGAAAAAATGTAGTTTATTATACATTAGAGTTAGCAGAAACTGTAATCGCATCTCGTTTCGATAGCTGTATTACTAATGTACCTTTAAACGATTTAAGAGATTTCAAAGATGAAATCTTTGAAAAAGTTCACATGCTTGACGGCAAATTGGTAGTAAAAGAATACCCAACAAAGTCAGCAAGCGCCAATACTTTGAAAGCTCATCTGGAAAAAGTAACAAAGAGAGGTCTCAAAGTTGATATGATCGTAGTCGATTATGGAGATTTATTACGACCAACTTCAACTTTAAGAGAGAAAAGACATGAACTAGAGACTATTTATGAACAGCTTAGAGGACTAGCACAGGAGTTTAAATGTTGTATATGGACAGCCTCGCAGACAAATAGATCGGGGCTGAACGCTGAAGTTATCACAATGGAGTCTATCAGCGAGGCTTTTAATAAGTGTTTCGTAGCAGATTTTATTATGTCAATCTCTCGAACTGCTGAAGATAAAAGGCTCAATACTGGCCGTATATTTATCGCAAAGAATAGAAATGGCGAAGATGGTATCATATATCCAATTCATATGAACACTTCGAATGTTACAATTAGAGTAGAACAATCAACCGGCGAAACCATTGGTGAAGCACAAAAAGAAGCTAAAAAAAGACAGGAAGCGAAGCTAGTCTCGCTGTACAAAAAGAACAAAAAATAACGGAGGAATTATAATGTCGATCAATATGTTACAAGAATACACAAGGATAGCAAAATATGCTAAATATTTGCCAGAAAAAAACCGAAGAGAGACTTGGAAAGAGCAAGTAGATAGGGTTTTTGATATGCATACTCAAAAATTTGAGCATGTAGATGAAATCGAAAGCTTTATTGAAGAAGCCAAAGCCGCTGTTCTAAAGAAAGAAGTTCTAGGCTCCCAGCGAATACTTCAATTCGGCGGAGAGCCTATATTTAAGCATAACGCTAGGGTGTATAATTGTAGCTTTGGCCACATTAATAGGGTCCGCGCTTTTCAGGAATTAATGTATTTGCTGCTTTGTGGTTGTGGTGTAGGTTTTTCTGTTCAAAAACATCACGTTGCGCAGCTTCCGATTATTGCACGCCCTCCGACTATGGAATGGAAAAGCTATGTTGTACCGGATACTATTGAGGGCTGGGCTGATGCTATTGGCGTTTTAATCACAAGTTATCTGGGCGGAAACCCAGAGTTTGATGCATATATTGGCAAAAATGTTATTTTTGATTATTCTCAAATCCGTCCAGCTGGTGCTTCACTATCTTCTGGTAGTAAAGCTCCCGGCCCTGATGGACTAAGAAGGTCAATCGAGAAGATTAAAGAAGTCCTTGAAAACCGCCTAGGTGACCAAGATCGCATAAATATTCGCCCAATTGACGTGTACGATGTTATCATGCATAGTGCAGATGCAGTTATTTCTGGTGGAGTTCGCCGCTCTGCAACTATTGCACTGTTTTCTCCTGATGATGATGAGATGGCTAAAGCCAAAACAGGTAATTGGTTCATCGAAAATCCCCAACGCGGCCGCTCAAATAATAGTGCATTATTAGTAAGAGATCAAACCTCTAAAGAGACTTTCAATAAACTTATGTCGTCTGTTCGAGAGTTCGGCGAGCCGGGATTCGTATGGGCTGAAAGCACAGAAATGGGATTTAATCCTTGTGTAGAGATAGGGTTGTATCCTGTAGATGATGAGACTGGCAAATCTGGCTGGCAGTTCTGCAACTTAACAGAAATCAATGGAAAGAAAGCCAATACTCCGGAGAAGTTCTATGCAGCATGCCGAGCAGCTTCTATAATTGGCACTCTTCAATCTGCGTACACTAGTTTTCCGTATGTTGGAGAAACAACAGAAAAGATTACTCGCCGCGAAGCGCTCCTTGGTGTATCGATTACAGGCATGATGGACAATCCAGAAGTGCTATTTGATCCGCAAGTCCAACGCGCAGGTGCAAAGATAGTAAAAGATACAAACAAACAGCTATCTCAAATTATTGGTATCAATCAGGCAGCGCGAACAACTTGCGTCAAGCCCGCAGGTTCTACTAGCTGTATTCTTGGTACGGCAAGCGGTATTCACCCTCATCACGCAAAACGATATTTCCGAAGAGTACAAGCGAATACTCAAGAAAACCCAGTGCAGTTCTTTAAAGGTGTTAATCCACGCGCCGTTGAGCAATCTGTTTGGGATCCAAACGGAGTGACAGAGGTTATCACATTCTTGTGCGAAGTTCCCGTAGGTGCGAAAACTAAAAACCAAATTGATGCTTCTAGCCTGTTGGAAAGTGTTAAGTTAACGCAACAAAACTGGGTTCGTTACGGAACAAATAAAGAACTATGCACGCAGCCTTGGCTAAGTCACAATGTATCAAATACGATCCACGTCAGGCCAGACGAATGGGATTTAATCGAAGACTACATCTTTAAAAATAGAAAATATTTTGCAGGAATATCTTTATTGCCAGCTTCCGGCGATAAGGACTACCCTCAAGCGCCTTTCTGCGCTGTTCCTTATCCTAACGATATTTTGAGAGAGTACGGCCCCGGATCCTTTTTTGCTTCTGGGGTGATTGAATCCGCACTATTTGCTTTTGGGGGCGACTTGTGGGCCGCCTCCGACTGTCTTCTTGGTATGGGTGAGCCTCTAAATGATTTGGTTCCCATCAAAAGAGAGTGGGTCACAGCTGCAATTAAGTTTGCTGATAGTCACTTTGCGGGTGATGTTCGCAAGATGACATACTGTTTGAAGGATATTTACAATCTTAAAATGTGGGAAAAGCTATCTCAAGAATATCAAGATGTTGACTGGACTTTGATGAGCGAGTTAGAAGACAATATTGATTTTCAACAAGACTCTGCTTGTGCAGGCGGCGCCTGCGAAATGCCAGCAGAATACTTGGCTGCGCTAAGAGATACACAACAAGCAACAGAAGAATCAACTGGCTCAAATCAAGAGCTGAAGGAGTAAAGTATGAAATTTTCACCATGTAATAGATATTTGCTGGTTGAAAGAAACCAACAACCCAACAAAACTGAGAGCTTAATTGAGCTACCCGAAGGTGCCTTTGGAACTTCAAACACTATCCATGAGAGGGTAAAAATTTTAGCAGTCTCTCCGGGCGTACGCCCACCAATTGCTGAAGGAAAAGATGCGATTGTTCTATCTCACATGATAGAACAAGTGGATTTTGGAGAAGAAACTGTCTATTTAGTACTGGAAAACCATATCTTAGGCCTATTGTCAGATACGGATGGAGAAAACAATAAATGAGTAATAAAGATTTTATGAATTTAATGAAAAGTCTCATTAAAGAAGAGATTGAACGAAGACAAATTCTGCTCGAAACTCCCAAGAGGGAAGACATCGATAAGCTTCTCACTGAAAAGATCAGCAGAATTCTTAATAGAGAAAAAACTGAAGCTGAATAAACACATATTCGCTCACCCCTCGATAGTAATAGGAGGGAGCATCGAGTCTTTTTTATATGCCGCCGAACACGGCTTTCCATGCATCTTTACTCGACCGCTCCCCCCTTTTATTTTTGATGACCTAGCATCACCTATTCAAGAAATGGATACCAAATTAGAGGTTTGGCAAAAATATTTGGTAGCCTTGTCTCTGAACGGTCAGGCTCCATTCTCGGATAAGTGTGTTTCTATTACGATAGAAGAAGATAATATATTGAAGGTCATTACATCAGGCTCTAGATTAGCAAGAATAAAGTTTGAAAACTTAATAATATTTGACGATTACAATATCACAGGATTGCTATTTAAGAAAGGAACAACAAATGAAAAGAATAAAGTACTGGACTGGTTTCATGTTAGGTCTGGCATGGAGCATGATTACGATGTCATCGAAACTGGTGACAACTTTATTGGAACAATTATTTTTTACCCCTCAAACAGATTTGGAAATCAGAAGACAGATCGAGTTCGAAAGGATCTTGTTGCGGTATCGTATCTAGAAAATGATCAGTTATTAGACTTTGACTTCTCTGATACTATGGCTAGGTTTAAAATAACTAAGATAATGAAAGACCACGGAATCCGTGGCGCGAGAAACGGCAAAGACCTTAACAATCCAGATAAATATAAATATTATTCTGTAAAAATAGAGTCAGCCGACAGAGAAGTGATCTCGAATAATATAAACTTATATGAAGATACTGATAATATAAAGTTTATACAAAATAAGTCATATGATATTTCTGTCCACAAGCCTGTGGATAATATTATTAAAATTTTAAATGTATTAAAGGGAAATACTATAGAGGAAAACTATTTATAGCATGGGACATTTAGAAGACATTGAAGAGTCTTACTTGACTCATTGCCGTCATGCTCTGGTCTTGAGTTTTCGCCTTTTCCTATCATCTATAGGGCAAGCACTGCACGCTTTTGTTCCAGATGCCCACCCACCACTCGGTTCTGATGTGAGATCTCTTATCTCATTTCTGGAATCAAAATTACCGGAGAATAGAAAATGAAAATTACAAAGAAACAATTAATCAAATTGATTAAAGAGCAGGTAGAGCAAGAAGAGATTGAAGAAAATACCAAATATTTTTCTGAGCAACTGAAGAATACTTTGTCGCTACTGAACGCTGAAAGATCTGTAAAGCGGCGAAATGATTCCAAGGTTGAATATCATCCTATTGGGGATCTTATTGGTCGTGCATACGAGTTGCTCTACTCAGAGGGTATCTATATCGAAGAAATTAAGGAATCTCTTCAACACTATATGCAATTTCTCAAACTAGCAACAAAATTATCAGATGAGCTACAACAAATGGAGACAAGATCATGAAGATTACCAAGAGACAATTACGGAAAATTATTAAAGAAGAGGTAACAAGCATCATAGAAAATGATGATGATCAGCCCGAAGATGAATTAAACGAGGCTTGGCATTTCATGATGAACCTCCTCCATGAAATGGAAGGAAGCTACGGTCGATTTGAGCAACCATCCAGCGACTCGTGGACCTCACAGAAAACCAAACTCGGCTTGAGTCCCTACGACCTTGAGGGCTTTGCACAGGATGTTCCCACATCAGGTAATATAAAAGAAAAATATTTAGAAGCATACGAGCACTATAAAAAATCTATAGAGAAGCTTGAAGCAGCTATCACGAAACTTAATGAGTATTAAAACTATCAAAACTTAAATAACTGGAGAATAGAAAATGAAAATTACAAAGAAACAATTAATCAAATTGATTAAAGAAGAAATCTCGAATGTGCGAGAATCAGATGCTTATGATGCAATTGGTGCCGACTTAGATGTTGTCATGGCAAAACTTCCAATGGAAACTGTGATTGCGGTTGTTAAGGATTATCTTGAACCAAGAGATCTGTACAATCTTGTCATGGGAATGCCAGAAGTAGAGATGGAAGAAATTTACAATGCTTTGAGAGAACAAACTGGAGAATAGAGGTGATATTTAAAGAGCCAATCTTTGTAGAGAACAGCAAAATCCCAGCATTGTTAAGTTGGGTCATTGAGATTTGGGCTATCACTCTTTTTCCTTTCGTGTTTTGTAGGGGAGAACTTAATGAGGTAACAAAGCGACATGAAACAATCCATCACCGACAGTACGTTGAATTGCTAGTTGTAGGATTTTTGCTTCTTTATCTCGTTGACTTCTTACATGGCTTGGTAAAATACAGAGATTCAGAAAAATCATACTTTAGAATTAGATTTGAACAGGAAGCATACGATAAGGATGCAGACTTAGGCTATCTTGATGATAGGCCTCTCTACGCATGGAGAAACTACAAGGTATGAAACTCTTGCTTGAAAATTGGCGGAAGTATTTGAATGAAGGTGAAGAGTTTTTATATCACGCAACTTATGATCCTTTATTAGACTCAATAAGGACAAATGGTCTCGGTGCCACCGGTAGAACTAACTGGGAAGATTCTAAGCCGGGAGTTGTTTATCTAGCATTAGATCCAAGTGTCGCCGAATCTTATGCTGAGACATCAGAAAAGGTTCCAGAAGAATGGCTTAGTCAAATTACTGTATTAAAGATAAAGGTTTCCGATCTAGATCCAGACAAATTATTTTCTGATGAAAATGTTATTGACGACCATGGTACTCTAGAATATCATGGAATCATCCCACCAGAGAACATAGGAAAGTAGTTGAGCAGTTTTCATTTAGCTGGCATCATTCCCGTAGCGGGCCAGCCCCTTGATTTTAAAATGGACTGGCATGATTCACTTATGCCCATCGCACCAGACTACCTTGCAGTTGAGAGAGCAGTCTTTGAATGCGCTTGGGCTGGATGCGAAACAATCTGGATTGTAGCCAACGATGATATGGCACCGCTTATCCGACATAGACTAGGAGAGTGGGTACAAGATCCTGTATGGATTGGTCGCAGCATGGACCCTTACCCATCACAGACAAGAAAAAGAATCCCAATTTATTATGTTCCGGTAAGAGCAAAAGACATCGGCAAGCGTGATTGTTTGGCGTGGTCTGTCTTACATGGCGCTGTGACAGCATTCGAAGTATCTGCAAGGTTAAGTAAGTGGATTATTCCAAAGAGAAATTATGTAGCTTTTCCTTATGGAATATATGATCCAGAGATTTTAAGAGAACATAGAAAAAATATTTCCCTTGACAAACCTTTCATGTTGAGCTATAATAATAAGACAGTCCAAGATGGAGAATATCTTGGATTTACTTTTGATAAAGAAGATTTTATCAACGCGCGCCGCGAGATTAGAAAAGGCACAGGAGAATACAATTCAGACATCCTCGAAGACGGATTATATCCCAGAGACAAGCTACCAAAAGAAGAAAGATGGTCTGCACGTTATTTTTCTCTTGACAAAATCTTCAAACCTGTTATAATATATAAAGAAAACAAAGTAGAAGTCCCATGGTATCACAACATAGATTCTTGGGATGGCTATTGTAAATATCTGGGGTCAGAACATAGAGAGCTAGTTGAGAGGCCTCACCCAATCTTTATGAAATACCACGAGTGGAACGAAATAGGAGTAGATGATGAAGAGTAAAACAAAAGCACAATTACAGAAAGAGCTTTCAGAGCTTAATAAAGATGCTGAAAACATTCGCTATGCAGCGGGTCGATTGCGTCGTGATGTATTTGAGCTAGAACTATCGCCACAAGATCGAGGCGCGGTCATCGCTCTAATCGACACTTTCTTAAACACTCTATAATAAATCGGAGATATATAGATGACAAAGATTCCATTCGTTGGGCTACACGCCCATTCGGTTGCTGGTTCAATTTTCGATGCACTTGGATATCCACAAGAGCATATGGACTTTGCCTATGAAAATGGCATGGATGCACTCGCACTTACAGACCACGGCAACATGAATGGCTTGCCGCATCAAGTTCTGCATGCCAAGAAGATGAAAGAAGCGGGTAAAGAGTTCAAGCCTATCTTTGGTGTTGAAGCCTACTTTCTTCCGTCAATTGAGGACTGGAAGCAAGATTACGAAGATGCCAAGGCTGATAAGAAACGCAGCAAGACCCTAAGCAAAGACGTTACTGCCACAACAGTTGAGGATGAGGACGCATCCAAGAAGGCAGTTCGAAACATTCTTAACCGCCGCCGCCACCTTATTCTATTGGCACAAAACCAAGAAGGCCTTAACAACCTGTTCTCTCTTATCTCCGAATCTTTTGGTCCCGGTAATTATTACCGATATCCGCGAGTAGACTATCGTTTGCTAAAAAAGTATTCTGACGGCGTTATAGCGGCCTCTGCTTGTCTGGGTGGTGTCTACGCTGGTAACTACTGGGAAAACCGCGAGAACGGCGACGAGGCTGTCTTAAACGCCATGCGTGAAACTACAAAACAAATGGTTGATATCTTTGGTGATCGATGGTACGGCGAGCTTCAATGGAACAATGTTCCGGAACAACATATCTTAAACAAATTCATCATTAAGATGCATGAAGAGTTTGATATCGGCTTGATTTCCACATCAGACTCACACTATCCAAACCCTACGGCTTGGAAGGATCGAGAGCTATACAAGCGCCTTGGCTGGCTGGGCAAATCAAAGCCAGCATATGAGAGTTCTGAAATTCCTGACGGTGTTGAGGAGATCGGCTACGAGCTTTATCCTCGTAATGGGAATCAGATGTGGGATGCTTACAAAAAGTATTCTACCGAGTGTGGAGTGGAATACGATGACGACTTGGTAATGAAGTCTATTACGAATACTCATCATATTGCACACAATCGGATTGCGAACTTCTTGCCGGACAACTCCGTACAATTGCCGGACTTTGTTATTCCTGCTGGAGAGACAGCCGACTCTGCTTTGGAAAAGTTCTGTATCGAAGGCTTACGCCTGAAGGGGCTGCATACGAACTCTGAATACACAGAGCGTCTACGAATGGAGTTGACTGTAATTTCAGACCGAGGTTTCTCTAAGTATTTCTTGACAATGAATGAAATCAGTAAGAAAGCTAACGAAGTCATGCTTACTGGTCCCGGTCGAGGCTCTGCAGCGGGCTCATTGGTGGCTTACGCCTTAGATATTACTCAGGTTGATCCGCTCAAGTATGGTCTTCAGTTCTCTCGATTCCTTCGCGCCGATGCCACTGACTATCCTGATATTGACTACGATGTAGCCGACAGCATGGAATTGAAAGAGATGCTTATTTCGGAATGGGGTGAAGATAAGGTTGCTCCTATTTCGAACTGGAATACTTTACAGTTAAAGTCTTTGATTAAAGACATCTCAAAGTTCTATGGCATTGAGTTCCGCGAGGTCAATGAGGTCACCAGTGTTATGATGACCGAAGCTATTGGTCCCGCCAAGAAGAAACACGGCATCAAGACTGGAGTCTATACTCCCACTTTTGAAGAGGTTATGGAGTTCAGTTCGACTCTACAATCTTTCTTACAGCGATATCCAGAAGTCAAAACACACGTTGAAACTTTGTATGGCCAAGTTCGTTCATGTTCTCGTCACGCTGGTGGTGTTGTTATTGGAGAAAACCTTAATCAACGTATGCCTTTAATTAACTCTGGTGGCGTACGTCAGACTCCATGGTCAGAAGGTCAGAACGTTCGACACTTAGAGCCTATGGGCTTTATTAAGTTTGATGTCTTGGGCCTATCAACACTCAAGATGATCGAGGGTGCCATTCGACATATCTTAGTTCGACACCACAATATCCCGGAGCCAACTTTTGAGGATATTCAAGCTTTCTACAATAAGAACTTACATCCAGACGTAATTGATTTCGATGATCAAGAAGTTTATAAGAACATTTTCCATGCAGGTAAGTGGGCCGGGGTGTTTCAATTTACCGAAACAGGCGCCCAGCGATTCTGCCAGCAAGTAAAGCCGAATAACTTGATTGACCTTGCGGCTATTACCTCCATTTATCGCCCCGGCCCACTTGGTGCAGATGTGCACCTTGATTTTGTGGAGGCCAGAGAAAATCCACAACGCTTGAAGTTTATCAATCAAGAGCATGAAGACGTGACTTCGGAAACATTTGGATTTCTTATTTTCCAAGAGCAGATTGCATTGTTGGCCCACAAGCTAGGCGAAGATATTTCTCTAGATGAAGGAAACATGCTTCGGAAAGTTCTAACTAAGAAAGGAACAGGTAAGGAAGCCAAGGTTAAAAACAAATTGCGAGCTAAATTTGTAAAGGGCTGCGTCAACAAAGGTCTCCGAAAAACAACTGGTGAGCGTTTGTGGGATACTTTTGAGTATTTCTCTGGCTATGGTTTCAATAAATCGCATGCTGTTTCTTATTGTATTATCTCATACCAGTGTGCTTGGTTACTTAACTATTATCAAGTCGAGTGGCTGGCAGCTTTCCTAGACAAAGAGCCAGAGTCTCGAAAAGAAAAGGCCATTAATGTTGCAAAGTCTTTCGGCCTTGGTATTAAAGGGTTAGATGTAAATTCTTCTGGTCGAGTTTGGGAAATCTCCAAAGACGGATCAATGCTAATTCAGCCCTTATCTTCGATTAAGGGTTTGGGTGACGCTGCTATCGATCAGATTGTCAAACACCGACCTTTCAATCAAGTTGAAGACTTCTTATTCAACGATGAAATTATATATTCTAAGCTGAATAAAAAGGCGCTAGATGTGTTATGTCGCTCTGGCGCAATGACAGCTTTGGAAGATAAAAGGTTTTCAGGCGGCAAGCACTTTTGGTCGGCAGTCTGCGTTGACCGCCCACGAAAACAAAAGAACCTAGATGAAAACATAGAAGCCTACAAGCCAGAAGGAGATTTCTCCGACGAAGAGAAAATCAGTTATCAAGTAGAGTTAACGGGAGTGTTTCCATTCAATCGAGTGATGAAAGAAGATCTATACAAGCAATTGAATGATAATCATATTCCAGCGATTGCAAACTATGATCCCCAACTATGTCAGGCAGTCTGGTTTATTCCACGTAATGTTGTCACAAAGAAAACCAAAAATGGTAAACCTTATTGGATTCTTGAGGTGATCGACGATACAAACTCTTTGACAAAGATTCGTTGTTGGGGAATCCAAGAGTATGATAGGATTTACGTCAATCGTCCATATATGGCGAAGCTAGACTATAATGATAAGTGGGGCTTCTCGACACGAAGTCTTCGAAGAAATTTTAGGATTTTAGCTTGACATGGGGCTATTCATAGGCTATAATATATAATAGATAACAGGAGGTAGTATAAATGTTAAACGTTGATGTTATTATTGGCATCCAGCATGGAGATGAAGGTAAAGGAAAAGTTACACACTCATTATTAGAATCTGGAAAATATACACACTGTATACGATATAATGGTGGTTGCAATGCCGGTCACACAATATATCACAAAGGCACAAAGTTTGTAACACATCATATCCCCGCCGGCGTATTTTTCGGAATCAAGAGTATCATTGGTCCCGGATGTGTCGTTGATGTTGATAAATTCAAAGAAGAGATCAAAATGCTCAACGATGGGGGTATAAATACTGAAGGACTGGTATTTATCGCGGAGAATGCCCATATTATCACCGAGCGTCATCGCTGGAGTGACTCTGGAGAAATCAAGATTGGCACTACTCGAACAGGCAACGGCCCTTGTTATTCATCTAAGTACGCCAGAGAAGGATGGCCGGCCAACACCGTTAATGAGCTTGCGCCTTACCTGATCGATATGTACGAAGAATTCTACTACAATCATCCTCAAGCAGAAGTACTGTGTGAGGGCGCGCAGGGTTTTGCACTAGACATTGATTGGGGCGACTATCCTTATGTCACTAGTAGTCATTGTACTACAGCCGGCGCCTTACTAAATGGCTTCCCGCCTAGTTCGATTAGGAAAGTTTATGGCGTTGCCAAAGCTTACGAGACCTATGTTGGGTCAAAAAAGTTTCAACCTAAAGGTCGAACTTTCGAAGTGATTCAGGAATTAGGCAAAGAGTTTGGTGCAACTACGGGCCGGCCCCGTCAATGTAACTGGGCAAATTTGGTTCATATGCAAAAGGCCTGTCGCATTAATGGAGTTACTGATTTAATTATTAATAAAGTTGATATTTTGGAGCAGGTCAATCGCTGGACAGTCTATGTCGGCTCTAAAGACGAAGCAAGCATGATGACATTCATGAATAAAGAGCAATTTTGCGACTACATTGAATACTACTTTGATGGCATTAAAGTTATTTTTTCTGGAAGTCCAGAGAGAATCTGATGCAAGATCGCTACCCTATCTTAGATTTACACGGCGAGAAACATGAAGCAGCAGATTATCTTATTGAAAAGTTTATAACTGATAATTTTGATAACCTGCCGGTTCTTGTGATTACTGGGTATTCTGACTTTTTTGTTGGCAAGACAAAAGAAATTGTGGAAAAGCACAAGCTTTTTTGCTATAAACAACACCATCAGAACAATGGATGTTATGTTGTTTTAAACAGCCCTTGGTTTAATAAGAAGAGATAAATATGAAAAACCGTAATATTTTAATTGCAGCATTAGCCCTTGGCTGCTATACACCACAGTCTCCAGATATATATCACACCCAAGTATCTTGTCACTGGAATCAAAGCTTGCAGGGTTATATCTGGGTACTACAAGCGTGGGTCTACCACCCCGCCCCCGGAGGATACATTACTGACGTCGGCGCGCATCTTTCAGATATGGATCAATCCGCGCTATTGACACTGGAAAATCAAGACGGGCCTTATTGGGAGTCTGTTTATACAGAGAACTCTACTGGCTTGGTCTGTGGACGTAGCTATTCTGTTTCTTTCATCGCTTTCGACGAACTTAGTAACTCCGATGCAGAAACATTTTACTATCAGCAAAATAACCCTTGACACAAAGATTAATACGTGTTATATTTAATAGATTGGAGAAATAGATGAAATCTTTGTTTATGTGGGCTGGTGGAAAGAAAAAGCTCCTAAAGAAATATGAACCTCATTTGCCTGACAACTTCACATCGTACCACGAACCTTTCTTCGGTGGCGGAGCGATGTTTGTTTGGGCATATAATAAAAATCCTAATGCTACCTTTTATATCAATGACATAAATGAGCACATAATTGGAATATACAAAGCAATAAGAGATGATGTAGATA
>MDTG01448803.1_pt1 | contig 12724 bp, 7 predicted proteins | sample 811421 | NCBI WGS metagenome assembly MDTG01 (sample SAMN05326645, study PRJNA326480) | marine metagenome | isolation source: seawater | place: Pacific Ocean: South East | collected 2011 | reverse complement strand
CAGTCAGCTGTAATATTTGCATGTCGCTTTGTGCAAAACAGAGCAATGTTATGCAAGCTAGCTCTGCGCAGGCTTCATAGCTGTTTTTAAATACATTAATTAATAATTGTTCTATCAGTAGTTTATCGGCAAAAAAGGATGGGGAACCTGCGAAGTTAAGTTGAACGCTTTGTTCTTTTGCGTTGAGTATTGCGAGCGCTTTTAAATCAAAGGTTTGCGGTTTTGCGCTCGGTAAACGACTTAACTCTGCATAGGCTTTAATAAAAAGCAGCAGTGACTCACTGCGCGATTTAATCCGTGTTAGCACTTGTCTCGTTTGTATTTCGTCTAATTCATCTGCCGCCATTAGTGTATCTGTCATTGAGGCCATGGGCGTCAGTGAGTTGTTTAATTCATGCGATAAAATACGAATTAGATCAGCTTGTGATTGGCGCTTTGCATCTTGTAACTGATGGCCTATATAGCTGGCGGTAATAAGTGTTTGTTTAGCATCGCTCAGGGCAATGCGTTGTATTTGCCAATCCTGGTTTAATTTTGCATGGCTGCATTGGTTATTATCAAGGCTAAAACCACATTCTGTAAAAGTCATTCCTCGTAGTAATGGCGTTTTCAGCTGAGCATACATTGGGTGGTTAAAAAATATCAGTTGGCTTTGCTCGTTAAATACTGCAATAGGGTGTGGCCAATGCTGAAATAACCCATCAATTAAGTGCTCAGACTGCGGTTGTTGTGTTGTAAATAATGTCTCTATTTGTGCGCCGAGTATTGCCCATGGGGAGCTTGGATCACTGTAGCCTAAGCTAAGGTTACTTTGCCCTTGCTGTTTTGCATCAATATAAGCTTGTAATTGTGCCACGGGTGAAAAATGACTATGGAATAACCGATAGGCGCAAACAATCAATGCATAACTTAAGCAAACCCCTAAAGTGACGGTGAGTAAAATATCTTGGCTTAGTTGATACACTAAAGCAGCAGTAGGAATAAGAATTGCGGCAAATATGGCGCTTAAAATGGCAATCATCTTGGCTTTATGGCTCATTTTAAAATGATTCATCCAAACCCTCTAATTGATATTTTTCCATACGCCGATAAAGCGCATTACGAGAAATACCTAAGCTTTTAGCTGCCGCTGTGATCTGCTGATTATGTTGTTGTAGTACTTCGACTATGCGTTGTTTTTCTAGCTCCTCTAAAGTCAGCGCAGGGATAGATTGACTTTGTGTTGTTTGATAGTCGAGCATGATATGATTTATTTCAATTGCTTCACCGTTACAGATCAGCACAGCACGTTCGATTACATGACTTAATTCTCGAATATTGCCAGGCCAAGGGTGGTTTTTTAGCAACTCGCGAGCACTGGCGGATAATGGCAATATGGGCTTGTTGTACTTAGCCGCAAACTGATTGATAAAATGTTCGCACAGCGCAGAGATATCGTCTTTACGTTCGCGTAGCGCAGGCAGACGAATGACAAAGGTATTTAAGCGATAATATAAATCTTGGCGAAATTGGCCGTTTGTAATTGCGCTGGCTAAGTCTTGATTGGTAGCTGCGATTAGTCGCACGTTTATATTTTCGCTGGCGTTTGCGCCAAGCGGAGTGAACTCACCAGTTTCTAACACCTGTAATAATTTAGGCTGTAAATGAAACGGTAAAGTGCCGATTTCATCCATAAACAAGGTGCCATTTTTAGCACGGCTAAATGCGCCTAAGCGGTCTTGCTTGGCATCGGTAAAAGCCCCTTTATGATGACCGAATAGTTCACTTTCAAATAACGACTCTGCTAATGCCCCCATATTGAGACTTATCAGCGGCGCTTCGCAGCGGCCACTGAGCAGATGAATTCGCTTTGCTAATTGCGATTTCCCGGTACCGTTTTCACCTAAAATTAATAAATTCGCATCGGTCGGCGCCAGTTGCTTGATGAGTGTCTCGAGAGACTGCATCGCGCTGGATTGAGCAATCCAACTAGTGTCCACAGGCTTTGCCGTTACGGACTTAATATGATTAGCAATTTGGCTTAGCAATTTTTCTTTACGCCATGGTTTTTCAATAAAATCTTTTGCGCCATTTTGTAAGCCAGTGACTGCCAGCTCAATGTTAGCCCAAGCGGTCATTAAAATGACGGGAATATTTAATGGGTTAATTTGTGCAAGTAACGCGAGCCCTTCTTTTCCTGAGGTGGTATCACAAGTAAAGTTCATATCCAATAACACCAGTGCAGGCGTTAATCGGCTAAGCAATTGCATGCATTGCACCGGTCCATCAGCTTCAACCACGCGATAACCGGCTTGCTCTAACAGTAATGTGAGTGCAAAGCGGATATCGTCATCGTCATCCACAACCAAAATAGTGGGTTGGTTCATAATGGTCGTATTGGCAGCGTTTGCTGCCAACTCCTTAAATTTATTGCTCTCTAAGCGCACGCATAGGATCAGCATTTATAATACGCCATACTACCAAAACAATGGCAATAAAGACGATAGCAATCAATAAACTAGTAAATATTGTAAGTGCCTGCCAGGAAAATGCCGGCAACAAAGGTATTTGCAATTGCAATAGTAAGTAAATACCACATGCAAGTGTAATCGCAATGACAAGTGCGCTCAGCAGTAAACCATTAAAGCTTTTAATGGTGCGTTTCATCAGATTACTACGACTTGCTCCTGTTGCCATACGGATGGCAAGCTCAAAGCGTTTTAGTTCTGTAAAGCTGATTGCCATACCATTACTGCCCACCGCGGCTAACAATAGCGTTAATACCGATAATGCACTGATAAAGTAAAACTGTACGCGAGCTGGCATTGTTTGCTCATCCCAGCGTTCAGTCAGTGTACGAGCTTTAACTTCGTTGACTTGTGGATTAGCACTTTTAATTGATTGAATAATGGCATTCTTATCAAACTCTTGCCCTTCAGGCAGTTGCATCACCAAGTTTATTGTTGAGGTGTTGCTCTTGTCAGTATAAAGCATAGCTGGGTAGCCTTGGTTTTTAGCCATGATAGTATAGGTATCGGCAACCACTCCAATGATACGTCGGCTAGCAATATTTTTTCCTACCACAGATTCAAGCGTACCGTCAGTCGAGATTTGTTTGGCAAAGGTCTCGTTAATAAGTGCTACATCATCTAAATCTTGGTATTGTGCTTGGCTAATATTTTGCCCAGCTAGTAATGTTAAACCAAAGCTATCCACATAATCAGCCGCTATGTTTATATTCATAAAGGTGAACCTTTTTTGGGTTTCATCATCCTGATTCATGCTAATTGTGGTATTAAAATTAAACGGTTCACCTTGGCTTTGTAATATGGTTATATTTGGTTGAATCTTTTGAACAGCCTGACTTAATTGGCGCTTTATATCGAGGGTGCCCAAAAAGCGTTGCTTCGCTTTTTGCTCGCTATCTTGGTCATTATCTAGCGCTACTTTTTGTGCTTCCAACTCGGCATTCGTTAAAAGAGCTTTTTCGTTATTGTGTAGGTTTACCTGAGCAACAAGTGTATTACCAGGGGTGAAACCTAAATCGACATTTAAGCTGTTATAAGCCGCATTTGCTAGCATCGCGGTACCTGTTAATATCACGGCGGCAGAGCTTAATTGTGCAATAAACAGTATGCGACTAAGTATGGTTATTTTCCCTGCATTAATGCCTTTATTGCCGTTATTTAAATTGCTAATCAGCTGCGTTTGATCAAATTGCTGGGTTGATAGAAACGCAAAAAACAAGTTGATAGTTAAAACGGCCACTAGTGCAACCAATATAGTTACGGCGTCAATTTTTACCAGTTCGAGCATCTCTATATTACCGCCACTGATTATGGGTAATATGCGGATCAACCACGCAGCACCTAATAAACCTAACACTGCGGCAAGTAAAAAGGTGCTGAGATTTTCTAAGAAACTCATCACCAGTAGCTTGTTGCGGGTGGCACCCATGCATAGATGAGTTGCAAATTCTTGTTCACGCTGCTGATAGTGAGCAATAAATAAATTGAGTAGGTTTAGGCTTGCCATTATGAGTAGAATGGTGACAGCGGCGAGTAAAAACCAGATCATAGTTTGTTGCTCAGCCATTAAACTATCTCGATAGAGAACCGCAGTACTTTCTGGATTCATGCTTTCAAACATTTGCTTCATCGGGCCAAGTTGTTCACTTTCTTGTTGGTAATATTGCAGCCAGAAATCTTCGATGTCGCTTGTTGTAATTGCTTGCTGAGTTTTTCTAAACAGAGGTTGCAGGCTGCCATCAATCGTCATTTGTGTTGGCTTTGAAGCTTGCTCTGCTAAATTGTAGTAAAGCCATATTTGCTGGGCGTACTTTTCGTCAGTTTCCGATAAAAAAGATGAAAAATCAGTAACAACGCCACGAACTTGCAGTGATTGGCCTTCAAGTTGTAAGGTTTGACCGATTACATTAGCATTATTTTGAAATGCACTGCGCCATAAACTTTGAGAAATCCACACTGCATTTTGGCTATTTTCTTGACTTGGTCGTTCGCCAACTAATAACTCGCCGCCGACTACCGTCATAAAGTTATCACTGGCATCAAAGCGCGATACAGGATAAGCAACCTCATCCACTTTTATAGCACTTTCATCTGCTTGAAAGCCTGCAAATTTGCCATACTGTTTATATTGTTCAGCTAACAGTGCAAGGCGTTTAGTGGTAAATATTGATACTCGCATATCGTCTGAGACAGCCATAGTCCGGTTAATTGTATAGAGACTTTGTTCGTCTTTAATATCGGGTAGCGGTTTAAAAATTAGGTTGCTACTCATTGCGACCACAACCAACACGGCTGCCAGCGTAAAGCTGAGTGTAATTAAAATGGGCAAAGATAGGCGCGGCAAAGTAAATAGCCTCAAAACGCCATGGCGCAGAGCGCGAAGGTAAAAACTCATGCTACCGCTTCCTTATGTTCAACAAGTACTTTGCCGTCAAATAAGCGAATTTGACGCTGTGCCATTTGGCTATACCGTTCGTCATGGGTCACCATGACGACAGTGGCACCTTGTTTGTTTAGCTCTAGCAAGAGTCGCATTACAGCATCGCCATTTTGGCTATCTAGATTACCAGTTGGTTCATCCACAAGTAGTAAGTCGGGGTTGCCAACTAGCGCGCGAGCAATCGCAACGCGCTGTTGCTGTCCGCCAGAGAGTTGGCTTGGTTTATGATGTAAACGGGCGCTCATGTTAACTGCCGCTAGTTGTTGCTCTACGGCGGCCTTAATATCTTTACTTGGCGTACCTCGGTGCTCCAGCGGCAAAGCCACGTTTTCAAATACGGTTAGGCTATCAATCAAGTTAAATGACTGAAATACATAGCCAATATGCTTATTCCTAACACTTGAGCGTTGATCAACATTGAGGCTGTGAGTGTCAATATTCGCCAGTTGATAGTCGCCATCGGTTGGCGTATCCAGCAATCCTAAAATACTCAGTAAGGTTGATTTTCCGCAGCCAGATGAGCCAGATATAGCGATAAACTCGCCTTTGTTTATTGTTAAAGAAACATCCTGTAGCGCATGAGTTTTAACTTGGCCTTTGCTATACACTTTATTGATGTTGTTAATGGTAACGAGTGCTGTCATGGTGTTTTTCCTTAAAGTTTTGCAGTATCTAGCGCCAAGTGGCTGTAAGTATGCCATTGGCTTAAATCATTTGTGATAATTTTTTCACCAGCGTTTGCACCTGCGGTGATGAGTAAATCTTTGCCCGTTAGCTCGCCAAAGGTGATCTCTTGTTGCTGTAATTGCGCTTGATTCGCTGAGTGTTTATAGAGCAGTTGCGCACCGAGAGGTTTTAATCCTGGTTGCTGGCTCACATAGAGGGCATTTTCTTTACGCTCAACAAATACTAAAGCATTGACAGGCTGCGCAGGACGCAGATTGGTCGGTAATGGTTCACTCAGGTGTACTTCGGCAATAATAAAGCCGTTTTCGACTACGGATGTTAGTTGCTTAACTGTGCCTTTTAACATGCCTGATGGATGTTTTAGTTCGACTCGAGCACCAAGTGTTATGCGCTCAGCAATGCGTTGCGGAATATTTAATTTAGCCATTAGTTGGCTTTTTGAGCCCACTCGCGCCATAGCTTGTCCTTGGCTTACTCGCTGACCAAGTTCAATATCTAAGCGCTGTAATGTACCTGCAATCCCTGCGATGATTGTTAATGCCGTCACTTTATTACTGACTAAATCTACTTGTTTTTGTTGCTGTGTTAATAAAATTTGTTGCTGCTGCAGTTCTAACTTGTGCATTTCTTTTTGTTTTTCAAAACGGTAGATTGCAAACTCAAGACGCTTTTTAAGTTGTTGGTATTTCAACGTAGCTCGTTCTAAATCAATTTTGGCGGCGATACCTTGCTCTGATAAGCGCTGATTGACATCAACATCTAATTTAGCGCTTTGTATTTGGCTATCAATATCAGCAAGCTCAGCTTGAAAGGTCAGTTGCTCATTTTGTTTTTGAAATTTAAATGCAGCAAATTCAGAGTGCATACGTTCTAGCTTGGCTTGAGCTTCAAAAAATTGCTGTTCTAGATCTGGGTTGGTGAGTTTGGCAATCACAGTGTCAGCTTCAACATCTGCGCCAGCACGTAGATAAATTTCACTAACTTGACCAACTGCAGGGGCACTAATTAGGCGCTCATAGCGTGATGCATATTGACCATACACCGGCGTCATAATATCAATATCACCTTGTTGGACGGTCACCACATTGAGCGTACTCGCATTTAGCTGCGGCACAGCAGGTTGCACAGCAAAATAGCTGATGCTTGCAAGCAGTATGAGTGCGGCAACAATGAGGGCTATTTTAACTTTGTTTAGTTTTGTGGTTTTCTCAATATTAATATTCATAATCTACAAATCTACGTGGTTGATAGTGTAGTTAATGAAAGTTTGATGCCAGAAATAAATACTGTTTATTTTCAGTTGGTTAAATTTTTATATGGTGATTATAAAGTGATAGCTGTTCGATATCGAACACGCAGGTGTTCGGTTTTAAAAATAAAAAAGGCCACACTTGAAGGTGCGGCCTTATTATTGCGTGGTTAGTTATGCTTCGAGCGCTTTATTGATTAGGCGATCGATATACTTTTTATGTGCTTTTGTCGCTGTATCTGCACCCCATGGCGTGCTGCTGTCTGCAATTTGAGTTAATTGATAAAGCGCTGCAGTTTTTGCTAAGTTATCGTGCTTGCTTGGTTTACCTAGTCCCGCGATAGCAATTAGCTGATTGACATATTCAATTTGCAAGTTATGACTGATTGAATTAGCTGCTTTACTGTCAATAAAAATACTCGCCGTTAAATCGTTCATAAACTGACTTAAGCTATATTCATTACCGTATAGTGCCGTGTCTGAGATGCGTTGCATAACAGCGGGGTGGAGTAATTGGGCTAATACTGATTTTTGCATCCCCAAAATCATTTTATGTGGTTTTGGATCTTCATTTTTGCCGTAATGATTAAAGCCGCGACGTTGTTGTTGCATGTAGTTATATAGAGGCTGCATGCTGGTAAGTACATCTGGGGCAAATACATTTTTCGCTAAAATTTGCATGGCTTGTTGTTGGCGCTCTAGTGGCACAGGGGTAAATGGTGCAACAGCATCATTACCACCCACAACAGCGCGCTCTACGTAGACTCCGCCAATTTGGCGAGAAATTATATTCGCTTGGGTGCGATATTGACCAAATAAGCTGTTTGCTGAGATCAGTAATTGTTGGTGTGACTCACCAGCAACACGCGCTTTATCTTTGAGCTCAGTAAACAGTTTGTTGATTAGCGCCATGCGATCAGCACCATACGCTGCTGGGTTTGATGACATATCGCCAATCATCACGCGAGGATCAATATGCCTACCGGGTGCGCGCATATCATCGGCATCGTTACCAAACGCAAGTTTGTGTTCGATTGAACGGGCTAAAATCTTTTCAAGGCGTTGCTGTTCAGCTGCTTCATCCGCTAATGCTTGGCTGTAACCAAACTCAATTGCCCAATCATCATAAGGACCAGGCTTGGTTTGGAAAATATCACCCTGAGCCATACCAATAGGAGCAATATTAGCAGGGGCATAATCCATCACTGAACCTGTTACGATCCCTTGTGTTTTATTTTTGTCGTGAACGTCTTTTTCATTCCACAAAATGGATGATTTCATATTGTGGTTTAAACCTAGTGTGTGGCCAACTTCATGTAGCACTAGTTGGGTTAAACCTTGACGTAAAATTTCTTTGTCTTCAATGCTTGCACCGGTTGAAAGGCTGTTTGCTAGCATCATATTTTGTTGTATTTCATGTCCTAGCGAGCAGTTTAGTTCACCGGTATTAGCAGCACCATTGCTGTGGCTCATAGTGCCTTGTGTAAATAGCGTATCGTAAATCCAGCGATTTTTCATAAATACAAACTCAAGCATGATGTCTGAGCCTAAAATTTCACCGGTTAATGGGTTTGCTAGGGCTGGACCGTAGCCGCCAAATGGTGGCTTTGGTGATGAAGTCCAACGTAGCACGTTGTAGTTGATGTCGCCTGCGTCCCACTTTGCATCATCCGGCTGGATTTTTACTTCTATAGCATTTTTAAAACCAGCCTTTTCAAATGAGCTATTCCATGCCAGGGTTGCTTTTGCAATGGTGTCGCGCCACTCAATTGGGGTGGTGTTTTCAATCCACCAAGTAATTGGTTTTACAGGTTCGGATAACGCAGCGCTTGGATCTTTCTTTTGTAAGTCCCAACGCTTGATCACATCATTATATGGTGCCCAGTCTGGGGAGGTCATTTGATCAAACTGATTTGTGAAATAACCAATGCGAGCATCGTCAATACGAGATTGGTAATCATTCTTTGGCAGTGCTACGAATGAATGCTGTACCTTTAAGGATACGTTGCGAGGATCACTTACTGCACTTGAGCCGCGCACGCTTGGGTTAGCATTTTCAAATACGTAGTCAACAACAATATCGAGGTTATTAGGGTAAGGGCGCTGTTTGATAATACGTGACTTTTTGTCGCTCAATTTACCAAGATTAAAGCGTTTTTTGGCATTTTTATCATCTGGGTTTGGCCAAGGAGAAACTTTATGTAGTGCTTCACTTAAAAATAGTTTGTTTACATTAAAAGCAATTTTGCCTTGCTCTTGTTTTTCAATCTTAATACTAGCTAGTACCGCTTCACTGATGTTTGCATTAGCAGCTTTTGCAATAGCACTACTTTCATCAAACTGGTAACGAGGTGTTTTACTGATAATGTCTATGCGATCAAAATACTTTCTAAATTCAATAAGCTTTGTTTCACGATAAGCCCCACGGAAGTGACCAGCATCAGTAACGCCATCGACAGTATGGGCAAAGTACACAAATGGGGTATCAAGCTGTGATTCATCAATTACCATTAAGTGATCACCGGTTTTTTCATCTTGATAGAGGCTAAATATCCCCGCAAACTCGGTTTTATCTTTGATCAGCTCGGCAATGGTTTTGTCTTTTTTTTCGTCTTTTTTATCTGCGGCCAAAGCGTGGCCGTTGGTCGCTAAAGCTAAACTTAATGCTAGCGTAATGGTTGTTAACTTCATTTTATACTCTTTATTTTACTTGTTAAAATCTTATTCAGTGTACCCAAACTGACTCGGGAAGAAACAAATCTAGGATGAAATTCCTAAGCTTGTTTTTATCATTTTGATTTATATGGTTTATTTTTTGTATCAAAATATAACAAAAAATATTAAATAATAGATTAACAATGGTTTTTTAAAGCTTTTTAAAGATATCAATTTTTTTGTAACAGTTGCTTACAAATGTCACGTTAATGTTTCATTCAGCTCTGTTATTATGGCTTTAGTAAAATATTAAGGGGACTGATTATGCGAACAACGATATTAAAATGGGGACTTCCTTTTGTCGCGCTTGGCATAGGGATTGTTGGCTTTGTGGGAATTAATGCGATTGCCCAAGAACCAGAAAAAAAAGAAATAGTCGACACTCGGCCGGTTGTAAAAGTTGAGGCTGTGGCTGCCAACGATCACCAAGTAATGATTAACAGTTATGGTGAAGTAAAACCGTTGGAAAACACACAGCTTTCAGCACAAGTGTCAGGTGAAGTTGTTAGTTGGCATCCTAATTTTGTCGCCGGTGGTATTGTTGGACGTGGAGAAGTTCTATTTACTATTGAAAAAGATAATTACGAAGCGGCTGTACTGCAAGCTGAAGCTGAACTAGCTCGCGCGCAGGCGATGTTAATTGAAGAGCAAGCGCAAGCCAAAGTAGCAGAAGACGAAGCTAAGCGATTCCCTAGCAAAGCACGCACCGATTTATTTTTACGTAAGCCACAAGTGCTAAGTGCACAAGCGTCAGTTAAGTCAGCGCAAGCAGGATTAAAACGTGCACAGCGTGATTTAGACAACTGTGAAGTAACCGCTCCATACGATGCATTAGTTATTAATCGTAATGTTGGTGTGGGTCAATTTGTTTCTATGGGCGCACAAGTTGCTGAATTAAATAATATTGAAACCGCTGAAGTCATCATACCTATAGCTGGGTTTGATAGTGTTTTTTTACCTGAGCGCGTCAAAGGCGTCACTGCAACAGTGATTAAAACGGGCTTAAATGGTTTTACTCGCCAAGCGGTAATAGATCGTGATTTAGGTATTGTTGATAATGCTACGCGTATGAGTAGTTTGGTTGTTCGAATTGACGATCCGTATGGTTTAGTGAATAAACAACCAGCGATTAAGTTTGGCACTTATGTACAAGTTAATTTTGCCGGCACCATGCTTAATAATATCTATCGTTTACCGCAAGAACTGGTGAATAACCAAATGGTATGGATAGTTAATGATGAACAGCAACTTGAACCACGTAAAGTGAAAGTGATCCGCGAAGAAGGAGAGTTCTTTTATATTAGTGATGGTTTAGAGGCTGATGATCAATTAGTTGTTACCTTACCGGAGTATCCACAAAAAGGCATGGCAGTAAAAATTGCAGGCCTTCAAGATGCTAAAGAAATAGAGGCACCGAAAAGTGCATCTACTGAACAACTATAAAAGGTAGATTGAGTTATGAATAACACCGAACTACCCAACAAGGCTAAACAAACAGGGGTAATTGCTTACTTTGCTAATAACTCTGTTGCTGCTAATTTAATGATGTTTTTTATCATTGTAATGGGATTGATAAGTTACTTTACGATTCAGCGACAAATGTTCCCTAATATAGAAATTAACTATATTAATGTGTCGGCGAACTATCCTGGGGCCTCGCCACAAGAAATTGAAGAAAGTATTCTAATAAAAATTGAAGAATCATTAAAAGATATAACAGAGATAAAAAAAGGGGTGTATCGCGCATTTCGAAATGGCGGCACGGCCAGCCTTGAAATAAACACTGATGCCGAACTTACCGACGTGCTTGATAAGGTAAAACTACGCGTTGATGGTATTGCCACTTTCCCTGCTGGAATGGAACCGGTCACCATAAGTCAAGTGGAGTTTCGCCAAGACGTAATAGGTATGACGCTGGTGGCCGACTTACCCTTAATTGAATTAAAACCTATAGCCAATCAAATTGAGAATGAGCTGTTACAGCTATCTAATGTGTCATTGGTGGTTAATGACGTTCCTCTGGATGAGATCGCAATAGAAATTGAACCAGATACATTACGCCAATATAATTTAACTTTGTCGGACGTGGTAAATGCTGTACGTCGTTATTCGGCTAACTTTTCAGCTGGGCAATTAAAAACAGATGCAGGAGTTATTTCGGTTCGTGTAGAGAATCAGTTTTACTCGGGTGAAGAGTTTAGACAAATTCCGGTTAAAATTGGCGCTAATGGCGCAAAAGTATTACTACAAGATATTGCTGTTATTAAAGACCAGTTCACTGAAGGGGAGCGTTACTTTAAGTTTAACGGTGAAAATGCGGTTTACTTATCGGTAAAAGCAACCGAAGATCAAAATATTATTCCGGTGGCTGACTCGGTAAAAGCGTATATTGATCAAAAAAATAAAGAGTTACCGCTCGGTGTGCGTTTAGAGCCATTAATGGACTTTACCTACTACCTAAATGCGCGCTTAGATATGATGAAAGCTAACTTATTTCAAGGCGCTATTTTGGTAGCAATCATGCTTTCGTTATTTTTACGCTTTAAATTAGCGCTATGGGTAATGATTGGCTTACCTGTGTGTTTTTTAGGGGCGATGATGTTGATGCCGCTGTTTGGTGTCACTATTAATATTGTGTCCCTGTTTGCCTTTATTATGGTGCTGGGGATTGTGGTGGATGACGCCATAGTCATAGGCGAAAGTGCCTACACCGAAATAGAGAAAAAAGGCGGTGGTGTTGTTAATGTGGTCAATGGCGCTAAGCGAGTGGCAACCCCTGCAACCTTTGGTGTACTAACAACTATTGCCGTGTTTGCTCCGTTTACGCTTTCGAGTGGTCCTGAAAGTGCCTTCTTTTATGGTATTTCAGTGGTGGTTATTTTATGTTTAGTTTTCAGCCTCATTGAATCTAAATTAATTTTACCAGCACATATTGCGCATACGCATTTCTCACCTATTAATCCTGATGGTTGGCGAGCACGTTTTAATAACCGTTTTTTTGGCTTTGTTAATGGCCCTTATAAACAATTTATAGTGAACTGCATAAAATGGCGCTGGACGGTGATGTTTGGTTTTATTGCGCTGTTAATTTTAACCTTTGGTTTAATTTCATCTAATCAAGTGCGT
>MDTG01432155.1_pt1 | contig 12724 bp, 12 predicted proteins | sample 811421 | NCBI WGS metagenome assembly MDTG01 (sample SAMN05326645, study PRJNA326480) | marine metagenome | isolation source: seawater | place: Pacific Ocean: South East | collected 2011 | reverse complement strand
CTTTACAGTATTTTGTATAATTGTTCTTGTAAATGGATCTAATTTTATAGATGGAATAAATATTTCATCAATTGGATATTTTCTTGGAACCCTAGTAAGCATTTATTATCTTGCAAATAACTATAATTTTATTATCAACAAAGAATTCGTTGAAATTCAAATATTATTATTAAGTGTAATTTTAGTTTTTAATTTTTTTAATAAAAGTTATCTTGGTGATGGTGGTATATATTTTATATCTTTTATAACCTCAATAATTATAATTGAATTTGTAAACCTTAATCATTATTACGTCTCACCTTTTTTTGCAGTTTCAATTTTATGGTACCCTTGTTTTGAAAATCTTTTTTCAATTTTTAGAAAGAAAATTGATAATCTAAAAGTTTCTGATGCTGATAATAAACATCTTCATCATTTAATATATCTTTTTATAAAAAAAAAATTAAATCTTAAACAATCCAATAATATTACAGGCATATTAATATTTACATATAATTTGATTATTTTTTATTTTAGCGTCTCTTTTTTTAATCAAAGTAAAAACTTAATTATTTTGATATTTTCTTCGATTTTTATTTATGTGTTTATTTATTTTTTTCTTAGAAAAAAATTAAAATCTCTCTCTAATTAATTTTTGAAAGGGAACTTCAAAAAATTTATACATAATACATGAAATCAAAAATACAGTTAAAATATAACTTATAAAAATAATTTCAGAATTAAAATTTATTTTAATATTCAAATTTACTAAAATTATATAAATTATTATCTGAATTATATAATGAATAAGATAAACAGAATAACTTGATTCACCTATAATCTTAAAATTTTTTCCAGTTTTTGAATGATTTAATTGAAAAGCCATCATTATAAGAAGCAGGCTTGGAAACAAGAGGGTAAAAGTGATGAATTTTAATAATATTTGATTGTTTAATATATTGATAAGAAATATTGAGAGAAGAATTAATAACGCTAAAAGTTTAATGATATTTGAAAGATATTCCTTTTTTTTTTCAATTTTTTTAAATATTAAATTAGCCGTCCCTCCAATAAAAAAACAATATATTCCATAACCTAAATATTTATTTAAATAATATACCGGTAAACTAATTAAAATTAATAAAACTAAAATTTTATTATTGTTTAGTTTATTATGGAAAATAGTAAAAAAAATTCCATATAAAAAAAATTCAATTGAAATTGACCAAGCAGGGCCATTAAATGAATCAGAATTCTCAAATCCCCAGCTTTGTATTAAAAAAATATTTAAAAAAAAATGTTTAATATCAAATTGATAAATAAAAATTAATGGATTTGTTTCGCCAAAATTATAAAATAAAACCGTTATTAAAATTAGCATTAAAAAGTGTAATGGATACAATCTTGAAAATCTTAAAAGAAAAAATCTTTTTAAATTAATCTTTTTAGATAAAATTTTTCCAGAATATAATTCATAAAATATAAAACCAGACAATACAAAAAAAAATTGAACTGCCATCCAGCCATAGTCATATACATAGTTGATATAATCATAAAATGGTTGATCATTTTGAGAAAATTTATCTACACTGATTTTAGGATCATAAAACAATTTATAATGAAAAATGACTACAGCAAAAGCTGCTAATCCCCTTGCAATGTCTAGTATGTAGAATCTATTTTCCTTCACTAATTTTTAAATTTCAATTATCGTATTAGAAATTTTTTTAACATATAATAGCCTATCAAAAAACCATCTTTAAACTCATTAACTTTTTTTTCACCTTTAAATCTTTTTCTTTCAAAACTTGATGAAAATGTATATTTAAATTTTTTTGTTGTTATTTTCAAAGGAATTTCAATACAAATTCTGAAGTCATAATTTTGAAGATTTAATGACCTAAACTTTTTACTCTCTCCCATTATATATGTATATAAAATATCATTTAGCTGAATATTGAAGAATATTTTTCCTAAGAGAGAAAATATTTTATTTCCAATAAAAGTCAAAAAAGTATCATCCTTACTTCCGGCATTTTTTGAATATCTTGATCCAAATACAAAATTATATTTTTTTAAAGATTTGTACATTTGAAATAATTCTTTTGGATTAAAAGATCCATCAGCATTAAAGATACATAGGTATTTTGTCTTTATTTTGTATACCCCTTCTTTAATTGCTGAACCATACCCATTTTTTTTTTGAAAAATTATTTTTGTTTTTTTGTCTTTAATGGCTTTTATTGTATCTTTATCATCTTTTTGTAAAACAATTACTTTTTTAATTTTATACTTTTTTAATTCTTTTAAAACTAATGGCAATGATTCAGATTCATTTTTAGCTGGAATTAATAGTGTAAGATTATCTAATTTTTTTTTCATTAATGTTTAGTTTTATTAAAGATTTTTTGTAACTTCATTTATCTTTTTACAAACAAAACTTATATCTTTATTTGTTGTTCCTATCCCAGAAGGTAAATAAAAGCCATATTTACTAATATAATTAGAGTTAGGGAAATTACCTTTAAATTTAATTTTAAGTTTTTTAAATATCTTTTGTTTATTCATTGGCCAAAAAAATGACCTAGTTTCTATGCCAGACTTAAAAAGTTTTTTTCTCAAAATGTCTAAATTAATTTTTTTTTTAATAATGATACCAACAACCCAATAAATATTTTCTAAATTATTTAATTTTGGCTTTTGAATAGTTACCATTTTATTATTTCTAAGTAATTTATAATATAATTTTCCAATTTTTTTCTTCTTTTTAATAATATTATTAATTCTTTTTAGTTGACTCAAACCAAGTGCAGCCTGAATGTTGGTAAATCTATAATTCCAACCTATATCGTCATGATTAAATCTATTTGTTTTTCCAAAACATAAATTTCTTAAATCATTAATTTTATTATTGATAATTCTATCGTTAGTTAAAATCATACCACCTTCTCCTGTAGTGATATGTTTATTTGCATAAAAACTAAAAACACTTATATCTCCATAATAACCACAATACTTATTTTTATATTTATGGCCAAACATTTCTGCAGCATCTTCAATTAAAATAATTTTTCTTCTCTTACAAATTTTTTTTATTTTATCTATCTCGATTGGATATCCATAAATATGAGTTGCAATTATAGCTTTTGTATTTTTATTAATAGCTTTTTCCATCATATCAATTTTCATATTCCAAGTTTGTAAATCGCAGTCAATAAGAATTGGTTTTGCTTTTTGTTTAATTACTGCCAAAGCATTAGAAATTATTGTAAAGTTTGGAATAATTACTTCATCATTTTTTTTTAAATTTAAAGTTTTAATTGCTATCTCTAGTGCGGCTGTACCATTCGCAACAGCAGAGCTATATTTTTTTCCTACAAATTTTTTTATTTTATTTTCAAAAACTTTTACTTGAGGACCACTGGAAGAAACCCAGCCTTGTTTAACCACTTTATAAACATTTTGTGCATCTAGTTTTGTTATCTCTGGTTTATTTACCGGTATCATTTAAATCTTAAGTTTTTTGGATCAACAGGATCAAACCTTATTTTATCTATTTTTTTATTATATGGACCTTGTTTGATTTCTAAAATATCACAAGGTTCTAAAATTTTAAAACCATGAGCACCTTTGACTAAAATTAAGATATCATCTTTGATCAAAATTTTACTAAATAGATATTTTTTTTTATTTGAATATAGATCAATTCTAATTTTACCTTTTTGAATGATTAAAACTTCAGAAGTATAATCTATTTTTCTTTTATTTTTTAAGTGTAAATGAGGTAAAATTATATGATTTTTTTTATGTCTTAAACTTCCAACTTGATGAGTTAAATTTGCAGGTGTAAGAAAATTTACACCATTCTTTTTTTTATATCTAATTAGATATCCAAATATAAATTTTTTATGTTTTATTTCTTTAATCATGAATTTTTAAATTTTGTTTTTTTGATCTTATTAAATAATAAATAAATTGATATTAAATAAAAGCTTGAGTTTTCAAATAACACTCGCTTTAATCCAACTCTTGTTTGCCACTCAATGTTTTGGTGAGTTAGTAAAAAAGCTACAATAATAAATAATGTACTTAATACCAAGTGTACTATTAAAAATTTTTTTGTATCAATTCTGAAATTTTTCTTGAATATAAGCCAAAAGATGAATGGAATTCCAATTAGATATATTGGTAACTGAGTAAAATAAACGAAAGAATAAAATACTATTATCTTAATATCTTTAAACAGATCAAATAAATTAATTTTTGATGTAGTTGTATCAAATTGAAAGCTTATTAAATCAATATTAGAACTAATTATAAAATATGATCTTATAAATATTACTAATACTGAACCTCCAATAAGTATTAATTTATTTTTAAAACTTATATTTTGAAGAAATAAAAGAGAAAAATTAATAATAAGCATTAAAATCAATCCTTCATTTTTTATCCAGCAAGCTATATTCGTAATACCAATTATTAAATAAATTATCTTTTTTTGAACATTGATATTTTTTTCTTCAATCAAATCTAAACAAAATTTTGTTGCAATTAAAATAAAAGAAAAAACCAAAATTTCTTGTAATCCAGAAAAATACTCATATTTATATGTTGCCAAAAAAAATAAAATTAATAAAATAATTTTTTTTGTATTTTCAATTTTAAATTTTTGAATAAAAAGAAAAATTGAGCTGCAATAAACTATTATATAAAAAATTCTACCATAAACCTCAGAAATATTTAGTGGAAATTTCCAAAATAATGCCCAAACAAATGAACCTAAGTGCGGATAATCGTAAACAGGTAAATCATTTAAGCTATTTACATTAAGATTAGAATGAAAATTAATAGTTTTTAAAATGTAAAATAACTTAGCATCCCAGCCAAGATATAGGTTATCAAATAAATTAATTGTAATCAAAAATATAAATAAAAAAAATAAGACTAGAATTAATGGGTTAAATGTAATCTTGTTTTTCAATTTTTTATAAAAAATTAAATTTAAAACAGTTAAAGAAAATAAAAAAAGAAATCCTAAAGTGGTAGGAATTTTAAAAAAAGATATTATTAGCAATATATTTAAATTTATTATCAAATTTGCAGATATTTTTTGATATAAATTTTCATTTGTACTTAATGTTGGAAACAGCAATCCATATGATGAATAAGTAAATAATAAAAGAATTGATATTATTTGAATAATTATGAATAAAATTTCTGTCATTTTATATAGTAACAGTTATTGAATTTTTCTATAATATCTAGATTTTCAACATTAAATTTATTTTTAAGGTTTAATTTTAGACTTAATATTTTATCTCTTTGATCTTTGCTTAAATTGTCAATATTAACAAATATTCTCTCCCATCTGGAATTTAATAATTTACTGTCAAAATCAATTAAAATTTCATCTTCTTCAAGAAAACTTTCATTAATTTTTTTCGAGAAAATACTTATTCTTTTATTATCACTTATCTTATAAATTTCTAAGTTATTATTTAGTCTCAATTTATCTTTTGATATTATTGTTATCGATTTAATTCCAACACTATTTTGTATAAAATTTTTATTAATAAAGTTATTTTGATTTTTTTTAAAATTCATGATTAAATTTTTTTTATAATTTAAAATTATAAATTTATCAGATTTTGACTTTAAATTAGGATCATGGATCATCCAGTAACTATTAGGCAAAATATTATAATTAATTACAGTTGGTTTTTTTTTAAAACTATATTTCTTCTTAATATAATTAACAAAACCCCATGATTCATTTTCACAGAAACCATATATTTTTTCCATTCTTAATTGATGGTCTTTATTGATAATATTATAAAAATTTCTAAAAATTTCATGCTTATTTATGAATATAAAAATTAATAATAATGAAATAATAAGAATAAACTTATGATCACTTCTAAAGTTTTGAATATTCATTATTAAATATATATATATAGAAATTTAAATGTATAAAGTTAAAAATTATTCAATCATATTACCAACTTTAAATGAAGCTGGACACATAAAAATATTAATTAATCAAATTAAAAAAATTTTTAATAAAAAAAAAATTAAACATGAAATTCTAATAATTGATGACAATTCAAATGATGGAACTATCCAAATTGTAAAAAAATTATCAAAAAATAATAAAAATATTAAAATTTTTGTAAGGAGAAATAAAACTAAAAGTTTAGTTGAATCATTAAAAGAAGGAATACAAAAATCAAAGAATAATTTTATTATATGGATGGATGCTGATTTTTCTCATCCACCAGAAAAAATAAAAAATTTTATCATTCAAAATAAAAAAAAAGATTATGATGCAATTATATTTTCTAGGTTTCTAAAAAAAAGTATTCGCTATTATCAAAAAGAAAATCTTTCTCCTAAAATGATTGATAATTTAAGTTATATTCTCAATAAAATGTGTATGATATTAATCTCTAAAAAATTCACAGATTATACAAGTGGATATATTTGTATAAAAAAAGAAATTGTTAAAAATATAAATATTTCAGGATACTATGGAGACTACTTTATTGGTTTACTGTTTAAACTATTTAAAGATAAAAGAAAAACTATAGAATTACCTTATAAAGAAAAAGACAGAGCAACAGGATTTTCAAAGACAACAGGAAATAAAATTAATTTAATCATCAAATGTTATTATTATCTTTATGCAATATTAAAATGTGTAATAAAAAAACTAATTTAGCTTCTTTTTAACAAAACAAAAATAAGGATTTTTCTCAAAAATTTTAAAATTATTTTTTTCATAATACATTGCAGCAGATAAATTATTTTTCCTATAGCTAGCATAGATACCCTTAAACTTATTACTTGATACTTTTTTATGTAATTCATTTATTTTTTTATCTCTATTAACTTTTTTAGTAATTTTTAAAATTCTTTTATCTAAAATTAGATGCATTAATTGAAGATAATTTTTTGGGGGATTAGTAGATTTAAAATAATAGTTTATTGATAAAATAATTTTAAAAAAACTAAAAGGTTTTTTAATAATATTTGAAATAATTTGTTTTTTTAAAATTTTTTGATTTTTTTCATTTATATATGAAATTAATCCAATTATTTTTTTATTATTTTTTATAATAAAAATATTTTTATAATTTATTTCAAAATAAAAATTAAAAAAACTAAAATCCAAATCTTTAAAAATAGAATACTTAATATTTTTTTTTATGAATTGAAAAATTTCATTTTTTAAAATGTGATTATTTTTTTGGTTAGATGCAATTCTATTAATTTTCATATTAAAAGTTATAATAAAAGTTTGAGTATATTAAAAAAGATAAAAAATAGGCGTATATAATCTTCAAATTTAAATTATTAAATTTAATATTTTCTGTTAATTTGTTTGAGTTAACTAATGTTAACATTAATATTAATAATAAAGGATCAAAATATTTTTGATAAATAAAAATAAATGGATATGAAAAAAATAATATAATAAGAGGAAAAAACTGAATAAAATTTTTAAAATAATAAAAAACAAGAAAAATTGACATTATCGAAACTATATTTACTATAATATTAAGATTTAAAATAAGACTAAGTTTATAAATAACCCCTCCACCAAGTGACTGGTCAAATGGAAGATAAAAGAAATTTGCCATTAAAATTAGCAAAATAATAATAAATTTTATTAATAAATTTTCTTTAAATAATATCTTAAAATTTATTTTTTCAGTTTGGGATAAATAAAATGGGAACAAATAAAAGAATAGAATTGTAAGAAAATATATGAAATTATTTAAATAATTAGGAGCTAATTGATTAAAATTAGTTCTATTTTCATATAACAAATTTAAATAAAAAAAACCTGGTATTGATAAAATAAAAAAAATTATTGAAAGTTTAAATATGTTTTTTATATTTTGATTTTTTAAAATCCAAAAAAAATATATTATAAAAAATAATACATAATGTTGTCTTATATAAGACGCAAAAATTAGAAAAATTATAGAAAATATTATATTTGAATCTTTATTTTTTTCTTCATAAATAGAATAAATAAATCGGTTTATTGATAAAATAAAAAATAATAAAGCAAAATTGTCAGTTGTTACCCAGACAGATGAAGATCTAAAGTAAGGTGATAAGAAAATCAAAAGTGATAATCCAAATAATAAATTTTTGTTACAATTAGAAAATTTTTTTTTAAGAGTTTTGTAAAATATCAAAGGAATTATTGATGATATAAAAACATATATTATGGATATTATTTGGTCACTTAAGATTTTTTTAACTTGTGATAGAAAATAATAGAACAATGGCGAATGAACCTGTCCATCGGTGAGAAAATAATCCAATCCATTTGTAAAACTAATCGAGAAATTATCGATATATGGTTTAGTGATTATTTTATCAAGTTTTGAACCACCACTTGAGTTTTCTCCAAATATTAGAGAAATTACCATTGAAGCTAAAAAAAATAAAAAAATATAAGTTCTTTTTTTTTGATCTATAATCATTTATTTTAGTTGTTATATTACTTTTATTAATGAATAAAATTTAAATTTATACCTAAAGTTTAAATTTATATTAAATGTAGCATTGAATACAATTTATAATAATTAATGAAATTTTCAATTTTAATTACATCATATAACAAAAGAAATTATATTGAGGAATGTATTGAATCTTGTTTAAAGCAAAATGAAAAAAACTTTGAAGTAATACTCATTGATAATTTCTCTAATGACGGTTCAGACATAATACTTAATAAGTATAAAAATTTAGTTAAAGTAATAAAAGAAAAAAGGATTAGTAATTATCCAGCAATTAATCAAATCGACTTAATTAAAAAAGCCTTTAATATTTCTACAGGAGAGATAATTTGTTTATTAGATGGAGATGATTTTTTTTTACCAGAAAAATTAGAGATTTTAAAAAAAGAATTTATAAATAATACATATATTGATGTTGTATTTGATTCACCTTTATACAAATCGAATGGTAAATTATCAAAAATTAAAATAAAAAAAAAGTTTCAAAAAAATATTTGGCCAACAATAATAAATACAAGTTCGATAAGTATGAGAAGAGAATTTTTATATGAATGTTTAAATAAAAAAATTTTTGATAATTATGAGCTTTTGGAGATTGATTTTAGAATTAATCTATATTCTAGATTAATTAAAAATAATTTTAAAATTATAGAACAGCCAATTACAATATACAGAAAAGTAGAAAATTCTATTATTTCTAATATAAAAAAATTTTCTGGTATTTGGTGGATTAAAAGAAATGAAGCACACAAATATATGAAAAATTTATTTATAGATAATCAATTAATGTATAGAAATAGTATAGATAGACTATTAACAAAATTTATATCAAAATTTTTTATTAAAAAATAAATGAATTTATTCTTATATCTTACTTTTTACTTTTTAATTACTTTATCGATTACTGGACATGGTTTATTATTTCAGACAATCTTTTTCAAAAAAGACAGGGCAAATCTTGGATATTGTGGATTATATGGAATTTTTTTTCTAACAATATTTTCATATTTTACTAATTTTTTTATAGCAAACAATCAAATCTCAAATTTAATTATATTACTATTAGGAATTATTTTTTTTATTTATTTTATATTTATTAAATTTAAATTATTTAATAATAATTTATTAATATTTTTTTTAATATTTTTAATTTTAATATTATTTATATTAACACCCAAAACTCATGATGATTTTCAATATTATCATTTTCCCTATATTCACTTATTAACCGTTGAACCATCTTCAATTGGATTAGGTAATTTTAATCATGGATTTAGAACTCATTCTTCAATTTTCTATTTTTCATCTTTATTTTTTTTACCAATAATTGAGTATGATATTATACATATTACACCTGTTTTCTTCCTTGGCTTTGTAAATTATATATTCTTAAATAAGATTTTGAAAAACATTAAAGATAATAAGAATTTTTATATTATTTTTTTATCACTATTAAGTTTTTCATTTATTAACATTTTTTTCTATAGATTAGCTGAACATGGGACAGATAGATCATCAATGATCTTAATACTACTTGTAATTACTGAATTAATTCAATTTATAAATAATGAAAAAAGCAAAAATATAATAATAAATCGAATGTTAATACTTATTTTTCTTACGATTTCTTTAAAAGCATTTTATTTAATATATTTAATTTTTATAATACCAATTATTTATTATCAAAAAGATAAAATTAAATTTTTAATAAAACTTTTCAAAAATAGACTAATTTATTTATCTTTTGTTTTGTTATTTTTTGTTTTAAGTACAAACTTTATAAACACCGGCTGTATTATTTACCCTTTGTCACAAACTTGTTTTTCTAACCTAATCTGGTCTATTCCAATTCAGGATGTTCAGGCCATGAATGAATGGTATCAGTTATGGTCTAAAGGTGGAGCCACTCCTAATTTTAGAGTTGAAGATCCAAAAAATTATATTAATAATTTTAATTGGCTAGATAATTGGGTTTCTATATATTTTTTTAATAAAATTTCTGATTTTATAATCGGTATATTATTTTTAACATTAATAATCTTTTTTCTATTTAAAGAAAAAATTACTTATAAGGTCTCTAAAAAAAATTTTTTATTTATATATTTAATTATTTTTTTCTTATTAATCGAATGGTTTATTTATCATCCTGCTCTTAGGTATGGAGGTTATCATTTAATAGCATTAATAATATTTATACCAATATCAATTTTTTTAAGTAAGAAAAGTTTAATTAATAAAAATTTTATAAAAAAAGTTATTGTTATTATTTGCTTGGTTACTACAATTTTTATATCTAGAAATATTTATAGATTATCAGATGAAATAAAAATATATAATTATAATTTTATTGAAAATCCAACATATAAAGAAAAATTCAAAAATTTTGATATTTATAAAACTATAATTAAAGCAAAAAAAAATTGTAAAGATAATAATCCTTGTAATAAAAACGAATTTGAAACGAAAAAAAAATATAATAAAACTCTATTTTATAAGATTAAATGACCTATATTTTTAAAATATTAATTTTTTTAATTGATATATTTAATAAAAAAAAAATTATTAATTTTCTAAAAAAGAAAATTAATAATAAAGAAATAATTATAATAGATGTTGGCGCCCATACCGGTGAAACCGTAGATTTATTTTATAAAAATTTTAAATTAAGAAAAATTATATGCTATGAGGCCAGTAAGTTGAATTTTGAAAAATTAAAAGCTAACACTGGTAAAATGAAATTTAAAGATATAGTTGAAATAAATAATATTGGAATAGGCAAAGAAGTTTCCGAAAAAAAATTTAACCAAACTTCTGAAAGTTCATCTTCAACATTTTGTGAGATTGATCATAATTCTTCTTACTTTAGAAGAAAAAAGAAAATATTAAATTTTTTTATTAAAGGTGACTATATTAATAGTTCTGAGAAAATTTTAATTAAACCTCTATCTAGTGAATTTCAAAGATATAATTTTCAAAAGATAGATATATTGAAGATAGATACGGAGGGGTATGAATTAAATGTAATAGAGGGTCTTGGTAAATATATTAATCACTTTAGATTCTTATATTTTGAACATCATTATGATAATATGATTTTAAAAGGTTACACTTTTAGTAAACTTAATTCATATTTGAATAAATATGGTTTTAGAAAATCTTTTAAGGTAAAGATGCCATTTAGAAAAACATTTGAATATATATACGAAAATAAAAATTTTTATTGATAAACTCAATTACTAATTATAAAGGTATCTCATAAATATATTTATTTAATCAAATTAAAAATGAAGAAAAAAGCTTTAATTTTTGGTGTTACAGGTCAAGATGGTTCTTACCTAGCAGAGTTCTTAATTAAAAAAGGATATATTGTTCATGGTGTAAAAAGAAGATCATCTTCACTTAACACAGCTAGAGTTGATCATCTCTACCAAGATCCTCATGAAAAAAGCAGAAAATTTATTCTACATTATGGGGATATAACTGATGCTATTTCAGTTTCAACTTTAATTAAAAAAATTCAACCTAATGAAATTTATAATTTAGCAGCTCAGTCACATGTTTCTGTTTCATTTGAAGTTCCAGAATATACTGCAAACGCAGATGCCTTAGGAGTCTTAAGAATTTTGGAGGCTATTAAATTCCATGGTTTTGAAAAAAAAACAAAATTTTACCAAGCCGGAACATCTGAAATGTATGGAAAGGTTATGGAAACACCTCAAAATGAAAAAACACCTTTTTATCCTAGAAGTCCTTATGGAGTAGCAAAAGTTTATGCTCACTGGATAACAGTTAATTATAGAGAGGCTTATAATATTTTTGCATGTAATGGAATTTTATTTAATCATGAAAGTCCTGTAAGAGGAGAAACTTTTGTAACTCGAAAAATTGTTATTGCTTTATGTAAAATTAAACTTGGAATTCAAAAAAAATTATTTTTAGGCAATGTAGATGCAAGAAGAGATTGGGGCCACGCAAAAGATTATGTAGAAGCAATGTGGAAAATGATGCAAAAAAGACAGCCTTCAGATTATGTTATTGCAACAGGAAAACAATATTCAGTAAAACAATTTGTAAATTTAGTATTGAATGAATTAGATATTAATTTTTCTTGGAAGGGAAAAGGAATTAAAGCAAAATGTTATAATGATTTAAATGAATGTATTATTGAAAGTGATAAAGAATATTATAGACCACTGGAAGTTGATACTTTG
>MDTG01413929.1_pt1 | contig 12724 bp, 10 predicted proteins | sample 811421 | NCBI WGS metagenome assembly MDTG01 (sample SAMN05326645, study PRJNA326480) | marine metagenome | isolation source: seawater | place: Pacific Ocean: South East | collected 2011 | reverse complement strand
TCAGGGTGGACAAGATTGGACAACACTTGGCAGTGAGCTTCAGGATAAGGTACTCGACAATTTAGATAAGACCATTCTCCCTGGATGTAAACAGGCACTCGACCATGTGTTTTATAAAACACCACTTGATTTTCAAAGGGAGCACCTCAATCCCGATGGCGAAGCATTTTCTCTTGCACCAACATTCTCCCAGTCTGCATGGTTCCGCTATCACAATCAGGCAGAGGGACCAAAAAACCTCTATCTTGTTGGCGCTGGCACACACCCTGGCGCGGGCCTTCCAGGCGTGCTATGTTCCGCAAAAGTTGTCGACCATCTACTCGAAAAAGCACCCTACGTGGAAGATGAAATGACAAATACAACCCTGGAACAAGCCATATGAGACCAACTAGGAACACCCATAACAACACGCTATTAGGTGATCTTAAGAACCGATTCCCCGGCAACTATCAACTTAAAAAGCATGGCAAGAGTTTTAATTTTGCCCAATACTTTATTCCAAAGAGTGAAGCCAAGGCGATACAATCATTGTATGAAATTTGTCGACTGATCGACAACATCTCTGACTGTACCGCATCAAGTCGCGAACAAAGACTTCACAAGTTGACCATGATTGAGCAAACCATCACCAAACATAATCACGCGTCGCAAATCACGATCGATGGAGAGCATACGATCAAAACCAAATCACTGCATGTACTACTGCAAGGTGCGAGACATGATGTGACAGTAAATCAACTTGAAAGCATGAATGATCTAATCGAGTATTGCTATCAGGTTGCTGGTACTGTGGGATTGATGATGTGTGACGTGATGCAAATCCACTCTCGTCAAGCACGGCTACATGCAGTAGATCTTGGAATCGCTATGCAACTGACAAACATCGCTCGCGACGTATGGCAAGATCGTTTACTAGGTCGAGTATACTTGCCAAAAACGCTTGTGGGCACCTGCCGCATCGAGCAAATCAACAACCCCTCTGATGCACTGTCACAGCAAATCAATACAGCGATTGAGCAACTTCTCCAGCAAGCGCAGCAATTCTACTGCAGCGGATTTATAGGTCTTCGTTACATCCCCAAAAAATACCGATACGCAATCTATGTCGCCGCAAAGTTATATCAAGCCATCAGCCCTGAGATAACCAAAGGTGAGCGCTACTGTAGACCAGAAAAAGCGTTTGTCTCCCTTCCCAAAAAATGTCTCATCGCTACACAATGTTATGTCCGTTATATCAGCGCAACATGCAATCCAGAGTCGTGTTTACAGCCACAAGACCATGCACTGTTTCGTAACCTAGCTTTTTTTGAGAGTTGCATATGAGAAGTACGACAAGCGATATCATCATCATTGGCGGCGGATGCTCCGGATTAGCATTGGCATATGCGCTATCCAAAGCATCTTGCTCCCTATCCATTCGCATACTTGAATCAAGATCACACTATTCAAACGACAGAACATGGTGCTTTTGGACAAAGTCTAAAAATGAATGGACTGAGCTCGCATGCCAACGTTGGAATAAGTGGTCGTTTCAACTTGGCGACGAAGGGAAACCCGTCGTACATCAGGGACAAGATTGGTTTTACTATTGTCTAGCAGCCAAAGATTATTACCACTTCGTGCAACAAAGCCTGTTACACAACTACCACATCAAATTAGAGATGAACCAAACGATTACCGAGGTTCAGTATGCCGATCCGGAACAACCATTTTCAGGCGCCAAACCTGAGGCAATGGTCAAGACGCAAGCAGGAGATACTTACCAAGCGAAACTGATCATCGACACGCGCCAACCTATCGATCGCCAAAGCATGCTCTATCAGTCATTTTTCGGAATTGAAATCAAGACCAATGAGGCATCTCCCGACATTGTCAGCCTGATGCATAACCTTCGTGCAGACAAAGATGGTGTCCGATTTAATTATATACTACCTTTGACCCCAAACCGGGTGCTATTTGAACACACTCGATTTAGCCAAAACCCCATCGATAAACAGTCCATGGAAGCACAGTGCCAGGACGAGATGCGCCGTATCAAATGCCAGTATAAAGCGATCTTCAGAAAAGAGTATGGTTGCTTACCGATGGGAATGGACCAGAACAACATACCCTACTACTCCGCTGGGACAGCTGGGGGCGCTTTACGAGATGCATCTGGTTATGGATTTTTACGTATCCAGTCGTGGGCGGAACGAATCGCAAGTAAATTGTCACAGCCTGAGATAACCCTACCGCTAAACCAACTCATGGCAGACAAGCCAGAAGGTAAAGAGTGGATCACATGGTTAGACATGCTTTTTCTAAAAACAATCAAAAACAATCCGTCTGATTCAGCAAGCTATTTTTTCCGACTGGCAAAAAACCTGAACAGTCAGCAGTTTATGCGCTTCATGACTGACAGCCCATCTAAAATGGATCTATTATTTATTGTTCATGCGCTACCAAAATGGCCTTTTCTAAAACAGTTATTTTCGGAGCATACACAAGAACAATCAAGTGAATATGCCTAGTCAAGCCGTGCAGCGACCGCTATGGCATAGCATAAATGCTGACGCACGCTTTTTCTGGCTCAGCTGCATTGTCACCATCGTACTATCCTTCAAGCAACTATCATTCAATCTATCCACTCAACTGCTCCTGATGATCAATTTAATCATCGGCTTGCCGCATGGTGCAAGTGATTTTTTATGGATTCAGAAAAATACAACGGGCGTGGCAACATGTCTCGTCGGCTGTGTTGGCTATCTAAGCGTTGTACTGCTTTGCATATGGGCTTGGGTGAACTTCCCACCACTAGCACTGGCCGTTTTTCTTGCACTATCGGCATATCATTTTGGTCAAGACTGGGAAAATAAAGGCACATTCTGGCAAGTAACCGCTGGGTTAAGTGCCATAAGCATCCCATATATGATGTGGCCGGAAGAAACCCTATTTTTATTCCAATTGATTACTTTCGATCATCCCGTACACCCTCTGATTACAACCAGCCTGGCCAGTGGCTTTTGGGTTGGGCTATGCTGGTGTGCTATACAACTCCAGCAACAGCGGTGGCAATATGCAGAGGTGCTGATGCTCTACCTAATAGGTTACATCGTACAACCACTTGCCTTCTTCACACTTTATTTTTGTAGCCTTCATAGCATCCGACATTATCGACTGACTGTAAAACAACAAGTCATCACACCGTCACAAATCTATCTTATGCTTACCATCGCTGCTACCTGCGCAGGTTCAATTATCATGATCAGCCATCACATGATCGTCATAGCCTCAGACGTTAATCTTACAGGATTTGCCACGCTGTTTATTGCGCTTTTTGCACTAACCGTACCTCATTGCCTAATCCATCGCATAAAATCCCATACTCACTAATAGGTTGCTTTACATCAGTAGGATCGCGAAGCAACAATAACAGCTATTTACCTACGACAATATCAAGGAGCAAATGGCTCTCCACACTAGCCTCGCCATGCACTTGCATGAAATCATAAACAGCATCAACGGATACCCTCTGCGCAGCAAACAAAGTCAACAAAGCATTAATTAGACTATAATTGAAGAACATGGTTACTTTTGTTGACCATCACTAGAATCGAAAATTATATAACATAAACAACATTAATTCAGCTATTTGGTCTATAAAAGCAGTATAGAATATTGAATTGCACATGAAAAAGAACAAAGAAAAAGCCATGATCAACGCCTATGCCTCTCACCAGCCAGGCGAACCACTACAACCCTTCCGCTACAAACCAGGGCCACTCAATGTAGACGAAGTGGAAATCAGTGTTGACTACTGTGGTATTTGTCACAGTGACTTAAGCATGATTGACAATGCCTGGGGAATGACCACTTACCCGTTGGTGCCCGGTCATGAAGTGATTGGGAAAATCAACAACGTAGGTCAAGACGTGACCGAGCTATCGATTGGAGACACAGTTGGCTTGGGCTGGCATGCTGGTTACTGTAGCACATGTGCCAGTTGTTTAGCGGGTCATTATAACCTATGTCAAAATGCCACTGCCAGTATCGTTGGTCATCATGGTGGCTTTGCCGATTACGTTCGCGCCAAAGCAAATAGCGTATTTATATTGCCAGATCGCTTAGACCAGCAATCTGCTGGTCCACTATTTTGCGGTGGCATCACCGTATTTAATCCACTGATCACATTCAGTGTAAAACCCACCGATCGTGTGGCAGTCATTGGCGTCGGCGGACTTGGGCATCTTGCTTGCCAATTCCTCAATGCATGGGGTTGTGAAGTTACCGCATTTACAAGTACGCCGAACAAAAAAACCGTGCTCAAAAAACTAGGTGTGCACCGAATCATTGACTCCACAGACTCAGAGGCAATAGAGCAAGTTGCCGGCCAATTTGATTTCATCCTTTCTACTGTGAATGTTAAATTAGACTGGAATCACTATTTAGGTGCCTTAAAACCCAATGGCCGCCTTCACATCGTTGGCGGTGTATTAGAACCACTTGACTTAAGTGCATTTGCACTTATTATGGGTCAACGACAGGTATCTGGATCACCTGTTGGACCGCCCAGTAATATTCGAAAAATGCTAGATTTCTGCGCACTACACAAGATAAAGCCCGTGATTGAAACCTTTGCCATGAAAGATGTCAACCAAGCACTAAATCATCTCCGTGCTGGCAAAGCACGCTACCGCATTGTGCTCACCAATAAATAGTACCTACCGACTACTTTTTTGCAGGCAGTAGCTTGGCAAGATCAAGCTGGTAGATCGTCGAGTTTGTCTTGAGATCAAAGGTTGTACTTGCCTCGTTTGCAACCCCTGCATAAACCGCCCCACTGGCGTCTGACCAGACCATCGTCGATGGCGATGCGCTACTTGGATAATCCGTGACCCAGGCAAACTGTCCATTCTGCCATCGATATACAGACGATGCAGTAGAAACCACCGGCTTCTGTTGCGTGCCAGTCATATAGTGCGACACAAAAAGCCAAGTCCCCTGATCATTTTGATAAAATGTAGGGCGATGACTGCCGCCCGATTGCAGCATCTGAACTGGCACAAGTTTATTGCCCTGCCAAGCAAAAATTTGTGTGCCATTTTTAATATTCGTCAACGCCACATAATGCTTTCCGTCTATTTGAATGAATGATAACTCACGATCATTCATATTTTGTGTGAGCACCTGATAAGGTTTGAACTGTCTCTTGTCCCAGCGATAAATAGTGGTTCCCGTGGTAGCATCCACAACACCCAGATAAGTCGCACCCTCAATAGCAAATGTCTGAATCCCAAAACCACTGTGGGTTGGCAGCCGCTGTACTTCATCAAACTGTTTTGTATCTACGTTGTACTTCATCACCATCGATCGTCCGTTTGTCGGTATTGGTTGCTTCGAATCCATAACATCTCCAGTGGCAAAAAACACGAACAGTTGACCATCTATCTCTGCAAAACTAGTAAACTTTGCAGCAGTCAAAGGTACCGTTTGCACAGCCTCGAATTGCTGACCTTGCCAACGAAAAATATGAGAATCTGCACTCATCTCGTAGTCTGGATAGGCACCCTGGCGTAGCGTCGCAACCGACAAGAAGTCTTGACCGTGCCATGAAAAAAAACTCGCCCAATGCGCACCCTGGGTAGGTAATGATTGTACCGGGCTAAGCGTTTGGCCCTTGATTTGATAAATATCTGTCGTCGCTCGAGAACTATCGCCGCCGTCAAGATTCTCGACTTTTTTTCCCGGCATCATCACTGATTTTTGAGGCACTGCAATATAAGATTGGCCATGGATTGAAAACGGCACTAACGCCCTCGCCGCTTCTGTTTCAACGTGAGCATATGGCTTTATTGCGCTCGCTACAGTTGAATCATGCGTCTCCTCAGCCATCATGTAACCCGAGACCAGAGTGAAACCCACCGCCAAAACTAATTGCAACATATTCAGTTCCTGATTCATTCATAGTTGAACATAACATGAACACATAAACATGAACAGATACGATATCATAGAACCTTGTGACAAGTAATCGTTGATCAAGACCTTAGACAATGCACGACAATAAACTGATACCGAAGTTGATTAATGAGCTCTATTGTCGATCATTGACAACATTGTCTTATCACGAGCACTACGATAACTTACAGCTTGGCATCAGCACATAACGACACATATATCAGCGCTTTTTTGCAGTACAGTCTATGTACAGCTACGCAGAAAAACGCATTACAAAACCATTCCTTTCCAGCGACTCAGATTGCATCACCGATGGCTCCCAAAACCCTATCCCTGAGAGTCGAAAACAGCATCCAATAAATAATGACCTAGTGTATGCGGTTGGGCCCTCTTCTATGTGATCATAAGGACCATACTTAAATTTCGTCACCATGTGTTGGATGCAGGTATTGCTCTGCGTCATAGTTGTTGATCAAGGTTTATATATTGTCTGGCTTGTGGGGGTGTATGCATTAGGTTGACTAAAGAATTGCAGCCCCGAGCCTACTCGTAACGCTTCAGTCGATCCCTCCATCACAGCTGAACCACGTGTTACAGCATCATCATTTGATCTGAACTTTTCTAAATAAGCTTGATGCTCTTCCTCGCTGACTGACTTCACGGCCCCCCCTTTGTTCCACTGTGGGGTGTATATCGAAGTTAGTCGAGTGACTGTGTTTGGATCCACTGTTTTGAACGCTATTTTAAGCCATTTATAGAACTTAGCCGTGGGGTTGAATGTCACTTTTCCACGAGTTAGCTCGGATTGAGGAATCGACTGAACCAGATCTCGACATTTTCCAATGATCTCATCTATATTTGCTACAACCCTATTAACGAGTTCATAAAATTCGTCTATCTGGCTATCATGCCCCCTGTTTGTTGAAGCACGCTCATCAACAATATTCTTGAGACGATGAATTGCACTTATATCACAGATAAGATCAATCATGGTTTCTGTATAAAAACCTGCGTAATCGCGGTTATTGATTGCTTGGCTGATCGCATGTTCCATGTTGCTCCAAAATGAAAGGACTACTTCTAATGCCTGGGGCAATGTTATTTCCTCCGTTTCGAAGCCATGTAATAAGGTATTTTCAAAAGCATACACGCGGCCGATAAATCCAATAAAGTCTGTCGCTTTATTCATGATTTCTCTATGTTCAGCGCAGGAAAAATCAATGTTTAATTTTTTGAATGGTATTGGCATATTGGCTTGAATCATGGGGTGACCAACTAATTTATCCCATTGACCGCTCAAAAGAAATGTATCCATTCCCTCTAGCGATAGAAGCTTTTTTGTTAAATCATGTTCAAAGATGACTGATCGATAGGAATCGGCAAATTCACCCCCAGTGGCTACTTTGTTTTCTGTTATTTCCTTGAAGAATCGTTTGCTATTCGCTTTTTCATCTATAGTAAACTCAGAATCTGGATGATCGATCAAGCTCTTAATGAGCGGTGCAAATGATATAACTCCGCACAGATCGCATAAGATTTTTTGACCAATAAATTTCTTAAAGTTCAACACACCGGATGCAGTTAATTGTTTATCATTGATATCAGCAACATTGCCTTGACCTTCATTGGGTAAGATCTGATAGTCTTCGATATGAGTGAGATAACGTTTAAGATTACGACGATCTTGCGGTGAAAAAAAACACCCTTGATTAATCATACTGCCTAGTGGAACACCTTTATGAAAGTAACCATCCCCATAGTTGATACATAATTCCTGCTTTTCTTGAATAACCCAGCCGTAGGTCAGTAGAATGACGGTTGATTGACCATCTTGAGTAATGATTCTGGCCCAGGTATTGGCTAAGCAGCTATGATTACAGATACTTGCTAATCCTAAATCGGTGTCCCCGAGCTCCACATTTTTATCGTCTATAATATCATCAAACTTTCTCTTCTCTTGAAAGGGCGTTAATACTGGAACGTGATGATATGTTGTGTGGTTTATGTTGGGATAGTGAAAGCCAGTATATTGCCCAACTACATAGACACCGTTTGGATCAATTTCTTTTTCAGTTGCCGCTGCTCTAAGACCAAAACCGCCACCTGGTAAGCTGCTTTGAATGACCTCTGATGGTACAGTGGGAATCCCTTGTTCTTCTAATCCTGCAAAACATGCAGGATTAATTTCCTCTGCGAGAAGTTGATCCGCAAGTCGATTTTTGGGCGTTGTTCTCATGATCTATCTTCTTTTCCCTAGGTTATGTCGTGGTCATTGTACGCAATGCCCTGACTTTTTTCAAGTTTTTGGCTATTTGTGACTAAGGCCGCTAAGATAAGATCCATGATTCCATATGATTTAGGATGGCATCACCGCCTTAACGATAATGGATAGTCGGACACAGATACCAGTACTGGTAACAACACCTATCGATAACAGATAGGCCTTCCCCAGTTTGACCACGCCTCGCCATAATAAGTAGTACAGTTGCACTTGGGGCCATCTTAATTTACTGTTAAGATAATTATTCATACTTGGTGACCTAGATATGGTAATTCTGAAACAAACGACGCCTGCTACAGATTCCTATGCAATCACTTTAGGCTTTGGATTTTTTGCGATAACGAGTATCTTCAGCTACGCAATGAAATTTCTCATCCGCCCACTACTCTTAGCCATTTGTAAATCAAGTGACTATGAGTTGCAGAAAAATTCGATGGACCTTTACGATTGTATCATGTTCGCATCTGTCTATTTACTGACCATCATCAGCCTGACGCACGCGCACTACCTCTTGCCATTGCTGGTCACAACACCCATTGGTTTTTACCCGCTTTGTGTCGGTGGACTCATGTGTATGCTAATCAAATACATGTATAACGAGGTTATAGTCAATCTCTATCATGAACTTAAGAACCACGAATACAATCTAAAAGGTGCCAAGAACATACTTGAAGACTCCTTCCCAAACTCAAATTTGTACAACGCAAAAACCATTACCTCAGTTGAGCTTAGTTACAGACAAAAAGAAATCGATCAAGTAATTGAACATCACTCAAAAAGACCTATAGATTCAAGCGAAGTATCGGTGAGGCAATTAGCGTATGCACTTTGGCTCTTTGACATGGATAGTGCCATCGATAGAAGTCGCGAAGGCGCTTTAGCGTTATTGACTGAAGAAAAGAAAGAGATCCAAGCGTTGATCGAGAGCAAAAATCAACCATCATAAATCAATGTGCAAAAATATCTCTCGATGAGAAACCTCACCCAGAAAAAAACAAAATAACAGAAAGATTGTCAGCCCTGAAGCGACTAACTGACAACCTGTTCATATCCTATAGCGCATCAAAAACACACAACTACACCATCCAACAATGTGTCTATTGATAATCTAAATAAGCCAAGGGACTATTTCTAATACGTCATACTACCGATTAGCGCGATATAGAAGCAGCACCACTGGTAGATCGCTGGGACTTGACTGATGTTGGCGCACCCAAAGATTTCTTATTGAAAATCGATAGTCCGGCAATCGGTGGCTTTGTAGAGGTATCAATAACTTTGCTATTCGAATGACCTGATGTAAATGGAACCTTATTAGACAACTTTGATGCAACAAGACCATTCCTGACACTAGTCTTTTGCTCAGGACGACAATCCTGATTTTCTGTAGAAAGGGATTTACTAGCAACATCTCTATAAGATAGGACCGGCTTAGGATCCTCAGTAAGCGAAGCTGATGCACTTGATCCGTGACTATCAGTTGGTATCGTAGATGCTTCTGGCACCATACGGTTTCCATGTTGGTCCAATGGGATAAGGTCTACTGGCCCATGATTCTCTTTGTCTTTTGATCCTCTATTGATCAAGAAAGCAATACGCGGGTCAGGTTCTTCACGCATCACCAGCCCCTTGACTCCGTGATCCAGTGAATGCTCTGCTTTGTGAAATCTTCTCTTAGATCCAGTCGACTTACTTGTGGAACCCTGGTTGGTATCATTGGGATGGTGCATAAAAATGGAGCCATCTGGCTTGCTCAGATAGCTCCCAATACTATTATAGAGATCTTTAAAAACGCTCGTCAGTATCTCAGGGTGGTTATCAAAAGGCACCAATCGACAAAAGCGCTGAACATAACTTATGTGCATTGGCATTGCAACACCCCTCATGTGTAACCAGTCAGATATTACACAGAAGCTTTTAATATGTGAGGTTAATTCACGGGGTAGTTGGTCATCGGTTATCGTCTCGTCAAAAGCGGCTTCACCGTCAGTAGCAGCTTGCTGCACGGCAAAATCTCTCTGACTCATCGCAGCACGGCGATATCTTTTATGGGGTAAAAGCTCAAGAAATGAGTATCGAGCAGCCATACTAAACCATCCACCAACACGCATGGCTGCATCGGAATGACGAATCCAACTGGTATTATCATGTTCTTTAGAGCCATTGTACTGACCACCAACATTAAAAAAAGACCTATCTTCAGTTGGTATATACATCTCAGGCACCGGTATTCGGGCACCTTGCTTACGCTGCTCAATGATATCAGCCGCATGGTCTACCTCCCGCTGTGTCGGCATATTTAGATGATGCAACAAAACATCCTGTATAGACCAACAAGGCGGACTAGCTTCACGCTCGGAGCGTGCAAGAACAGGACTACAGAGGCTATTTTTAAGCGTATAAACTTCTCCAAAGCAATCTATATGATTATGTCGTATTAAATCCAGCAACATCAATGCCGGCAGGAATACAAGCTGGTTACGACTCGGCTCCGCGATTAGTGTGACTGCTAACATAAGCGGAATGAGAGGACAATCATCTGTGCGATCACGTTCCCCTAAACAAACTTCGATCATCTGATGGGCGATCCCAGGCGAGTTCAACTGCACTTGTCCACTGTTCACAAATTTTGACATCTCCGGATAAGTTGCCCCATTAACTCTGAACTGAGTCTGATAGTTACCTGAAAGATCCTCATCGCGCAGGTAACGGTCCTTGTGATAACCGCCAGCAATCTTACGATCGGCAATTTTGAAATACCAAAGCGTATTTTTATTGACCGTTTCATCAAAAGAGCGACTTGCTAACAAAAAGTCATCAACGGAATCAAGCGTATGCTGGCCATCTGCTTTACGCAATTTCTTGCGTTTATCTGACACCAAATGTTTTGCAACAAATTGTTCAAACTGAGACATAAAATACCGCCGTGAAAAATAATAATGCGCTCCACCAACGGTGATTCGTATAGCGACTCGATATTCCAATGCAACAGGCGTGTACATGATTAAATCAACAAAAAATAGATGCGCATTATACACCACAATGTAAACGATGGCTATGGCTTCAGCCAGAGATCAGTCCAACTGCGCCAGCAAACCAGGTAAAGTCTCTATATGCACGGCATTGCGAACGGGTGCCAGTAATTGATTGAATTGCGGATTACGTTTTGCATAGTACTTGATAAGCCCTTGCGCCTGAGCCAGGGCAAGATCCTCTCGCCCAAGCAAACGCACAAGACCATTGATATGCGCACAAAACACTGACCAAGACTCGGCTAGACTTAAGCAGTGACTTGGGAGGCCCAAGCCCATATGTGATTGAATATTACCAATCAGCCATGGGGCCCCTACTGATGCTCGCGCAATCATAGCACCGGCACAACCAAGCGCCAACATCGCCTCGACGCTTGATTGGTCATGCACATCGCCATTTCCAATAACGGGCATATGCGCATGCTGAGCAAAAAAAGCGATTTGATCGTGATGGCACGCGACATCATAACCTTCTTGATAATTACGTCCATGCACGACCAAAAAGTCAGGCGCTGCCCTATTAATCACATCGAGCACATCTGCATTAAAACGATCAGATGTCGATCCGTCAACGCGTATTTTAACACTGATTGGATGCACACTATGTGTTCTGAGCGCGCGAACAATGGCATACAAACGATCCGGTTGCGACAGTAGATACGACCCTTGTTGACGCTGACGAATCTTCTTGACAGGACACCCTACATTCAAGTCAATCATGGCAATATCAAGCTGATTGAGCACCGCACAGGCTTTAGCACAGTCTTCAGGGTTATCAGTAGCAATCTGCATACACAATGGCCCCTCTTGCGCACTGGTCTGCAAATAGCGGTGCTTAATTAAAGGACTACCCGATATGATTGTACGACAGGATATCATCTCACTATATACCCAGGCAGGCTGACTATAACGCCACACTAGATCACGAAACGGCACACTACTCACACCCGCTAAGGGACCCTGAACAATACGATGGGATAGTAATCGTTGATGTAATTGATCGGCGGTATATCGCATCATAGAAAAAATCATATGATATCATAACTTTAAGAAGATAAAAACATACCCGCCTTGTTGTAAGGTTGCACCCATTTACAAGCTATATACGAATCTAAAAGAAAAAGAATATCAACCTAGTCTCTGAGCGAAAATCCTCATATTTTATGCATCAACACATTATCGAGAGGGAGCAGCCGAAGCTCGGTGAGCATCTCGCCCTTCGCGAAAATCACCCTGCGAGCACGACGCCACAGACTCAGAGTCCACGTAAACAGGCGCCAATTGCATAAGCCAATTACAGACATTTACCGATGAGGTGTCGATCTGTTGACGCGACAATAGATCTTTAACGGGATCTAGAGCAACCAGAACGCTAGCTGGAGTCGGCTTATAATGCCCCGATTTGTTGTTTATAATATACAGTGACCACTGTCCAGCAATTTTTTTGAAGTACAACTCGCCCGCAGCAGTCGGG
>MDTG01122865.1_pt1 | contig 12724 bp, 16 predicted proteins | sample 811421 | NCBI WGS metagenome assembly MDTG01 (sample SAMN05326645, study PRJNA326480) | marine metagenome | isolation source: seawater | place: Pacific Ocean: South East | collected 2011 | reverse complement strand
GCAAATTGAAGTGACATTCGATATTGATGCCAATGGCCTTGTCAATGTGTCGGCTACCGATAAAGCGACCGGCAAAGAGCAGGCCATTCGCATTGAGGCCTCAGGCGGCCTGTCAGATGATGATATTGAGCAAATGGTAAAAGATGCTGAAGCCAATGCCGCAGCCGATAAAGAGCGCCGCGAACAGGTTGAGGCACGTAATAATGCCGAGGCGCTGGTTCACGCAACGGAAAAGTCCATTGCCGAAAATGAAGATAAAATTGACGCGGCTGATAAGGAAGCCGCCGAGACGGCGATGGGCGAGTTGAAAACCGCGCTGGAAGGCGAGGATATGGAAGCGATTAACGAAAAGGCGCAAGCCCTGAGCCAAGCGGCGATGAAAATCGGCGAGGCGGTGTATCAAGCGCAGCAAGCCGAAGCGGCGGCCAATGATGCGGCGGCGGACGAGGCTGCTGATGCGGGCGACGACGGCAATGTTGTCGATGCCGAGTTTGAAGAGGTCGCCGATGACGACGCTGACGCATCTGACACATCCGACGGAGCCGATACGGATAGTGACCAAAAGGCCTCCTAGAAGGCAGCGATACTCTGCCAAAAGGGGGCGGCATGGCCAAAGCCGATTATTATGACCAATTGGGGGTAGACAGCTCAGCTAATGCGGCCGAGCTGAAATCTGCCTATCGCAGATTGGCAAAAAAATACCACCCCGATGTCAATCCGGGAGACTCTGCTGCCGAGCAAAAATTCAGAGACGTGTCGGAAGCCTATGAAGTGCTGAAAGACGAGCAGTCGCGCGCCGCTTATGACCAATTTGGTCATGCTGCCTTTGAACAGGGCGGCTCCGGTGGCATGGGCGGCTTTGGCGGGCAAGGCGGTATGGGCAGTGGGTTTTCTGGCTTTGGCGATATAGGCGATATTTTCGAAGATTTTTTCGGCGGCAGCGGAGGTCGTGGCGGGCAACGCCGCACCCGACGTGGCGATGATTTGCGCACCGAGGTTGATATCAGCCTTCAAGAAGCCTTTGACGGCACTGAGCGCCAAGTCCATTTGACCCGTGCCGCCGCTTGCCAAAGCTGCAGCGGTTCGGGGGCCAAGCCGGGCACCCAGCCCAGCGCTTGCCCGACCTGTCAGGGACACGGCAAAGTGCGCGCGCAGCAAGGGTTTTTTACTATCGAGCGCCCCTGTCACGGCTGCCAGGGCAGCGGACAAATCATTGCCGAGCCCTGCACTGATTGTCGTGGCGGCGGACAGACGCGCGAGGCCCGCAATTTGGCGGTCTCCATTCCTGCCGGTGTCGAAGACGGCACACGCATTCGCCTGTCGGGCGAAGGCAATGCCGGACCAAATGGCGCGGCCTATGGCGATTTATATGTCTTCGTCAATATTGCGCCGAATAGCATTTTGCGCCGCGATGGGGCCGATCTTTTCTGCGCCATGCCGGTGCCGTTTGACATCGCGGTACGCGGCGGCGCAGTCAATGTGCCGCTGATGGCCGGCAAAACCGTCAAGCTGACGATCCCTGCCGGTGCGCGCACCGGTCAGCAATTTCGCCTGCGCGGCAAAGGTATGCCGGTTTTGCGGGCGCGCAAAATCGGCGACCTTTATGTGCAGATTGAGGTTGAAACCCCAACAGGTCTGACGCGCGATCAGAAAAAGCGCTTTGAGGCCTTTGTTGATAGTTTGGACGCAGACAATTATCCCGATATGGCCGATTTTAACGAGCGCGCCAAAAAAGCTGACGCAAAGCGATAGAGCAGCGCCGTGAACCCTGCTATACAAACCCTATGAGATTGATCGTAAATGGTTGCGCCGGTCGGATGGGCCGGGTGCTGATACGGCTGATCGCCGCGCAAGACGCGGTTGAGCTAGCCGGTGGCTTGGAAGCGGCGGGCAGTGCCGCTTTGGGACAAGATTTGGGCATATTGGCGGGCGGCAAAAAGCTTGGCCTGACGGCCAGCGATGATGCGCTGGCCTTGCTAAGCCAGGCCGATGGGGTGATCGATTTCACCACTCCTGCCGCCACAGTCGAATTGGCGGCGCTGGCCGCACAAGCGCGGCTCGTCCATGTTATCGGCACCACCGGCTGCGATGCGTCCGAAGACGCTCAGATTGCCGCGGCAGCACGCCATGCGCGCATTGTCAAATCGGGCAATATGAGCCTGGGCGTAAACATGCTGGCCGGGTTGGTGCGCCAAGCGGCGGCGCAATTGGGCGATGATTGGGATATTGAAATTATCGATATGCACCACCGCAATAAGGTTGATGCGCCATCGGGCACGGCTTTGCTTTTGGGCGAGGCCGCCGCTTCCGGTCGCGGTGTCAGCCTTGACGATGTCAAAGACAGCGGGCGCGACGGCATTGGCGCGCCTCGCACCGCCGGCAATATTGGTTTTGCCGCTCTCCGCGCCGGCTCTGTGGTCGGCGACCATGAGGTGATATTAGCCAGCACGCATGAGCACATTCGCTTGGCCCATCGCTCCGAAGACCGCGATATTTTTGCCCGCGGGGCGCTGAGAGCCGCTTTGTGGGCCGAAGACCAGCCCGAAGGGCTGTATGACATGGGCGATGTTTTGGGGCTCTAGAACGGCTACATTTTACGCTGCAATTAAATAGAGGAAAATGAGATGAGCCATTTGGTGCTGATCCGCCACGGACAAAGCGAATGGAACGAAAAGAATCTATTTACCGGCTGGCGCGACCCTGGTTTGACCGCGCAAGGTGTCGATGAGGCCAAGGCGGCGGGCCAAGCCCTGAAACAACAGGGGCTGGTTTTCGACCTCGCCTTTACCTCTGATTTGCAGCGGGCGCAAAAAACCCTGACGCTTTTGCTCGCCGAACAGGGGCAAGGCGGTTTGCCGACGACCAAAAACCAGGCGCTTAATGAGCGCGATTACGGCGATTTGGCAGGGCTGAACAAGGATGATGCGCGCGAAAAATGGGGGGCTGAGCAAGTGCATATTTGGCGTCGTTCTTACGATACACCACCGCCCGGCGGTGAAAGCCTAAAAGACACCGGCGCACGGGTTCTGCCCTATTATGACAGAGCCATTTTACCGCTTATCGAGGCCGGCAAAAACATTCTCATTGCCGCGCATGGCAATAGTTTGCGGTCTTTAGTGATGCGACTTGAAGGGCTGAGCAGCGACGAGATTCTCGACGTCAATATCGATACCGGCGTGCCTTATATTTACCAAATGGATGAGGCCGGCGCGGTATTGAATAAAACCGTTTTGGCGCGCTCGCTTTAGGCTGAGACCGGCTGAGCTGACAGACGGTTGCGCCAACCGCCCAAAGTTGCCTGCAGGCTGGCGGCCAAGCTTTCACGTTCTTCGGGGGCCAAAAACGCGCCGACTGAGACATATTTGCCGTGGCTCGACAATATCAGCGCGCCAATATCTTCGCCTTGAGCTCCGAAACGCTCCAATGTCACGCGTACCCAATAAGGGTCAAACTCCCATTGCCGCGCCGTGCCCAAAGCCGTGACCTGGCTGAAAACCAGTTTTTCCTCAGCCATGCTGAGCGTCTCATAGCGCTTGCCATAGCGATAATTGAGCCGAAACGCACCATAAAGCAGCGCGACATCAAGACCGAAAAAGCCGAAGACCGGCCATGCGCCCAACGACCAAAAATAGCCACCGACAATCACTGATATGGCGGTAAAAAATACCATCAACCAAAAAAAGCCGCGCCGCGACAACGACATATTAGGGCGTAGCACAATGTCAAAATTATCCGGCAGAGGTGTTGGTTTTTCCATACGCTTCAAATTAGGGCGCGCGGGCCCGAAACAAAAGGGAAGGATTGTCGCGGCCGGTGCCCTGGTTTATGACAAGACCATGAAACGCTCGCGCCAAATGCCTGCTGACGATATTGCTGCCTTTTTTGCCAAGCTGGCGGAGACCGATCCGGCCCCACGCACCGAGCTCGCTTATAAAAATCATTTTACCCTTTTGGTGGCGGTGGTTTTATCTGCGCAGGCGACAGATATTGGCGTCAATCGAGCAACAAAGGGCCTGTTCAAAAAAGCCGATAATGCCAAAAAAATGGTAGCGCTGGGCGAAGCGAAAATTCGTGACGCGGTCAAAACCATCGGGCTTTACCGTAATAAGGCCAAAAATGTTTTTCTCTTATCGCAAAAATTACTGACCGATTATGACGGCCAAGTGCCGGCGGCGATGGAAGAGTTGTTGGCCCTGCCCGGGGTCGGCCGCAAAACCGCCAATGTGGTGATGAATGAGGCTTTCGGCATCGCCACTTTTGCCGTCGATACGCATGTTTTCCGCCTCTCCAATCGCAGCGGTTTGGCGCCCGGCAAAGATGTTTTGGCGGTCGAGAAAAAGCTTGATAAAAAAGTGCCCGAGCCATACCGCATGCACGCCCATCATTGGCTGATTTTGCATGGCCGCTACGTGTGCTTGGCGCGCAAGCCGAAATGCCATATTTGTACCGTATATGATTATTGCCGCTTTAAGGATAAAGAAAAAATAAAGGATATGACATGAGCCAAGCCAGCTCGACCACAAAGCCCGACAGCGGCCTTATCACGGGCATGGGGGCCGCTTTGGTCGATTTATTTGCCGCCGTCACCGAAGAAGAGCTCACCGCATTGGGCAGCCCGAAAGCCTCCATGTCCCTCATTGATGCAACACAATCATCGGCGCTGCAAGAAAACATCAATGTCGATATGCGCCAGCCCGGCGGCTCCATTGCCAATTCCATTGCCGGCATAGCCGCGCTCGGCATGGCGACCGGCTTTATCGGCAAAATCGGTGATGATGATTTGGGACGGGTATTTACCGATGCCTTTATGAAAGGCCATGTGCGCTTCCCCGCCATGCCCACAACAGCGGCCCCGACCGGCCATTGCTTAGTTCTCATTACCCCCGATGCCGAGCGCACCATGCACACGGTTTTGGGCGCTTCAGTGACCACCGAAATAAAAGATTTGGATGCCGCGCTATTGGCCGATACCGGCCTGTTATTTGGCGAAGGCTATTTGTGGGACAGCCCAAGCGCGCGTGACGCGTTTCTTGAGGCCGCTGCGCGCGTGCGCGGGCAGGGCGGCAAGCTGGCTTTTTCATTGGCCGATAGCCTGTGCGTGGCGCGCCATCATCAGGCCTTTATGGCCTTGCTGGATGAAATTGATATTTTGCTGGCCAATGAGGCCGAGATAGAAGCGCTTTTGGGCACGGACGTGCCCGATGCCATTGCCGAGAAGCTGGTCGCTTATGATATTTTGGCGGCTGTGACTTTTGGCGCTGACGGAGCGCATTTATTTCACAAAGCTGCGCGCGCCCATGTGCCGGCGCAACACCTAACTGCCGGTGACATTGTTGATTTGACCGGCGCGGGCGACCAATTCGCCGCCGGTTTTTTGGCCGGTCTGCACCAAGGCAAGGCGATGGAGGCTGCGGCACAAATGGGCATTAACGCGGCCAGTGCGGTGATTCGCCATATCGGGCCACGCCCGCCGCTTGATTAGAAAAAAACGTTAAATTTTGCGCAGCAAGACGCGGTCAATGCCATGATCAGCACCCTTGTGCAAGATTAAATCGGCGCGCGCGCGCGTCGGCAAAATATTCTCGCTTAAGTTTTTCAAATTAATGCGCGTCCAAATATCAATCGCCGTGGCCTCGGCTTCTTTATCATCGAGCTCAGCATAGCGTTCGAAATAAGCGCCGGGCGCGCGGAAGGCGGTTTCGCGCAGCCCCATAAAGCGCTCGACATACCAGCGCTGCACAACCTCGGCGTCAGCATCAATATAAATCGAGAAATCGAAATAGTCGGAGACAAAGGGAATTTCCGTGCCCTCTTTGGCCAGCACTGCGGGCTGCAGCACATTCAGCCCCTCAACGATTAAAATATCGGGGCGCAAGATGCGGATTTTTTCTTCCGGCAAAATATCATAGGCAATATGGCTGTAAACCGGTGCCTCAGCCGCCTCGCGGCCCGATTTAATATCGACCAAAAAGCCGCGCAAGCGCTTCAAGTCAAAACTTTCGGGAAACCCTTTGCGCTCCATCAACCCGCGCTCTTGCAAAACCTGATTGGGGAATAAAAACCCATCCGTTGTGATCAGCTCCACGGTCGGGTGAGATGGCCAGCGTGCGAGCATTTCGCGCAAAATACGCGATGTCGTTGATTTGCCGACCGCCACCGAACCGGCCACACCAATAATGAAAGGCACTTTTATTTCACGGCCGAGAAATTCATTGGTAGCGCCGTAAAGGGTTTGCGTGGCCTCCACATAAAGACTCAACAGCCGCGACAACGGCAGATAGATTTCTTCCGCCTCAGCCAGTGAAATAGTCTCTCCAAGGCCACGCAAATTTTCCAATTCACCTTCGGTCAGGGTCATTTCAGCGCCCTCGCGCAATTTACCCCACTCAACAGCGCTGAATATTCGATAGGGCGAAAGCTCGTTTTCCTGCATTGCCCTTATTTCCCGCGCGCCGCCTTTTCAGCCAGCCCTGATGTGCCGGCCCGGGCCTTTAACACCTCGACCACTTGCTTGGGCGTCAGCCCGCGCGCCGCCAACACCACCAGCCAGTGATAGATCAAATCGGCACTTTCCGCCAATAGCGCTTCATCATTGCCGGCCAGGGCGGCGGTCACCGTTTCTACCGCCTCCTCGCCCAGCTTACTGGCGGCGCGGGGCAAATCAGCCAGCAATTGCGCCGAATAGCTGGTATCAGTTGCGGCCGTACGGCGCGCCTCAATCTCTGCAAATAATTCGTTTAAAAAAGCCAAATCATCCATCAGGCCGTCCTCTTATCGATCACCGCTTTGCTTTGTTAGCGGTTTTTAGCGCCTCGTTCAAACAAACTGTCACTGCCGCACCGGCAAACCGGCCGCCGCCAAAGCAGCGCGCGCCTCGCCAATCGTGTAAGTGCCAAAATGAAATATTGAAGCGGCCAGAACTGCGCTGGCATGACCATCGCGCACACCGTCAACCAGATCTTGCAGAGTGCCGACCCCGCCCGAGGCAATGACTGGCACTGGTACCGCATCAGCAATGGCGCGTGTCAGCCTCAAGTCAAAGCCAGATTTGGTGCCGTCACGGTCCATTGAGGTGAGAAGAATTTCTCCTGCCCCGCGCGCCGCCATGTTTTGGGCAAAGCCAATAGCCTCAACACCGGTTGCTTCGCGCCCACCATGCGTGAAGATTTCCCAGCGCGAGCCGTTTTCGTCCTCATCGACCTGTTTGGCGTCGAGTGCCACGACAATGCATTGACTGCCGAATTTTCCAGCCGCTGCGTTAATGATATCAGGATTATTAACCGCGGCCGTATTGAACGAAACCTTGTCTGCCCCGGCCAATAATAATTTGCGCACATCACCCACTTCGCGAACTCCCCCACCAACAGTAAGCGGCATAAAGCATTGCTCGGCCGTGCGGCGCACAACATCAACAAGCGTGTCGCGTCCTTCGTGGCTGGCCGAAATGTCGAGAAAACACAATTCATCCGCCCCGGCCGCATCATAGGCGCGCGCCGCCTCGACCGGATCGCCGGCATCGACCAAATCAACAAAATTTACGCCCTTGACGACGCGGCCCTCATGCACATCAAGGCATGGTATGATGCGGATTTTCAGCATTACCTAGCGCACCCCGTCCAGCGCCAAAGCGGCCATCGCATCCAGCCGCCCGTCATATAGCGCGCGACCCGAAATTGCGCCGATAATACCACTGTCTTCCAGCGCCAAAAGCGCTTTTACATCATCCAGCCCGGCCAGCCCGCCTGAAGCAATTACCGGCACTGAAATGCTTGCCGCGAGCTTTTTCGTGGCCTCAATATTTACCCCCTTGAGCAAGCCGTCGCGGTCTATGTCAGTATAAATTATCGCCGCAACACCGACATTTTCAAATTGCTGGGCCAAATCAATGGCGGCAATCTCGGTCGCCTCAGCCCAACCTTCAACCGCAACGAAGCCGGCACGAGCATCAATGCCGACAATGATGCGCCCGGAGAATTCCCGACAGGCTTGGCACACCAAATTCGGGTCGCGCTGCGCCACTGTACCCAAAATGACGCGGTCAATGCCGGCCGCTAGCCATTCTTCAATATTATTCAAGCTGCGAATTCCGCCGCCGAGCTGGCTGGTGACATCGGCGGCCTGACAAGCCTTGACGATTGACGCGACTGCTTGGCGGTTAACGCTGGCCCCGGCAAAAGCGCCGTCCAAGTCGACAATATGCAAATGCGAAAAGCCTTGCGCAGCAAAAGCGGCGGCCTGCGCGCCTGGGTCATTATTAAACACGGTGGCGCGCGCCATATCGCCTTGCTCCAGGCGCACACATTGGCCGTCTTTCAAATCAATGGCCGGGAACAATATCATGGCCGCCACTCCAAAAACCGCTCAATCAGACTCAGCCCTGCGGCTTGGCTTTTTTCAGGGTGAAACTGCACGCCAATCATATTGTCACGCGCCAAGGCCGCGATTACTGTGCCGCCATAATCCGTCGTAGCGGCAATGTCGCCCTGCGCCGCCGCCGCCATCGCAGCGCCATAGCCATGCACAAAATACACATCTTCGCCGTCAAGCGGCGCGATGACCGGATGGTCTTGGCAGATAGCGATTTCATTCCAGCCCATATGCGGCACTTTTAATGCCGGCGCCACATTAAGCGCACGCACTTGCCCATCAAACCAGCCCAATCCGTCATGCGGGCTTTCAGGCGCTGCGCGCTCTAGCCCATGTCGGCACATTAACTGCATGCCGACGCAAATGCCCAAAAATGGTTTGGCCTTTTCCATCACCGCTTCGTTCAGCGCCTCTACCATGCCACCAATAGCGCGCAAACCTTGTGCGCAATCGCCAAAGGCGCCGACACCTGGAAGCACAATATGCGCAGCACGGCGTACCTCATCGGGTTCGCCCGTCACCAAAACCGAGCGGCCTTTGGCTTGCCGCGCAAAAGCTTTTTCAGCCGAGCGCAAATTGCCCGAGCCGTAATCGATAATGACAATCAAACCATCCGCTTGGCTCAACTGCCCAGAACACCTTTTGTCGATGGCACTTCATCCGCCTTGCGCGGATCAATTTCAATGGCCTGGCGCAAAGCGCGCGCCAAAGCCTTAAAGCAGCTCTCGACAATGTGGTGATTATTTTCACCATAAAGATTTTCGACATGCAGGGTAATGCCGGCGCTCTGCGCAAAAGCCTGGAACCATTCTTTGAACAATTCCGTATCCATTTCACCCAATTTAGGCTTAGTCAGATTGACCTGCCAAATCAAATAAGGGCGCTGTGAAACATCAACCGACACGCGCGTGCAGGTTTCATCCATTGGAACGGTGGCGCTACCATAGCGCGTCAAGCCCTTAAAATCACCTAGCGCCTCGCGCACCGCCTCACCCATTACAATGCCGGTATCTTCTGTCGTATGGTGGAAATCGATGTGCAAATCGCCGCTTGCATTAAGCTCAATATCAATCAAAGAGTGGCGCGATAATTGCTCCATCATATGGTCGAGAAAGCCGATTCCAGTTGAGATATTATATGAACCGCTGCCGTCCAAATTAACTTTGACCTTGATCTCCGTCTCTTTGGTGGCGCGCGATTTTTCACCAATCCGAGCTGCCATGATGCACTCCTATTATCAGCCCGCTCCTTCTACCAAAATTTGCGGGCTTTTCAAAGCTTTGCTGCGTCTGCCTTCAAGCTTTTGACGGCCCCCGACGCAGCCGCAAATAATAAGCGCCGGCCCCACCATGATTGGCGGCGGCAGTGCCATATTCAACCACCAGGCCGGCCAATGTACCGCGCGCCAACCAAGCGGGCAGAGCGCGGCGCAATTTACCTTCACCGCGAATGCCTTTGCCGGTAATCACCAAAAGCCAAATGTGGCCCTGCGCACGCGCCTGCTTCACAAAGGCCAACAAGGCGAGTTCTGCCTCAGCGAGGCTGAGGCCATGCAAATCCAAACGTGCCGCGATGGCCAATGTACCGCGCGACAATCGGCGGCGCGTGCGCGGCATTATATCGGCTTGCGGCGGCAGGGGTTTTGTTTTGTCCGATAAAGTCGCAGCGCCCCCGCGTGGCATTTTTACAGGCAGGGGCGCGACGCCTTTTTCGGCTTTCGCAGCCGCCTTAGTCTTTACGGGGGTTTTGGCAGTTGGCGGCTCCGCAACATGGCGTTCGCGGCTTTCGCTCGACAACGGGTTGGTCGACTTAGTCAGCCTTTGCCAAGCTGCATCTCCCGTTTCATCGCCGGTGCCGGTTTTCTGCCTGTCTGTTTTATGTGCCAAAACCAGCCCGTCAACTAGCGCGCGTCGCCACTAGTTTCCAATCCGGATTAGCGCTATTATGAGCCCCTTCAAATGACCAAATATCGTTGCTGGTGGTCGGCGGAGGCATATTATCTTCATCAATTGGCGTATCCGCGGCATAGCTGGCCGATATGATCTCAGCGCGCAGGCGGACATCAAGGCGCACTTTTTTGCCTTCAACTTCCGCATCATCAAGGGCTGGTCGGTCGAGACGCAAAATCCGAGTTTCCAATTTTTCACCTGCCGCTTGGCGTGCTTGGATAGCGCCCTCGAATCCGGCCGCCACCTCATCGCCCAAAAAGTCCTGAACGGGCGTCAAATCATCATTAGCAAAAGCTATCAAAATCATCTCATAGGCACGCGCCGCGCCGTTGAGGAAAGCGGCCTCGTCAAACCCCGGGTCAATCTCCCGCAAATAAGCCAAGCCCCGCCCCATTTGCTGGGCGCGGTCATCCACCTTAGCGTCACTGCCACTATCCATCGCCACTTCTGGCGCATTTGCCGCTTCTTCTTTACCGTTTGCGTCGCGCGGCGCCATTACCGTTTGTGACGGGTTTTCATAAGCATCGCGATTGAGACGATATGCATCGGCGCGACCGCCAGGTTTTTCATTATCATTACGTGTGCCCAAAACCGAGCGCAAGCGCCAGCCAACAATCACAACAATTATCAATAATATAAGATTGAGAGGGTCCATTCATATGTCCTTTATCCGACGCCATAATGACCTTTTTTGACACAAAAGCAAAGCGCTGGCGTTTCCAGTCAGCTGCGCTATGCTGGCGCAGGAAGGGGTCGATTATGGCTTTGCTCGCATTATTTATTTTCATTGTCCTGCCAGTCATTGAGATTTATCTGTTTATCGAAATCGGGGCCGCAATTGGTGCAGGCTGGACGATTGCCCTGATTTTCATCACAGCAGCACTCGGCCTAACGGCGATGCGACGGCAGGGCTTGGCGGTTTTGGAGGAAGCACAAGCTGCGCAAAGTGCGGGACGCCCACCGTTGGCTGCAGTGGCGCATGGCGTCCTGATTTTGCTGGGCGGGGGGCTTTTGTTGGTACCCGGGTTTTTCACCGATGCACTCGGGCTTTTTTTCTTGTGGCAACTGACGCGCAACCTCTTTGTCGGCGCCGTTTTACAGGCTTTGCTGCCGCGTTTTATATCCATGCGCCCGAATGAGGCACGCACCAGGCCACCCCAGACAAAGCGCACTGATGACGGTAAAACCATCGAAGGCGATTTTCGCATTGACGGCGAGTGAGCAGATCCTCAAAAGGGGATTAAAAGGCTAATTTCGGCTTTTCTTAGTTAAAAAAGAGTTTATGGTCGCCAAACTGACCAGGAGAAAAGTATGTCTGACAACTCAAACCAAGCCGCTAATGAGACGCCCCCAGCGGATGCCGCGCCGGGCCTGCAAATCATGGTTCAATATATCCGTGATTTGTCATTTGAAAACCCTGGCGCGCCAAATTTTGGCGAACTACAGCCCGATATTGGGGTGAGTGCCAATGTCGGCGCTCGGAAATTGTCCGAGTCAGACTATGAAGTTGGGCTGAAGTTTCACATCGAGGCGAAAAACGGAGATAATATACATTTTATTGCGGAGCTCGAATATTGCGGGGTGTTTCGCCTTGTCAACATTTCCGACGCCGACACTAAGCCAGCACTGCTTATCGAAGCGCCACGCCAGCTTTTCCCTTTTGCTCGCCGCGTTCTAGCCGATACCACACGCGACGGCGGCTACCCGCCTATCATGCTTGACCCTATTGATTTCATGGCGCTTTATCAACAGAACCAGACCGCAGAAGCCGATGACAATAACGATGACGATGCGCCCGAGGAGGGCGCTCCGGTCAATTGATCCAATGCGTTAAGCGCACGCTTTAATGTTCTTCTTCTGGGCCTACCTCGCCCGGCTCTCCTTGCAGCCAAATGGCAGGCCGCGGAAGGGCCTCTAAAAACGCCTGATGGGCGGAGCGTTCTGCCACACTGAGCCGGGACGGTAACGCAGTTCCGCGACGCTGACGCGCAGCGCGGCGTGGTTCCAGGCCCGCGTCAGCCGTCTTTGTACCATCCGCCATGACAGAGCCGCCATCAGCCTTAAACACCAGCCCGGGCTGACGCCCGCCCGACAACTCCAAATAAACCCCGGCCAATAATTCACTGTCGATCAACGCGCCGTGCAAATCGCGGCCAGTATTGTCAATTCCGAAGCGGCGACACAGGGCATCAAGGCTGGCCGGCGCACCGGGAAATTTTTTCCGCGCCATTGTCAATGTGTCGATAATCTCCGAGCCGCGCAAATCGTCACGCCCCATCAGAGCCAATTCGGCATTCAGGAACTTCATATCAAAGGCGGCATTGTGAATAATCAGCGCCGCCCCTTTGACAAAAGCGATAAATTCCTCGGCAATTTCGGCAAAAACCGGCTTATCGGCGAGAAAGGCG
>MDTG01051276.1_pt1 | contig 12724 bp, 19 predicted proteins | sample 811421 | NCBI WGS metagenome assembly MDTG01 (sample SAMN05326645, study PRJNA326480) | marine metagenome | isolation source: seawater | place: Pacific Ocean: South East | collected 2011 | reverse complement strand
TCGGGCATGTCATCGCGTCCATCAACGCCCTTCTGGAATCCATCGCGCCAGACCGCCTCCAACCAACTCTTCATCTGCTGATCAGTGGGCTTCTTCATCTTTAGTCGCGAGAGTCGCTGGTTTCGTGAGTAGTTATTCAGTGATCAATAACCAAGAGCAAAGTGCTAGGTTGCTAGTTGATAAATTCTATGTAGATTTATATGTAATAAAAAAAAGATAAATATTGAAATCAAATTTATGAACAATGAACAAGATATATGAATAATATTATGTTCATAAAAAACAAGATAAATATTTTTACTCGCACGTTCATAAATTTGATTAGAGATATTCTCTAATCCACTAGCTTTATATAACACTGATAAATCTCACTACAAGTCAGCACACAGAGTCAGGAGAAAGATAAAGATGCCAGAATTCTATACTGAACAGCGTACCACGGCTCAAGACATCTTGATGAAGTTTAACTTGATCCCATTTATCGTTCTGCTTGCACAAATGCAGAGCGGTAAAACATCGGCATACCTGTATCTCGCCTTCGAGATGATCCGCCTCGGCATGGTGAGTAGAGTAGTGGTTATCTGCGGTTCGGCAGAAACTTCTCTGCGAAATCAAGCAAACAGCGATTTGATCGCTATGCGAGACCAATACCAGAAAGAACTCATCAAGGGTGAAGATAAAGATGGTCAATTGAAACTTCTTGATGGAGATATTAATGTCTATTTCTCCAACGAAATCAAGAAAATTCCAAAGATCACCGATCACACATTGGTAATTCATGAAGAATGTCATATGGCACAGTCAAAGAACAATAAACCCTACAAAGAGTTCTATAAACGGAACAATATTGAGGAAACATTGCTCGGTGACTTCCGGAAACTTCGCGAACAATCAAATTATATTCTGGGTGTAAGTGCTACACCATTCTCTGAAATCGTATCAAATCACAAAGATGAGAAATTTGCTAGCATGGAAATCACACCCGAAGAAAAAGATATTGTGCCGATGAAACCTGGATCTGGATATTTGGGAGTTCCCCATTTCTACAATAATGGCGATGGAAGTATTCAATTTACTTCTCAATCGGTGGATACTACATATTCTCATTTCTTTGATGTTCTTGATGAAAATCGCGAAAAATATCAAGATAAGTATTGTATTGTTCGCACATTTGAGAGTAAAGAAACTCATGAAACTATCATTGCCGGTTGTGCTAAGGTTGGATACGATTGTATTCACTCTTTCGCAGGCGAAGAAAGCATACAGGAAATTCTATCAAATGAACCAGTAAATCCAACTGTAATTCATATCTCTGGACGATGCAGAATGGGTCAGGTACTGATAAAAGATCATATTGGAATGGTTTATGAATCAAGTCGTGCACCAAATGCCGATACATTGCTACAAGGTCTAGTTGGTCGTGTTTGTGGTTATGATTCTTCTCTAGATATTGATGTTTATGTATCACCAACATCAGAGGAATTCATCAAAGAATATTCCAATGCATGGAAAGAAGATGGAACGGTTGATATTGATATTCTCGGGAAAATTGATCGCGCAATGAATTTGAGAAGTGGTGGTCGCAAAACATCACTAAAAGCAAAAGACAAAGATGGTCTTGAAATCATGCCAATTCACCCAATAAGAATACCTGGATATCTACTTGATCTAAATCGGGAAGATGATTTAGGATGGCAAGTTCATCAGTGTTTGACTGAAAATCCTCATCTCATGAAGTGTCCAGAAGATGAAGATGAAATAAAACGAATACTTCTTGATAGTGGAAAATTTCATCGCTCATTTAAGACAAATCATATTCAGGATGAAGATCTCATGAACTCATCTATTGAAAATCATAAACGCATTCGTCCTGGAAAACTGAAATCTATTCAAGACTGTCCATCCAAATTTTCACTTATGGAAAAACCATTTATTCTTTACAAAAGAAAAGATGGGAATGATTATTATCTTGGTGGTTGGGTTCCATATATCGAAGAAATTCATCAAACAGATGAAGGTGAAAAACCTAAGCCAAAAGTTAACCCGATTTGCAATCATGTTCCAGGAGAAGAACCAGAACAGGAAAGTACTTCTACCAGCACTGCTAATACCAAGAGTTCTTCTAAAACCAAGAGTACTACTAGTTCTTCTAGCACCAAGAACACCACAGGTACTGCTAGCACTACTGCTACCGATAGCGGAAATCTGTGTGAAGTATATGAATTTGGGTCTCTACCCCAAAAATCATATTATGTAGACACAACAGAAGAATTCATTGAAACTATAAAAGCACTTGTACGTATGGGTATCAATTCATACAAAAGACCAGAAGATGCGGAAGAAGTTCCAGTATTCCTCAAGAAAAGTGTATTCTCTAAAGAAGAAACAGAAAAAATCAAAAAACAAATGAAAACAGAACTAGGAATAAAGATGACTATCAAAGGATATCCAGGTAGACCATCCAAGAGCGATGATTATCGGAAAATGCAAACTATCTCTTGGTAAAAAAGAATAAAAAAATTCATATAAAAAAGAAAAAAAAGTATAAAAATTAGAATAGTTTTTTTTGTAAATAATTTATAATGAATTGTGATAATGAAGAAATAGATATAAGTATTACTATTGGTAATAGTCATAATTGGAATATTATAATTCCGGGAAAAACTTATTATTTTAATGTAAAAAGAAATATACAAATAATAGAATTATTAGAATTATTTTATGAAAATTTTAAAGATGAAGAATTATTAGAAATAAAAAGATATAGTTTATTTACAAAAAAAATGATAAAATTAAATGATGATGATACACTTGATTTATTATTTAATAACTATTCAAGATTAGATATCATTGATAAAGATATCTCTATTTTTTATGCGATGATTGTTTAAATTTATTCATTATCTTATCTATAATTTGATAATTATATTTGTTCTGTTTAATTTTTTGACAATTATTATTATTTTCTTTAAGTATTTTATGATGAAGAAGTATTGTAAAAGCAGGATTCATTTTATATTGTAAATAATATAAAATAATAATTATTAAAATCAAATTTGTTTATTCATCATCAATTAATCGTTGTTCGTCAAATAATTGTATAATATCATTATCTCCAATTTTTAATGCTTCATCGAAAGGTGAATTATTCCATCGATCTTTAATGAATTGATCTGCATTACATATACGAATTAAGAAATATATAATATCATAATGTTTTTCACATACAGCTAAATGTAAAGCGGTTCTATTATCATAATCACTTTGATTCATATCAACACCGCTATTATATAATGATTTAATATATTCTAAATCTCCTTTTTGAGCTGCCATACATAATTCGGTGAATTCTAATACTTTCCTCGATGAATAAGTATTTTCTACAGGATTATATTTACTATTATCTGTAATATTATCAAAGATATGAAAATTAAATGTTTGACCAAATAATTTACAAAACTCAACTCCTTGATATGAATTACCAATTTCATCCAAATTTGGAGACCATGAAACAATACCCATTACATTAGGAATTACTAACATTACTGCTCCTGCTACACCCGATTTAGAAGGAATACCAATCTTGAAAGCAAATTCTCCACTATAATCATACATACCACACATTAACATCATTGATAATACATTTTTTACTGTATCATGAGACCATATTCTTTCACCTGAAAAAGGATTAATACCACCATTTGCAAGAGTTGCTGCTACAATACTTAATATTTGTGTATTAACTTCAATACTACAACATTGAAAATACAATGAAAGAGTATCTTCTATATTAGTATTATCAGGGAATCCAACTTTTTTCTTATCATTTGTTTCTTTCATGAAATAAGCAAGAGCATAATTTCTATCGGCTGTATGTTTTTCAGATAAATATACAGGATTATTAAAACCAATCTTATAAATACCTCCAGATAATCTAGACCACATATCAGTAATATATTCAAATCTTTCAGCTAAAGGACAATCATTTTTAATTAAAGAAGATGTCATAATAGCACCCGAATTAATAAGAGGATTATGTGGTTTACCTTCTTTATTTAAGGTCAATTCATTAAAAGATTGACCACTAGGTTCTCTACCAACATATTTATGAACATGTTCTTCACCTAAACTTTCAAGAGCAATACCATAATTAATAGGTTTACAACATGATTGTACAGAAAAATCTACATTTGTATCTCCTATATTATATCTTTGACCATCTATAGTACATACTGATATACCATATTGATCTGGATTTACTCGTTTTAATTGAGGAATATAATCAGCAACATGACCTCCCATATCAAATTCAGTTAAATCATAAATATTTTTTATATTTTCAGTGAATTGAGGAAAATCAGGAATAATTAGTTTTTTAGTCATAATTTTATCAAATATACAAATATGTTTTTCTATACATGATTTAAATTGTATATAATCAATAACATTTGATGGATATTCCTTAAAATTATGAAAAATATCTTTTAATCTTGGATCATCATATAAAAATCCTTCATTTTTTATTTTATCAATAATATCTGTAATTTTAATAGTATCATCATTATCATCAGTTTTAAATGAATTAAAGAATCTCTTTTCCATTGATTTGTCTGTCATTATTAAGTTAATAATTCTTTAAATTAAAACTATCAAATTTTTATATTATATAAATAAATGAAAGTAGATGGTGATTTTATTCAAAGAATAAAAGTAAGTATAATCTTTTTATTTCAATTTTATAAGGTATCAATGGGAACAATGTTAACTTTATTTGTTCCTCAAGCATGTATTACAGACGATGAAGTTAAAATATGTACTTTAACAGAAAATTATAATAATAATGAAATTTATCATAAATTAACATTATATTGGAATATGTTAACTTTTATGTTATTTATTATTTCATATTTATTTGAGTTAAAAAGAGAAAATTGGGCAATCAAATATCTTGATATAGATAATAATAAATCTGATAATGGATTAAAAAATATAATAATTCATGAACCTGAATTAGATAAAAAAATGGATCGTTTAAATAAATATTATTTAGGAATTTTAATGATTACTAGTTTTACATATTTTATTAATATAGTTTTAATGATTAATATTTTAATAAAAAATTATCATAGTATGTCAACTATATCTTGTTTTATTAGTTTTGTCATGTTAGTAAATATGAAATTATATAGTTCATTAACAGTTGGATACCAATCTGTAAAAAATGATAAAATGATGAGCGCATTCATGAATGAATTTGTATCATTTAATGTATTAGACGAAGATTATCTTAACAATAAAGGATTAACTAATTATGATAATAATAATCGTCCTTAATAATTTTTAAATTTTTTCTTATAATTTTGTTTTTTATAATATGAATTTTTAACTGATTTGTATTTTTTCTTTTTTGAAGATCTATGTTTTTTCTTTGATAAATCTTCCCAACGAATCCATTTAAATGGATATGATTGAATATCTAAACTATTTGGATTTTCATAATCACTTGAATTAAGATTAGGTTTATTTAGTAAATTCCAACCATGTAAATATACATTATAATAATTTAATGTATTATTGAGTATTGAACATCTTTTTTTATTAACAATATTATGATGAACAATACTACACAATGATAAATTATTATCATTAATAAAATCAAGAGCTATTTGATCAGGGGAATATAATTTAAGTTCAACTAAAAGATTATCATGTTGATTATCATTATCGATATGTCTCCAATAACTATATTTAAATCTTTTAAAGAGATAAATATAATGCGGATTATATGTATATTCACTATTATAATAAATAATATTTTTTAAATCTGGTAATTTATCACCTAAAAGAGACTCAATACGAAAATAATTACAATCAATCATATGTTCATCTTTAGCAGATAGGAATTCATTGTATTTTACAAATATCATGATAATATTTCTAATTTCAAGAGGAAAATATTGTGATAATACCAAAGAAATATACTCATGAAAAGAATAGTATTTCATTGTGAAATAAATTTTGTTTATAAATCATAATTAAATTATCAAATTTATTCATTCATAAGGATGATTTTAATATTCGTTAATAATTTTTCAAATAAAATAAAATTAGGAATCATTAATCTGAAACCTTTTAATAAATTAATATTATGATTTGATTTATCAGCTTCTACTTTTAAATGATTATTTAATTTTTCAATTTTAAGTTTATTTTCAGTAATAGTATTTTGTTTTTCAAGTTTTTCTTTATCAGTGTCTGTATTTTTAAATTGTGGTGTTTTTATTTTAGTAGATGCTTTATTTATTTTATCTTTTAATTTATTAAATTCATTAAAAATTTCTTTTTCTTCTTTATATAATTCATTAAATCTAGTGAATTGCCACCAATAAAATAATTCTTCATTAGAAATAACCGAATCTTCTTTTTTTATGATTAAATCATTATCTCTGTTTAATTTAAAAGTATATATATCATTTAATAAATTTTTGATATATATACATTGATGTAATTCAAAATTTAAATCTAATATAGATTTATTATTTTCATTAAAATCATTAATTTTTTCTAACCACATATTTATTAATAATCTTATTAAAAACTAAAAAAATAAACTTAAAACTTATATGATATGATTAATTGATGGAATATGAATTTCTACGAATTATGTGGATATATATCAGGTTTTTTATTTGCGATTAGTTTAGTTCCACAAGTATATAAATCTTGTAAAACAAAACAATTAAGAGATTTATCATTAATTCATCAAACTATATTTTTATTTGGAATGATTTTAATGTTAATATATAGTATTTATGAAGATTTAAAACCTGTATATATACCAGCAAGTTGTGAAGCTTTTTTAATGTTTCAGTTATTTATTATGAAAATTTATTATCGTAAAAATGAAAAGATAATAGATAATGATATAGAAAATCCATAATAATAATCTAATATAATATTAATAATAATGAAGACAGTATCAATAAAAAGAGGAAAAATATTATTTAAATCAGTAACATATGATTGTAAAAGTATTTTTGAGTATATGGAAAATGATCCATCATCAAAATGTAAAACAAATAAAATGATTTGGTTATCTGAAAGTGAAGAAAGGGCTAGATCGTATGGTGATGATATAAAATATTTTAAGGTTGTAAAAGATTTAACTTTATTAGATTTTATTGGTAAAGATTGTAATTATGATTTTTCACCATCATTAACATATGAAAATATTGATAGTGAATTACGTGGAAAAATGAGTACAATTTTAAAATTAATTGGAGATAGTTCTACATTATCATATCAAAGTCAGTTATTATATAGTTTATTAACAGGTCATAATTTTACTGTTGCAATGCAATTAGAAATATTAAAAATGATACATGATAAGATTAGAGAAGATGAAAAAGGAGATTATGAATTTGAATTCGATAATGAGACTATTTCACAAATAAAAGTAACACCTGATAATAAAACATTGAGCATGGTTTTGGATGAATATATAGAAATAGGAGAAAAACTAGATCTTGATCAAAAAAAATTAAAAAATCAAAGATTAAGCGTTTACATTTTTGATCAAATATTATTAAAACTTATATGTCTTAATGAAGGATTAGATGGTGTTGATAATGATATTCATGGTTGGTATATTCCATATAATGAAGAATATAATACTGTTTGGAAAGAAATAGTTAATGGTAAAGCAGTATCAGATATGAGTGAAATAGCATTATTTCACGCTTCAGAAAAAATATTAGTTGAAACAGATGATGGTAGAAAAGAAATGAATATTATTGAATGTGATACAGAATACAGAGCATCATTAAAAAAAAAAAAAAGAAAAAAATCTAAGAAAAGAAAGAAATCTAAGAAAAGAAAATCTAAGAAACATAATAAAAAAATCCCATCAAAAATAAAAAAAAAATCAAAAGAATTATATGGTCATAATTGGCAGGTTCCCGAATTATTAGAAGGAGCTAAAAATACATTAAAGGGAGCGCCTATTCCAACAGATTTTAAAACTCATAACGATTTTATGAAAGCTTACAAAATATGGGAAAATAAATCTAAGAAACGAAAATCTAAGAAACAAAAGAAGAAGTAATTGTTAAAATATCTTCATCATTATCATTTACAGGTTCACCTTTCACTGTAATTAATTCATCGCGAATAATTTTAACTGATTCTCTTACGCAACAAGCAAATGATGCTCCACTATGAACACATCCCGTCTTTTTATCTAAATAATCAGAAAATTGTTTATATTTATTATCTTGAGTCCAAGTATAACCAGTATATTCACATGGTTCAAATGATAATAGATAATCATGAATATCTTTTTTAGATTTAATTGCCTTAATCATATCATTAACAGAATTAGTCCACATAATATCAAAATCAGTCATTATAATATCAGTTTCAGTCATTTATATATATTTAATTATTGATATTTAAATCAAATTTTTAAAAATTTAGAAACATATTATTATCAAAATCATACCAAACAGATAATTTATTAGTACCATTCTTAAATTTTCTACATTTATTATGAATTATTGTTAATAATTGAGGATTCATCTTAATTAATCTATTAACTAATAAAACACCATTATATTTTTTTTTACTATAAATAGTTAACTCGTATTTTTTAGGTGGATCTATATTCCATTTAACAAAAGATCCTATATGTATCAACGGATATATATTATAAATACTATAATTATTACGATCATATACATAAAAATAATCTTCTAATCCTATTAACATACCAGTTTTTAAAAAATTAGGATATAATAAATCAATACTGCGTAAAGTATTTTTATATTTTAATTTATGAATTCTTTTACATATTGGTTTTTCAATATCAATAATTAAATTTGATATTATTTTACATAAATTAATATCATTTAAAAGTTCTTTTAATATTAAAAGAATAAATATATCTCTTTTTAAAAGATTCATTATGAATATATCATTAAATAAAGATAAACTTATTTCTTTATATCTATCAAGATTAATACCAATAGATGAAATAAGACATAAAATTATTAAAATTAAAAATAAGAAAGAAAATAAAGAATCATTAGAATATCATATTGAGAGATGGGAAACTATATCATCTAAATATTTTAGATCATTTGAGATAAATCAATATAATCATAGACAACCATATTCATATATACACAATGGTATATATTATATATCATTAGCTGATAAGAATATGGATTATTATAATGAAACAGGAATATCATTTCAAACAAGAGATATGTTATTAGAAATAATATCATATCCTGTAAGTTTTGAATGGTATAAAACAGGAATATGTAAAAGAAGTATAATTAATCATCAATATATAGAATATAGAGAAGATGGTGATGAAAGATATAGTATTTTATCAAATGATATTATGAAAAAAATAAAATCTATAGAAAAAAAATATTTTCAATATAAATGAAATATATTATTCATAATATAATAAAATATTCAACGATTAATTTTATATTTGTGGGAGGTATAGTTTATAATGAAATAAGAAAAAAAAATATTAAAGAATAATTTATAATTATAAATATATATATAATATGGATTGGTTTGATAAATTAGAAGATTATCAAAAGAAATATATTGAAAATCATCCTGAACCTTATCCTTTAGTTTTTTATCTGAAATTAGGTTTTTCATTTGAGAAAGCATTAATGAGAGGATATGAAGAATATGCAAGTGAAGAAAAACTTGTTAAATTACAAAATGATAATTAATATTTAAAAATATTTTAATTATGTTAATAATAATATTATGATGAACGAATCAATAATTGAACATGTGGATGAAGATTTTAAACCTGAAAATATAATTGTTCAACGAACAAAAAAAACTAGATGTAAAGTTTGTATAAAAAAAAGTTTAATTTGTAGTTGTGTATTATCGATTTTAGTATTAACTCATTATATTGCTTTTGGTATAGGTTATGGAATGTGTTATCATGATGATTCATCAAATGATTCTTGATTATTCACCATCAACAAACTTACAGAAAGTTTTGGGATTTGTAGCTTTGGTATTTCCTCTTGGAGCAGAAGGAATCAATTGTCTAATTTTGTTTAGTGGATTATCTCTTAAGTTTCTTGCAATCATAGAATATCTTTCATAACCTTCTTCATAATGAAGTGTTTGATATTCTCTTGCCATGCAATCATAAATATTTGATACAGTCATTCTTTCCTGAGGAGTCCATTTAAGTGGATTCTTCCCATAAAATCTTCTGTATCTGCGAACGCAGTCATTAAACTGAACTATTTTTTTGAATATTTGTCTTTTTTCCATCTCATTAAGATTAGGATTCAAATTGTAATCTTTTGCCAGATGATTATCCATATTCATTGAATACATGAGTTCTTCTGGAGAAAGAATTCTAGACTGTTGAAGATCTTCTACAACTGAGACTATTTTTGGCTTGGATTCTACTAATACTGATAAATGTTTTTTTTTCGATCTACGACGATTTCTTCGTAGATTTTTTTCAAAGTCAGTTTTTGACTTATCGCAATCACTGATCATTGTTTTGATGTTATCTTTGGAATGCTGAGATAACAACCCTGAATCACTAATGGTTTCTAATGCTTTAGAGATCTTTGCTGATCTCTTTTCTAATTCTTTGTATTTCACAGAAACTTCAGCAAAGAGAAGAGAAGGATCATTAATCGGTGTGAGGTGACGGCTCTTCTTTTTCGCCATCATTTGTGAGTAGTCTTAATCTAATAAAATTATTCATAGAATCAAATTTATCTCTTAATAAAGGAACAATATTATATTCATTTATAAATTTAGATATCTGTAATGACCACCAATATATTCCCATTATATATATAAATAATGATAATTTCATTAAAATATCAAAATCATAAATAAATAAATATTGTGAATAATATCTTGTAAAAATATATATCCTTAAATAACCATACCATAATATCTGAAATAATTTACAATAATAAATATTATTACTACAATTTGTTTTTATTAAATGATATGTAGTATAAATAGATATATTTGATAATTCGGCAATTATAAATAATTCTTGAAATATTTTATGATTATCATAATATATTTTATCTAATAACAATACAGTAGCTAAATGATGAACAATATAAAGATATGATTTATTATTATTTAAAATAATTTTTACTGAATCCCATACAAAAAATGATCTTGAGAAATTATAAAATATATATGACATAATTGTATGATCATAATAATAAGATAATGTTGCTAATGGTATACATACTAATGTATGACTAAAATCTATAAAATTATTATTAAGTTTTTCATCATTAAATGGTTTCATAATATCAATCAAAAACCAATATAAATATCCTAACATTTTTTAGATATAATAGATTTAAGAAAAGTAATATTTAAATGTTTTTTAATTATTAAATCATAAAGAGTTTTAATTCCAAGTAAATAAATAATTATACCGGATGATAATAATAATCTATTTTCAAGATATATACTTTCATATAAATATATACTCATCATATACATACGAAAATAAAGATAAAATAATATCTGTATTTTTTTAATTATATTTTTATATTGAGAATTAGTATTTATCATATGATAAGATATAAATAATGGTATATTTGACATTTCAGTAGCATAATAACATTTTAAAATAATTTCATTAAATGTATTATAATATAACATATTCATTGCATATAATGAACCTATATGATGAAATAATCCATGTATTGTATATATATTTTCAGTTGTAATTTTAAATGAATCCCATAAAAAATAAGTCTTAGAGAAACTATATAAAATATTATTTTCTAAATGATAATCATTTGTCTGAATAGCATAATATGATAATGCTGAAGAACTAATACTATGAAATATTTTAATCATATTATAATTTAATTTTTGTTTTTCATAAATTTTAAGTTTTTTATCTAATAAAAACCAAAATAAAAAAAAGAATTCTATCATTCTAACTATATAATATAATGTATTTTTAAATGAATTGTTAACCTAATGATAAATATTTATTCTTTATCAATGCAAATGGCACATAGTGATAGATTTTTATCATTGTTTCGGTAAACAGGATAATTAGGATATTTCTTTTTTTGATCCCATTCATTTGCGGAATGATATAACATCTTACAATAATGATTATCACAAACAAGATTATGTTTATCCTCTGGTAAACCGAAATTATATAATGTACCCGAATAATTTAATTTGATAGTATTGCGAGCCCATCCACGATCATATGAGTCTTTGTATCCTCTGTTTTTACACCAAGAATTTAGTTTGGTATTATAATGTTTGCGATATTCTTCAGTTGAATCTTTGCCCAGCATAAGATAAAGTTCTTTTGCTCTACGATCATTATGATCATTGGATCCTCTATCAATACCACCACAGCAATTCACACAAAGACCACATTCACCTGAAAAGCAGGGGGTCGCGGAAGTAAATTTATTCATCTTTTATCTTTTATGATAAAAAATAATAATAATGTTTTAAATCAAATTTAATCCCTTCTTAAGCGAATAATGAGTCCATTTGCTAACTGAATCTTTAGTCTTAGAGACATCTCTCTTTCCGGATGTCTCCATACACCATTTTGTATAATAGACATAGCACGATCCGCATTGACCCCATAATCAGGAGTATTCATATCTATGTTCCTTAGCACTGAGGCCCAATTTGGATTATGTAT
>MDTG01330582.1_pt1 | contig 12725 bp, 6 predicted proteins | sample 811421 | NCBI WGS metagenome assembly MDTG01 (sample SAMN05326645, study PRJNA326480) | marine metagenome | isolation source: seawater | place: Pacific Ocean: South East | collected 2011 | reverse complement strand
CAATCTCTATCCCCAAACCTTTTTTAGTAGTATCATTTAAAAACGGGTAATAGTCAAACTCTTTATTGTTTCTATCATCTACTACAAAAAAAGTTTCTAAATCTGAGTTTGATGCTCCTTGCCTGAGTGCACCTGGCCATACATAATCTTTTAAGTTTTCGTTATACCACCCAAATGGCCAACTATCTGGTTTTCCATCGCCGTCCCTATCTAAGTCATTACTTGTTGGAATGTTTTCACTTATTGGATCTGCATATGGAACACTTAAATCATCATTCCAAGCTAGTGGTTTCCAACCGTAGAACTCCGTGCCATCTGGAGAGACCTCTCCCCCTAGAGAAGAGAGCCCATCACTGATAACCCTTGCGTACCATGTTGTATCCCCATTACTATCAACTTTAGGGTATGAATCATTATGTTTTGATGAATTAACCTGAACTTCGGCGCAAATAAATGGTCCAAACTCATATCCGTATCCCAGTCCCTCCCATATAATATCTGTAACTCGATTTCCTGGACTTGAGATTGAGCCATAATTCCATATTTCAGTTGTGATTTTATTACCATTAATGATCGCCTTCTGAATCCTTAAAAGCTGATCATCATGGCTATCAGCTATTCTATTTGCCTCTATTTTATTTTTCCAACGATTATATCTTAAATGATCCCGCTCAGACCAATCTTTTTTGGGACCCTTAATGTACCAATTTTTATCTTTTTGAAATGGCCATTGGCTGCTTGCAAATGTAATGACCAGAGATAGAAAAATTATTATTGTTTTAAATATTTTCATCAGAAGTCAAAGGATAACCCAAGTTTGTAAGACCTTGGCGCAGAATAGTAGTGAGGTCTGGTTATATATTCCTCCCAAGTATGAATCCCTGGTTCTCCATAATGAGATTTAAATTCTTTTGTCTCCTGAGTACTACGATATTCATACGTATATTTTGCTGAACCTGTATCATCAAATACATAACGCTCATTTCTTATGTCAAATAAATTATACACTCTTGCAAATAGAGCTACGGTCTGAGTGCCCAACTTTATTCTACTCTCTAATTTTAAATCCATATTTCTTTGAACTGGCTTCCTACCACTGTTAGGCCGAGGAACATAACTTGCAAGGGGAATTGATGGAGTGTAAGGCCAACCAGTTGATATTTTTCCAATTAACCCTAATGTTGTTCCACCAGGATTTCCAATAATAACGGTTGCATTTAAAAGGTGTGACTGATCCCAAGAAAGTGGTACAATTAACTTTTCTTCCTCCAATCCACTTAAAGTACTATAATAAAACGAGGCAGATTTTACTGAATTACCCTCAGATTGTTGGTAGGTATAATCCAACCAAATACTTGTTTTAGATACAGGGTCAAAACGCTTTGTGATCGATAGGGTTAATCCTCTTGAACTGCCGTAATCCTTATTTAGATAGATAGCATAGTTGGAAGGACCATATTTGGGGCTATCATACCGGATACTCTGGAGCGCTAATAATTCACGGATATCTTTTTGAAAAAGATTTATGTCCATCCCAATAAGGCTCCCAAATTGTTGCTGAAAACCGAATTCATATAGGACTGTTTTCTCAGGTTTGAGGTCTGGGTATCCAACTGTGGGTGATAATCCAGCCCCAAAATAACTTTCTCTGTAAAGGTTACGAAGTGTTGGCATTTGATAAAAATGTCCATAAGAAAAATGGAAAATGCCCTTTTCAGTTATAGGCAATGATACACCAACTCTTGGAGAGACCATAATTTTATTATTTGCTTTAGTTTTTCCTGCTTCAGGATATACAAGATTACTGATGGACGAATCACTAGGGACAAAAGCATCATACCTAACTCCTAGATTCATAATCATAGAGCTATATTCCATCTTGTCTTGTATATATGCAGAGTACTGCATTGCCTCTTTTTTATAATACACATGGTATGGAGACTCATTCTCTGGAAGCACGGTTGGTTCCGTAAAGTTATAATTATATTGAACGGTAAAATTGCGTTCTTCAAGATCATCTTTTCGAAAACTAATTCCAGTTTTGATCTCATGTCTATCGCTAACCTGTCGGGTAAAATCAAATTTTCCGCCTATACTTTTTGAAACACGATAGGTATGTCCCATCTGTGTGCCACCAAAAAGGAAGGTGGCAGAGGTGGGCTCCGTATTAATATAGTCTGTAGAAACATACCTACTATCTGTTGAGTCCTCATAAAGATAGTTTTTATAGTCCGTATCACTTATAAATACATTTCCTTCATAAAAACTTTTTGGTGATAGTGAGTGGTTTATTTTTATTGAATGATTATTATTAGCTGAATATCCTGTTCCAACACCATCTGGATTATATTTATATGCATGAGAATAGCTTTTGCTTTGTGAACGAGATAATATGGATTGAGTTGAAATCTTTAATCTAGGAGTAATTTTGAATGTTATCTTAGCCAACCCATTAGTGCTCTCACTAGGATTCATTGGCACATAGCTACTATCGCCTGTTAGCTGGATGTACCAATCTCCACTTGGGGGGAAATATGCAAAATCACTTGGGTTATGTTCCCTTATGCCATACAAATATCCCTCACTTTGATTGCGTTTTAAGGACAAATTAAAAGTTAATCTATCTTTTAAAAACGGTAACACTGGTCCAGAAATAAATCCATCAAAGGTATTATTTGCCTGAAAGTTTTGAGAATCAATATTGGGGAAAATATGCTTATCGTTTGAAAAATAATCCCCAGTGTAATAGGAAATACTTCCTTCGTAGTTCTCACCGCCATCTCTTATTTTCACATTGACTACACCGCTCATTGCATTCCCGTATTCTGCGTTGAATGCTCCGCTAACAAGTTTCATTTCTTCGAGGGCTTTATTACTAATCCCAACTGGTAATGAGTTTGTATAAAATGGATTTGAGACAGAGACACCATCAACAAAGTACCCAACCTCATTGCTTCTTCCGCCACGGACATGTAAGGCTCCGCTAGCGCTCTGATTAACACCTGCGTGAGTAGTTAGAACACCTAAAAAAGATTCAACAGGCAGGTCTGCAATTTCTTCCGCTGTTGTAACCCTTTGAGAAGCTGTGAGATCTTTCTGAACAAGTGGCCTTTCGGCAACTACAATTACTTCCTGACCTTCAACTACCGCTTCCTCTATTTCAAACCTTAATTCGGTGGTTTGTTCAGTATTTACCCTTACATCTGTCATTGTAATGGTTGCAAACCCAATTGCATCAACCCGCATTGAATAGGTTCCTGGTGGAATGTTCAGGATTCTGAATCTACCATTCTGATCTGATGCTGCCCCTAAGTAGGAATCAACAATTACAATATTAACACCTATAGCGGGTGAGCCATCCGACTTTTGAACAACAGTCCCAATAATTTTCCCATTTGAGGCAAATAATGAACCTAAAATTAAGATGGGAAAAAGAACACCTTGGAAAATTAGGCGAATATTATAATTACTTAAAAAACTAACCATTTTGTATGTTAATAAATGTGAATAAAGTTAACTATTTTTTTGTTTTTAGTCTAAAAATAGAAAAGGGGAATAAAACTATTCCCCTTTTCTATAAAGCTAAATAATCAAGTGACTACTTAACAAGGGTCATACGTTTCACTTTTTTCATTCCTGCCCATTCAAGACTGTACAAATACATCCCTGTAGAAACCTGCCTGCCAAGATTATTTTTTCCATGCCAGACTGCTCTATGAGTTCCTGCATTCACCATCTTATTATCGACAAGAGTCCTTACAAGTTGACCATTAATGTTGTACACATTTACAGTGACTCTTCGATTGATTGGTACTGTGTACTCAATGGTTGTATTTGGATTAAATGGGTTAGGATAATTTTGCTCTAACTTATAATCCTCTGGAGAGAGAAATGCAATTGGATCATCTGAAGCAAGTTGCTCGTTTCCGCTTTCCAAAATAATAAATGTCCATGATTTATCATTCACAGCTTTGGTAACAGTTGTATCCATCATCATTGTAGCGGAATTCCATGCGTAGGTTGTATGGGTTAAGCTATCAGGAACACTCTGAAAGGATACAAGAAGTTCTTTTTTATTATCACCGTCGAAGTCAAGCGACTCTCCATCCCAACTGGTACGTATTTTTGATGGGAATCCCCATTTGTAACTATGTACGGCGGTAGTATCATTAGTGGAATCAATTGTTGTCGTCACATTTGCAACATCCAACTCGCCGTAATATATTGGCTTTGTAAGATAGCTTGATGCGTCTCCTGGTTCAGGTCCAATGTACTCCATTGCAGAAATATTTGGATTTCTATTTCCGCTGTAACCAACAAATAAGGTTTGCCGGTTATTATCATAACCTCCATCGCCTACTGCACCGATAAACTGTCCCACATTGGTACCAATTTTCCTTACGTGATCATCGCTGATAGCAAGGACATCATCATCCTCATCATAATCCACAACATACACATCACCGGAGCCTACACCCCAGCTTCCCATGCTTGAGAAGAAGACCTCGTCATTGCCATCAGCATCGATATCTTTAACACGACCACCCCAGATAGAGTATTGGTCGTTTGAAGTTGCTTTGTAATGCCTGTCAGTCGCATCTGGATCTGGTAGATCATACGTATCAGGACCAGAAACACCAATATTGTAGATGTTAAAATTATTCCAGGTGTGGTTCACAATTTCATGGTGACCATCACCATCCAAATCAGCTGGAACAGCGTCTAATGGTGAACCTCCACCGTAAAGCATCTGGTCAACATGAAGCTCTGTGTTCCAAGTTTCAAAACCTCCGCCTGAATTATGCACGATGTCATCTCCCTCTGCAAGAGAAACAACCATAGTACCCCTTGGAGCGCCTCTTCTAATTGCAATGATAAGCTCCTGCTGTCCATCTCCATCCACATCAGCAATTCTAGTTGTGTGGTGGTCGCCTCGGAATCCAGTGCCATAAGAATCGGTTCCAGCGCCATCACCGGCACAGCAAGTATCAATTTCAACCTGGCAAACTGATGAGAAAGTTGTACCGTAATTGTCACTACCGGTCACCCCATCCCATTCATAAATGTGCCATCCTTCTGCATTGTGATCGCTGGAAGGAAAAACAATCTCGTGTTTGCCATCACCATCTAGGTCACCCACACCAATCGTCCTTGGATTATAGGCATGCCTTACAGAATCAGGTACGGGAGAATGCCAGACAACATCAAAGGCATTGTTGGCTGCATCATATTCATAAACAATCACTCTCTGTCCTGCATAGTCTGTTGCAATAACCTCTTTTGCCCCATCTTGATCCATATCCATTCCACCAATAACAGATCTACTGTTCCCAGTTGGATCGGAACCAAATAGGGAGTCTACAGCGGTCTTTTTACTAACAGCTGCTATTGTCCAACCTGGCGCCAAATGATTTACCTCATTGCCACCAGCGACATCATATTTGTAAGGATCGTGCTCTAAAACAATTATCTGAGGCTGAGTGGCATTAGCAGCGTAAAGGTTAGTCAAAACGACCTCATGCTTCCCATCACCATCTAAATCGTTTTCAGATATGCTCAGTGGATAGTATCGGTCTCCAGGCTCACCTTTACTTTCAAGGATAACACTTACATCGTATCTAGATTCGTCTGTTGGGTCACCACCCATAAATTCCATTCTTACAACGGTTTCTTTCGTCCCAGTAGTCGCGATTATATCGGGCTTACCGTCAGCATCAATATCTCCCAAATCAGCACCTCGACTTCTTTCTCCAAAAACCAATACTTCGCTAAAATGATCTTCATGTAAGGAGTCTAGGTCAACAAACATTTCAGGAAGGGTAATCACCCCAATAGCCAGATCAACATCTTGCGCCACATGGGACCCATCTGTTGAGTTTTTGTAAAAAGAGCCTGGTCCATCTGTTGATGCAGCAGAAGTGTCCGCGAGAAGAGCAAATGTATCTTGAGTAGTAGCACTAATTTCCCACTCAATACCGACAAAAAACTCATTTGGTTCCGCTGTGCTGCCATCAGAGAACATTGGCTCTGCTAGTTCCAAGATATTACCTGCTCCGGTAGTATCAATTTGCGCTAAATCTAGCATCATAGAGTCAATAGTTGCTCCTGGCCCAGTTGTGCCAGCATCTTTTATGACAACCTTGATTTGATCGGTAACGCCGGATGTATCAACTGCCTTATGATCAAATACCATCATAAGACCAATTACGTAACCATTTTCTGCATGAGAAAACTTCTGATACTGTCCACTCATAGTAACACCAGATGGAGCCTCATAGGCTACAGCTTCATCGATATCATCGACGTAGTGGATAGAATCCTGCGGAAGCATGGTGTAAGGGTCCAAACCATTTTCTAAATAATAAAGAACTCCATTTGTCATTGGAAACCAGGCATCCATATCGCCATCTTTGTCAGCATCATTCCACAAGAAACCATCTCTGTTAAAAGATGCGGGATCACCATCAGCGAAGAGACCATCGAGATCTGCCTTTAGGGTGTAAGTATCTGCACCTTCTGCCTCAAAAACAGCCATACTGAAATTATCCCAGGTATTAACCCATACCTCGTGCATCCCGTTATCATTAAAATCTATAATATCTAGGTCATAAAGACTGCCACCGGACATGGCCGTGTCAGATATAAATTCGTTTGTGAAAGAGGAAAAACTATTTAGCTCTGCGCCTGTTAGAGCGTCAATAGACAATCTTCTTTGTCCCCTATCAACAGAACAGAGTTCATGCTTCCCATCACCATCAACATCTCCTATTGCAAAACCAGCAGGACGGAAATTATCTGCAGAAGTCATTCCGTACTGGAGGAGGAGTGTTGGTTCTGTTGGAAAAGACCCATCTTGGTTCTGCTCAAAAATATAGGTTCCCCATGTGTTGTCATTTGACTCCACAGCCGGCGGAACACCAAAATAAATTTCATGTAAACCATCAGCATCAATATCCCCATGAGTCATTCCAGGAAGACTGTTCCCTGGATCTGGTGTTATAAAATGCCACACCAGATTGTAGCCTCCATTGCCATCTGACTCATACAAATAGCAACCAAGTTTACCTGGGTCTGGGCCACCAGGTGCTAAGGTCTCATCAATGTTGAATAAAATTTCGTGAAGGCTGTCGCCGTCAAAATCCATTCCTGACAATACACTCTGAGCACCGAGTGCTTGGAAATCAGCAAAATTTTGATCTCCGTGAGCGTTTATAGAATAGTCGATTTTAAAATCACGACCAGTATTGTATCCGTCTAATGCAAACAATGAGCTGGTTGCAGATAGCAGAACAAGAGTCATTAGCTTTTTGAGCATAGATACTCCTTTTTTTTTTGATTTTACGTTAAAACTTAACTTAAGATGTCTTATAAAAGACTACACACACATTACAAATGTATTAGAATAATAAAGAATAACCAAGAAAAAAGAACAAACGATTGTTCAAAGCACTATAATCATCGGGTCCTAATTATTATTTTAACCCCTTAAATAACTGTATCCCCAAGTATATTTATAAGATTTTCTAATTCATCTAGCAGTTCTGTCTCACCTAGGTATCCTACGCTTTCGTAGCGAATTTTTTGATTTCCATCAATGATAATTTTTGTTGGCAAAAAAGAAATCTCATAGGATCCAAACACCTCATCCTTAACATCCATAAGTACATGAAAAGGGTATGAGCCTTCCTCCATTAGCTCAGTTACTGCCTCTAATTTGTTTTCTGCGGTCTCTCTTGAGTTCACAAATAAAAATTTCACATTTTCATATTTCTCCATTGCTTTTTGCATCGCTGGAAAAGACTTTATGCAAGGGCCGCACCACGTTGCCCAAAAATCGAGTATAACAATTTTACTTTTGAAGTCGGATAGTTTCACCTCTTTTCCATCGGTATCAAGGAGCATAAAAGAAGGCGCCTGCTTCATCACCATTTTATCCAATATCTTTCCTTTTAAATCGCTCATTGCCCTGGACTTAACCTTAGAAAAATAATTTTCATATCCCCTATCCGAACCATTTTCTGATATATAGATATTTTTCAGCAAATCTTCCATTTCTGGGATTTCAATTCCACTTGCAATACTTTTTTCTATGATTTTTTTTGCGGAATCTGCATTACCAAGATCATTTAAAATATTACCATATCGATAATTAATCTGCTTGTTCTTTCCTTTGGATTTCTGGTATGATTCAGATGAAATCACAAGGGCTTCTCTTTTTTTTCCTAACAAACTTGAAATCATCGCAGAGGCATCCAAAGCATTTGCCAGATTATAAATTTTTCCCTCCTCCCAATACTTACTGGAGTTAAGAACCGGTTTGCCAGTATTTTTTTCTTTGATTCCCTCCCTCGCTTTACTGACAAATGATTCAGTTATGCTACTTAAAAGGTGCATATCTTCTTCTGTAGTTTTTCCCAATTTTTGGATAGAACTAAATACCGGTCTTGTGCTAAGTGAAAGATTTTCTAAGCTTAAATGATAGTTGTAGGCACCTTTAAAGTCTTCGCTCTGTATATAATCGGCCAATATAACACCGCGCATATAATCAAGGCTCCTTACAAATGGATAATTCTTTATGTGTTTATCTAGAAAATCTTTTTTATTTCCAGCTCCTTCAATCTTATAAAATTCTCTTGAGGCCTCTCTCTCTGCCCATTGGCCATTTGGATATCTTTGCAATGCTTCTTGTTTGTAGTAATCTGATTTTTCATTGTTCTTAATTGTCCTATACCACGCACTTAAAAAAAACATTTTGTCCTCTGTTAAATTTTCATTAGCGGAGATATTACCGAGAATCTCTCCGATCTCATCAAAACTACCCTCGCCCTTACTGTTCTTTAGAACCGTGAAAAAAGAGAAAAGAAAGTCTAACTCCTTTTCAGGATTTTTTTGGAACTCACTGTAAAAATTTGATAATAGAGTATCTGAGTGAGTATCCTTATTAAAATTTGAACCCCACCCCCGAGCCAAAACGGCAGCAGAATATCCTGCTAAGCTACCTGATATGATTTCTCCATTAGCATCCTGTAAAAAGACGGGGTAACCAAGCCCTTGGCCATCGTCCACTTTTTCTCCGCTTTTAAATACAGCTATCAGGCCCACTGCTGAATCTGGTATGAATACACTAATCACCCAACCACCCTTTATTTTTTCCAAAGAATATTCTTCTGTATCAATTACGTTATTTGGCATGGTAAACATAGACTTCCCATTAAAATCTTTTTCGCCATAAATCCTAATTGTTGCAATAATCTCATCCACTGTTTTCAATTCTGAATCGGAGGGACAATATAAAATTTCTACTTCAGTGCCCGGCTTTGGGTTTGTAGGGTAAGTGGATACAGTTTCGCTAAAATCATAATTAGAACATGACGAAAAAAGTATTACGTAAAAATACAAACTGATTATTCTACTATTCATCGTGCGCATTTATTCCTCCTTTTGAAAGGTGTTAAAATTCAAGATCAATGCCTAAAGTCACCTGTCTACCCAACGCCGGCTGGGTAATTCCTCTAGATATGTCCTTATGCTCAGTAAGGTTACGAATATCTAGATAAAAATTGGCATTGGTAGTTACCCAATAATTACACCTCAACCTGACTAGAAAATAAGGCTTGTAATTTTTTATCAAGTCCTTACTGTAGTATGTGTAAGGCGTGATATCGGGATTATATAGTCCGTCATAATATAAGAGCCAATCCCGACCTTTTTTTTCTCCAGTATAGTTAAAATCTAAAACAAAGTTACCACCCTTAGAACTTTTTGAGCTATACGATGGTATTTTACAAGAAAACGATAGATTTCCAGTTGTTTTGGGAACATCATTTCTCCTAACCCCCTCATCGAAAAACCCTTCATACTTGATATCATTTTGACGGATACTATCTTGTCCCCATCTGCTATCGGTAATCGAATAAGTAGCATTTAAATCCAATGGTCCAATTCTAGTTTTTGCGGAGAATTCCCAGCCTTTATTAATTATTTCCCCGAAATTTATATACCAGTACTCCTGTTTAATAGTCTCCAGATCATCAATACTAGGATCATTCTGTATGCCATCGAGGAAAATTTGATCATAATAGGTAATCTCAAAAAAAAGATTATCGCCAAGATAAAAGTCGCCCCCTATCTCATAACCCGATTGCCGCTCAGGCCTTAGATTGGGATTTCCAATATTTATGGAAGACTGAGACTCGCTCGGAAGAGCCTGCATCGCTTGCGGTGGATTAATTCCGCCACTTCCCCATGCTGCTCTTGCTTTCCAGATAAAACTATTAAATTCCATTACATACGAAAAGCCAAGTCTGGGACTAATATGCCTGCCATAATCTTTACCAAAATATTCGTTTTCTTCTATTCGCTCCCCCAGCGTAATAAATAATTGATCTTTATATCCAAATACTGCTTCTGCATAGTATCCCCAGTTTATGTAACTCTGGTCGACCAGTGAGGCACCTTCAAAATCATCATAATAGTATTGACTTTTTGACTCATCAAGTGACCCTGAAAGACGAACATTACTGCTCTCAGTGCGTTGTGTGCCTGCGGTGATGTCAATTTCAAACATCCTGGGAAAACTTTTTTTCCCATGCCAAAAATAATTCATTGTAGTGCGATTCCAATCGTGCTTTAGATATGCCTCTCCCCCCTCACTACCCCTTTTCTTAAAAAGGGATTGTCTTGTGTCATTCCCGATCACTAGGTTGTGGTATAGTTTAGGATTAAAATTCTGTATATAATTAAAACTAAATCCTGGTTTGTAATAAGCAATAGTACCATCGGAGGGAATAAAATCCCAATGGCTAGGAGCATTGGCCCAGCCACGATTTTTTTGATATTCCAGTAAATGATACAGGTTATTAATGTGACCTTGGGTTCCCCAACTTTGAAAAGTTTTCAGGTCCACTACCGCTGGGCCGATTCTGACATTAATTGCAGCATGTAATTTTAGTTGTTCAACTTTTTGCCCATTATTTGGCATCACCTCTTCGTCAACAGTCCTGTTTGCACCAACATTAAAACTTATATCGGAAGAACTCCTTCCATTAAAATTAACAGAAAATTCCTGGCCCGGAACATTTTTTCCCAATATAGGCGCATCAGTATTTTTTTGAGCCAGTTTAACCCTCCAAACATTTCGGGATGAGCTTGATCCTCTTTTGGTAAAAATATGGATAATTCCACTCTGTGCATTGGAACCGTGTAGCGTAGAGCCCATTGGACCTCTCAACACTTCAACTCTTTCAATATCGCTAGGGTCAATAAAATCTGCAATACCAGGATAAGACTGAACATCAAACCCAAGTAACTCAACTCCATCAACATATATTTTTACATCTCCAAGAGGACCTCCCGACCCACTGGTTCCCCCTCTCAAGGTAAAAGCATAATTGTTTTGTCCAGGGCGGTGCGGAAGACTTGCATAGCCCCCAGGTACTTTACCCAACAAAACTTCATCAACGCTTCGAACAGGCAATCGCCGGAGTTCTTCCTCCGAGATTACTGTAACAGGTGACGCTTGTGCTCTTTTTTTTCGCTCGCTAAAACTTGCCGATACTACAATTTCGTCAAGATCGATCATTGAACGCTCTAATTGAAAGTTTAGGATCAATTTTTGGTCTGACTCTATGACTATATCTTTCTTTATCGTCCTATGTCCAATATACATCACTCTGACTACATGAGGACCCCTAGGTATTCCTTTCAATTGGTATTTTCCCTCTTTATTGGCTGCAACTCCCCGGTTTATTTTTTCAATAATTATATTTGCCCCTGGCAAGGAGTTTCCATTCACATCATAGATGCTACCCAACAAAACTCCATCTTGAGCTGCAATTACTTCAAAAAAGAAAAGCAGACAAAAAGAATAGAAAAGGCATCGCATGAAATACTATTTAAATAACAGATTTACTTTATTAACATCATTTTCTTGGTAATATTTTTACTCCCAGAAGTTAATCGGTAAAAATATATTCCTGAGGATAAGCTTATTCCTGTTTCATTCTTCCCATCCCAATTAATAGAGTGGCGACCTGATGGTAAGGTGCCTGAAAAAAGATTTTTCACAAGATTGCCTTGCACATCAAATATCATGATGTCTAGTTGATCGTATGCATCCAGAGAAAAATGAATTCCTGTTATTGGGTTAAATGGATTAGGATAGTTCCCATGTAGTTCGAAACCAACTGGGAATGGCTCATTAATTTCTGCTAGAGTACCAATTACAAGAGTTTGCTTATTCATTGAAGAGATGTTTCCTTGGACATCTTCAGCTGATATCCACCAATAAATAACGGTGCCATTAGTATTTCCTGGCATTTCAGTATGATAAACGTATTGTTGCATTAAAAGATTAAAGGCTTGACTCATCATCCTAGAGGTTGTATCCGCTTCTAAAGAATTTTTTTGCCAATTAAGTATTGCCATTTCAACGCCAGATTCGCCGCCCGAAGGGTTCACATCATCAATTGTGGCCATAATTTTAATTTCGGTCCAAGATGGTACTGGATCTGGTAAACCAGTTGAGCTTGTGAGTCCGACATGATATATTTCTATTTCAGGTGGTATATCGCCATTAATTGTAACTAAATATTGAAATTGCCACGATTTTTTTTAATAGCGCGAACTTCGTTGTGAAGACGAATTCTCGTCCATTCACCTTTCTATGAGAAAACTAGGCATTCATTCCATCAATTAAGTTAATACAAAAATAGTAATGATATGAT
>MDTG01189889.1_pt1 | contig 12725 bp, 11 predicted proteins | sample 811421 | NCBI WGS metagenome assembly MDTG01 (sample SAMN05326645, study PRJNA326480) | marine metagenome | isolation source: seawater | place: Pacific Ocean: South East | collected 2011 | reverse complement strand
CAGCTATTTTAAATAACTCAATCATAATATCTAATTTATGATTTCTTATAGCTCCAGAGGATAATTCAATTCCATTACACACTATATCAAATTGCCATGCTAGTATTTCAAGCGGATTATTATTTTTTATTGCTTTCATTCCTCCTTGAGGCATAGAAAATGGGTTGTGGCTAAAATCAATTTTCTTTGTTTCACTATTAAATTCAAACATTGGATAATCTACTACCCAGCAAAATCTATATGAATTTTTTTCTCTTAAGTCAATTTCATCACATAATTTTTCTCTTGCAGAGGAAGAAAATTTTTCAGCATTTGACTTTTCATCAGAGATGAAAAACAAACAATCTCCATTTTTTAGATCTGTATCACTAATAATCTTGTTAAGTTTATCTTTCTTTAGATTGTTTGCAATTGGACCTTTTGCCAGATTATCATTAAATATAATATATCCTAGACCTTTTTGTCCTGAATCTCTTGCCCAATTATTCAATCTATCAAACCATGTTCTTGGTTTTTCCGAACAATTTGGAACTTTAATGCCTTTAACAACCATATTTTTTTTAATATTATCCTCAAAGATTTTGAATCCTGAATCAGTAAAAACTTTTGAAAAATCTTGAATTAATAAAGGATTTCTTAAATCTGGTTTATCGGTTCCATATTTGTTGATAGCTTCTGAAAATTTAATTACTTCAAATGGTGGTTTTGATATCTTTTTATCAATAGAAAATTCTTTAAAAACTTCAAAAATTACTGGTTCAATTGTTTCAAAAATATCACTTTGTGAAACAAAAGACATTTCAAAATCTAATTGATAAAATTCTCCTGGAGATCTGTCTGCTCTCGCATCCTCATCTCTAAAACACGGAGCAATTTGAAAATATTTGTCAAAACCTCCAATCATTAGTAACTGTTTAAAAATTTGTGGTGCTTGTGGAAGCGCATAAAATTTACCTTTATGCAATCTACTTGGGACTAAAAAATCTCTAGCACCTTCCGGAGACGATGACGAAAGAATTGGTGTTTGAATTTCAGTAAAACCCCTAATTGTCATTTTCTTTCTAAAAGCACTTATTACATTTGATCTAAGTAAAATATTCTGATGGAGTCTAGATTTTCTTAAATCTAAAAATCTATATTTTAATCTCAGATCCTCTGGTGCGTCATCTTCTTGTGAGATTTGAAATGGTATGAGTTCGGAAGAATTTAAAACCTCAAAAAATTTAATTTTTATTTCAACTTCACCAGTGGAAATATTTTTATTAATTGTTTCATTAGATCTTTTAATTACTGAACCTGTAACACTTATTACACTCTCTAACCTAACTGACTCTACTTTTTTAAAATCTTCGTGTTCAGTATCAACCACACATTGTGTTATTCCATAACTATCTCTTAAATCTAAAAATAATAAACCTCCATGATCCCTTTTTTTATTAAGCCACCCAGAAATTTTAACTTCTTTTCCAATATCTTTTTTTGAAATTTCTGAACAATTATGAGTTCTATATTGATTCATATGAATTTTGATTTTAGGCTTGTTAAATGCTAAATTTGTTTTGTGTTAATAATAAATAATTGCCAATTAAAACAATTTTATCATGAATGTCAAAAGAATAAATGTTTAGGGGTAGATACAGAGTTTTATTGGGTTGGAACTTACAAACCAACACCATGTTTAATTCAAATTTCAAATGGTAGAAGAACGGTTATAATTGATTGTATAAATAATAAAATAGATTTAAGTTTAGTAAAAAAACTACTACTAAATAAAAATATCTTAAAAATCTTTCATGCTGGAAGACAGGATTTAGAAATTTTCAGTAATTTGTTTAATATAATTCCTAGAAATATATTCGACACTCAAATTGGGGTATTACCTTTAGGATTTAAGTTATCATCAAGTTATGAAAAGTTATGCAAAGATTTACTTGCTATAAAAGTTTCTAAAGAAAAGCAGAAATTAGATTGGAGAAAAAGGCCACTCAATAGGTCTCAAATTGTTTATGCCTCAGGTGATGTAAAATATTTAATAGATCTTTACAAAAAAATTATGACAAAATTAAAAAAATATAACAGAAAAGATTGGATCAAGGAGATGCATGCGAAACTAATTAATAAAGATCAATACTTTAATAAAAAAAAAGAGGCCTGGAAAAAAATAAAAGTTAATCCAAAATACTTACTCGAAAAAAAAATTTTGAAAAAAATTTCAGAATTTAGAGAAGAGCAAGCTATGATTGAAAATATACCTCCTAAAAAAATTCTTAATGATTCGCAGATAACTCAAATAATTAAACTGCAAGAATTTAATCAAATTAAAAAAAAAATTCAATCCATGAATAAAAAAAAATATTCAAAAATACTCAACATCATTTGTAAAGAAATAAACTCAACTAAAAAAAATGATAAGTTAAAGCAAATGAATGATGAAGAAATCAAAAAGTTTATAATTGCAAAAAAAATTTTAAAAGAACAATCAGAAAAGTATAAAGTTGATTCAAGTTTTATTGCTACCAACAAAGAATTAAAGGAATTGATTTTTAAAGAAAATAATAATTTATTAATAGGTTGGAAATATAATGTTTTTGGAAAATATTACGAAAATGTAGACCTATAAATTATTTTCATCAATAATTTTTTTCATCAAACTTATTGATGGACGCAGTTTTAGTTCAAGAGATTTTTCATCAATTAACCTAATAATTTTTTTTGCAGATTTATAAGATCTTTCAACTCTATTGATTAAATATTTAATACTTTTTTCAGAAACATTAATTTGCTTAGAATCTAATTTACTTAGAATTATTTGACCAAGTAAATTTTGATCAGGCTCTTTTACTTCTACTACAATACATGCGTTTAATCTAGATTTAAGATCGCTCAATTTATTTTTTAAATTTGAAGGATTTTTTTGGGAGGTAATCAATAAGTAATTTCCTTTTGATATTGAAATATTAAAAAAGTTTAAAAACTTTTCTTCAATGTCATTTACTTTCTTTTTCAGTAAAATATCCAAATCTTCAATAATCCAACAATTTTTAGAGGAAATTTCATTTATGTTGGTTTTAAAATTATCTGCTAAAAAAAAATTTGAACTTATAACATTAGCATTTGATCTAGCTTTCCAAATGTTAGAAAAAAGAGTTTTTCCGCAATTTTTGGGACCATAAATGAAAAGAGCATTATTGCTCCATTTTGGCCATTCACTAATAATCTTATAAGCAAAAAAATTTTTGTCAGAAATACATACAGATTCCTTATCTATTTTTTTAAATTTAAATCTAATAATATTTTGTTTCATTTTATTTTAACTACTTTAAAAATTTCTAATTCTTCATCAAAGTTTAAATTAAGATTACTTGATTTGAGGGCAAGTTTAAGTTTATCTATTGATCCATATGTTAGTAATTCATAAAAGATTTTTTTTTTTGATATTTCTTTTGGAATGAGTTTTGATACGTAAGGATTTTTTTGCAAAGATTCTAAAATTTTTACAGATTGTTCAACCTTTTCAAATTCAATCAAAATCTTATACTTATTGAATTCCTGATTTTTTTTATATTTTGTTGTAATTTTACTTTTCCACCATTTTGACAGAGATTTAAGAGTTTGAAATGCCAAATAGTCAATTTCATTTTTTTTTGAAATATTTTCTTTTAAGGTTTCATCAACTTCTAGTTCATAAAAAGAATCATCTGTAAAAATTTTTATTTCAACCTTAGATACAAAATTTTCAAATTCAAAATCATATTTTTCTTTCAAAAATATTATTACTACCGATCTTTTATCGTATTCTAGTAATATTTTTTTCAAGGATTCTCTGTTTGCTTCCAACGCTTCTTTATAAGAAATTTTAAATTTATTTAATAGTTTTAATTCAGGAAAAAAAAGCTTTATCAACTCGTTTTCATCATAATTTTTCTTTAGAGAAAAATACCATCCATTATTTTTTTCCCAAAAATAATAGGTATTAGAATGATAATAAATCGGAAGAACAAGAAAATCTTCTGATATAGAATTATTTAGATTAATATCAAATTTTTCAAATAATTTTTGAATCTCCTGAGCATTAAAGTTTACATCTATTACAGCATTGTATTCCTCGTCAAAGAAATCCTCTTTTTTAATCACATAATCACTTATAAACTTTGTTAAGTCCATACCATCAAATTTATAGAATAAATCTTTTTCCTCTTGCGGAACGATTCTTTCAAAAAGTTTCTCCAAAGCAATGTTAAATGCTTTTTGTTTTGAAACTTTTCTTGCTTCAAGAATATCATTTTGAAAGACGGTAATTTTATTATTTTTTATGAGATAAATATTTGAATCAGCGAGTATATTATTATTTAAAAATAAAAATAAAATGACAAAAAAAGAAATTTTAAAAAAATTGATCAACGACTTGTAATATATTAAAAATTAAAATTAAATATAATCTAATCTATTGGAATTTTCAAAAATTAATACATTTTAGTAATGAAAAATAAATCTAATACTTATAAATCTTCTGGTGTTGACATTGAAAAATCAAATCGAATAGTTAGAAAGATTGAAAAAATCTCATCAAAAAATATTAGAAAAGAAATTATTAATAATGCTGGTGGATTTGCATCAATACTCGATCTAAAAAAACTTAATTATAAAGATCCTTTACTTTTATCAAGTACTGATGGTGTCGGAACAAAATTAAAATTAGCAGTTGAATGTGATAGTTATGAATATTTGGGATTTGATCTTGTTGGTATGTGTGTTAACGATTTACTCGCCGAAGGAGGTGAACCCCTTATATTTTTAGATTATTTTTCTAGTTCAGAAATTATAGAGAAAAATTTTATAAAAATTATTAAAAGTATTAATCTGGCATGCTCAGAGTCTAATTGTTCACTTGTGGGTGGTGAAACCGCTGAGATGCCTGGAATATATAAGATAAATGATTTTGATATTGCTGGATTTTCTGTTGGAGTCGTGGAACGAAAAAATTTAGCTGATAAAAAAAAAGTTAAGAATAATGATATTATTATAGGCTTAAGGTCCAATGGATTTCATTCCAATGGATATTCATTAATAAGAAAAATTATAAGCAATAAAAAAATTAGACTTGATAAAAAGCCACCTTATGAATCAAAAGAGCTTACGCTTGGTAAGGACCTTTTAAGACCAACAAAAATATACATAAAATCAATCTTACCATTAATTAAAAAAGGTTTAATTTCTTCAATGGCACATATTACAGGTGGTGGTATTATCGAGAACATACAAAGATCAATACCATCAGATATGTGTGCGGAAATTAAATCAGAAAACTTTGAGTCAGATGATTGCTTTAAATGGATTTCTAAAATAGGTGATATAAGTGCTTCAGAAATGATGAAAACTTTTAACTGTGGTATTGGTTTTATAGTTATAATAAATAAAAAAAATGAAACTGCTGTAAAAAAATTTTTTAATAAAAATAAAATAGATTTTTTTTATCTTGGTAATATAAAAAAAAGAAATATTCACAAAGTTAATATTAAAAAGCTAAATCCATGGTTTTAAATATTGGAATACTTATTTCTCAAAATGGTTCTAATATGCTTAATATTGTTAAAGCATGTCACGAAAAAAAAATTAATGCAAATGTTAAAATTGTAATAAGTAATAACCCATACTCTAAAGGTTTGAAAAAACTAAAAACTTTTGATACTAAATCTAAGATTTTACTTTTAAAGAATTTTAAAAACAAAAAAGCTTATGAAGATAAGATAAATGAGATTTTTGAACAAAATTATGTAAATTTTATCTGCCTAGCTGGATATATGAAAGTATTGGAAAAAGATTTTTTAAAAAAATGGAGGGAAAAAATTATTAACATTCACCCTTCACTACTTCCTTCATTCAAAGGACTTCAACCACAAAAACAAGCAATTGAAAAGAAAGTTAAGTTTAGTGGTTGTACTATCCACTATGTAAATGATACTATAGATGATGGAGAAATCATTGACCAGGCAATCGTTAAGGTTAGTGAAAAAGAAACTGTAGAATCTCTTAAAAAAAAAATATTGATAGAAGAACATAAACTATATATAACTGTTCTAAAAAAAATATCTAAGGTATTAAAATGAATAAAAATTTAGGCAAAGACCATCAAAAATTTTTTAACTCTTTTATTAAAGTTTCGATAATATCGACTATTTTAGTGGTACTATTACTCGCAGCTTTATACTTTTTCTTAGTCACTTAAAATTTCTTTATTTGAGAAAAAATAGTTAATCTCGATTTTTGCATTATCAAGACTATCAGAACCATGAACGGAGTTTTCTTCAACAGAAATACCATACATTTTTCTAATTGTACCATCTTCAGCAACTTCAGGATTTGTTGCTCCCATCAACTCTCTATTTTTCATCACAGCGTTTTGTCCTTGTAAAACCTGAACAATAACTGGACCGGAGGTCATATATTCGCATAAATCTGAAAAAAATGCTCTTTGTCTATGAATTTCATAAAATTTTTCTGCATCTATTCTTGACATTAAAATCATACGCTGAGCAATAATTTTTAATTTATTTTCTTCAAAAATAGTATTTATTTTTCCAGTAAGATTTCTCTTTACAGCATCTGGTTTAATTATGGATAAAGTCATTTCAGTCATTTTATACCTCAGCTAATACTTAATATATTTTCCATTTTTGATTTTTTTCTTCTATAAGAGTTTTAACAATAAATCTAGTTTTTTTTAATTTATTATTCTCAATTTCGAAATTATTTTTTTCACTAAGGTAGGAAAAAAAAAAATGATTATAAGAATCTGATATTTTAGTTTTTACAACCGTTGGTGAAATAATTAAGGTATTAAATCCTTTATCTAAAAAATTTTCTTCTTTATCTTCATTTAAAATAACAATTTTTTCATCATTATCAAATGGATCTATTGCGGTTCTGTGCGGTAAAAAAGAATAATCCTCGTATGACCAAAAATAATCATCTAGTTCTTTTTCTTCTGTCTTACTTCCAACTTTAATAAGAATTTTATATCGGTCTTTAATTAATCTTTCACATAATTTCGCTGCTAGAATTTTAAAATCAGATATTATGTAATAAAGGTTGATTTTGATTGTGGTCAAAAAATTACTCGTAATTTTTTTTTACAAAATCATTTAATAGTCTTACACCAAAACCTGTGCCTCCAGATCTTGAAACAGAGGTTCCTGAATTAGACCATGTTACTCCTGCTATATCAAGATGAGCCCATTTTGTGTCTCCTACGAATCTTTTTAAAAATTGAGCTGCGGTTATACTACCCGCACCTCTTGTTCCAGTAATATTTTTCATATCAGCAATATTACAGTTTAATAATTTATCAAATTCAGAATCTAAAGGTAGTCTCCAGATAAGTTCTTTAATGTAAGTGGATGATTTAAGAAGTTTGTTAGCAAGGTCATCACTATTTGAAAAAAGACCAGCATATCTATTACCTAATGCAACAATTATTGCCCCAGTTAATGTAGCCAAATCTACAATTAATTCAGGTTTATAAAATTTATTAACATACCATAACACATCAGCTAACACTAATCTTCCTTCTGCATCAGTATTTAACACCTCTATGGTTTGACCAGACATTGATGTTACAATATCTCCTGGTCTCTGTGCATTTCCATCAGGCATATTTTCGACTAATCCAACAATTCCAATAGCGTTGACTTCAGCTTTTCTGAGCGCTAATGCATACATCAAACCACTTACCACAGCTGCTCCACCCATATCCCATTTCATATCTTCCATGCCTCCTGAGGGTTTTAAGGATATTCCTCCTGTATCAAAGGTCACGCCTTTACCAACAAATGCAAGTGGCTTTTTAAAAGACGGTTTTGAACCTTTCCATTTCATAACTAAAACACGTGCTGGTCTTACGGATCCTTGCGCGACTCCTAAAAGGGCGTACATTTTTAATTTCTTGAGTTTTTTTTCATCGAATACTTCTAGCTCTATTCCTGCCTTTGAAAGCATCTTACAATTTTCAACAAAGCTTTCTGGGTAAATTGCATTTGCAGGCTCTGAAACTAGATCTCTTGTTAAAAAAACTCCCTTAGAAATTTTGTCGTACTCATTATACGATTTTTGCGAACTTTTAAAATTTGCACAAACGAAGTTTACCTTTTTTATTGAAGCTTTAATCTTTCTAGCAGCAGTTCTATATTTTCTAAATGAATAATTTTTTAAACTGAATCCAGAGGCAAAAGCTGCAATAAAATCTTCGTAATTTATGTTCTTAAAGTTGAAAGTTTCTGAAATTATATTAATGTTTAAATTTTTAGAGTTTTCAAACGTACTAAATTTGGTGCCTGAAAAAGACTCTACTTCAACAGTACTTTTAAAATTGTCTATCCTAATTAAATGCAAACGTCTAAGTTTGTTTTTATCATCATTGACAAAAAAATTTTCTGAAAAATTCTTTTGTTTTTGAAACTCTGACAATTTTTTTATTTTAGATACGAATCGATTGATTGATTTGTCGGCGAGCAATGGCAAACTTGACGAAGATTTTGTAGTTGCTAGAATTACTAGTAAAGAAAAGTCGCTATCAATTTTATTAGAGAAAGTTATTTCCAAAATATTTTCCTAAATTGTGTTATGATATATATATATATTTCTATAAACTAAAAATATCAATGAAATTAATTGAAAAATATTTTCTTAAACAATTAGCAGCTAATTGTTCTTTACTATTTCTTCTTATTCTATCAATTTTTTCACTCAGTAAAAGTGTACAACTTATAGATTTATCAATTAATAGGGGGCTACCCTTTATTTTTTTTATCAAACTTATCGGATTATCATTACCTGCAATTGTCCCAATTGTGTTGCCAGTGATATTTTGTCTTTCAATAAATTTCACCTATTCGAGAATGAAAAATGACAGTGAATTAATAATTTTTGAGAGCTCAGGAACATCTATTTTAAGATTAGCAAAACCAGTTATTTATTTTGGATTATTTCTTTCAATTCTAAGTTTTAGTTTTACATGGGGCATAGCACCCTCAAGTAACAAAACATTTAAATTATTGTTGTACTCAATAAAAAATGACTATTCTTCTTCATTACTTGAGGAAGGAAGTTTTAATAACATTGGGAGTGACTACACAATTTATGTAAAAGAAAGAGATTCTTTAGGAAATCTTAACAATATTTTTATTCACGATACTAGAAATAAAGATAAACCCTCAACGCTGATAGCAAACAAAGGGTCACTCCTAAAATCTGATTACGGTACAAAAATACTTTTAGAAAATGGAACACAACATTTTTATTCTAATTTAGATAAGAAACTATCTGTTTTATATTTCGAAAAATATTTACTAAACATTATTGACAATTCAAATAATAACTATCCATTTAAATGGAAAACACCATCTGAAAGAAATTTTCATGAACTAAAAAATCCCGATTTGGAAAATGGTGATGATAGAAATAATTTACAAGCATTTAGATCTGAAATTGTTCAAAGAATTACACTTCCAGTAAACATTTGCGCATTCGGGTTTTTAATAGTGGTTTTTATACTATCTCAAAAATTTTACAGAATAGAAAATCTAAAGACTAATCTCAAAGTACTTTCAATTATATTATTACAAATGGCTTTTTTTGTTTTGTGCTCTAATGTAGCCAATAAAAAAGAAAATTTTGAATTATTAAATATATTACCATGTATTCTAAATTTTGCTTTAGCAATAAAAATACTCAACAAAAATGTAAAAAAGTCTGATGTTTAAACCATTTATAGTATTAAATTATTTAACAAAGCAAAATTTTTATTCGATTCTAGTAATTACCTTTTTTTGCTTTGGTCTCTTTTTTTTAATTGATTTAATAGAGCTTTTAAGAAGAAGTTCGTCCAAAGAAATTCCTTTCAATATAATCTTAAAAATAGCTTTCCTTCATTTACCTTCTTTGTTCCCAATAATTTTCCCTACTATTTTTCTACTAAGCTCAATGCATACTTTTATGAAACTCAATAAAAACAATGAACTGAGTGTAATGCGTTCATCAGGGATATCTATTTGGTTTTTCATGTTACCAGCAATATTAAATTGTATTATAATTTCCATTTTTTATATTTTAGTTTTTAATCCAATCTTTAGCCAAATGATAGTAAAGTTTAAATCCTATGAGGGAAGTTATTTTAGAGGTAACGCAGGTTTACATACCATATCTCCAACTGGTCTTTGGTTAAGAGAAATAAACAATGATAATATGTATGTCATTAACGCATCTCATTATTCACCATTAGATAACAAATTACAAAATGTAATTATATTTGAATTTAACAAGGATGAAATTTTTCAAAGAAGAATTGATGTAACTAAAGTTGAAATGAGAGATAATAAGTGGAAACTGTATGATACTTCAGTTGTTAAAATAAATCAGCCACCTGTTTTCTTTGACCAAATGGAGATGAATATAGATCTCAGTATTAAAAAAATTGAGCAAAATTTTAGATCTGCCGATACGATAAATTTTTGGAAATTACCTGAATATATTGAAAATTTAAAAAACTCAGGATTCAATGCTAAAAAACATACAATATACTACCATTATCTTTTTTCTTTTCCACTTATTTTGTTAACAATGGTTATGCTAGGTTGTTCATTGTCAATTAGAAAGTCAAGAACAAAAAAACAGTTCCTAAATATTTTAATTGGTTTATTAACAGGCGTTGTTTTTCACTTTCTACTAGACGTTTTTAGAACGATGGGAATTAGCGGAAATTTGTCTGTTTTTTTCTCTGTCTGGGCTTTGCCATTCACTTCGATATTTATTTTGCTTGGTATACTTATTCATTTAGAAGATGGTTAAATTTATTTTACTACTACATTTTTTAGTTTTTTTTATATTTGAAAATTTAAAGTGTGATTCTAATATGATTGAAATTCAAGCAGACGTATTTACTCATGATAAAGAAAATAAAAGAATATATGCTTCGGGTAATGTAGCTGTAATTGATGAGGAGTTCAAAATTTTTGCTAATAAAGTTTTTTACAATACTGAAAAAAAAATAATTTCTGCAAGAGAGAAAGTAAAGATTTTTTACAAAGACGGTTCTATTCTTAGAACAGAAAATGCTGTTGTTGATAGTGATTTAGAAAATGGTAAATTTGGAAAAAGTTATCTTTATATACCAGATGATGAAACAAATCTTATTTCAAACAAAACTGAGGATCGATTTTTAAGATTAGCAGCAAATAGTATTGAAAGAAGAACAGGTGTTTGGGAAATGTTTAGAGAAGCGATCTTTACTGCATGTGATATATGTAAAAATAAAATAACGAATAAGTATGAGGACCCGCTTATTCAAATTAAATCAAAAAAGGTAATTCATGATAAGGAAAAGTTATTAATGAAGTATTATGATAGTTTTTTAGAAGTGTCTGGGACTCCAATTTTTTATTTTCCATATTTATCTCACCCATCACCTACAGTAAAAAGGAAAAGTGGTTTTTTAGCTCCACAGTATTTATCAAACAGTTATTTGGGAAATTCAATTGATGTACCTTATTATTTTTCAGTCAACGATTATGAAGATCTTACTTTAGTCCCAAAATTTAATACCAAGAAAAATCCTGTTATGTTTCTTGAACATCGAAAAAACATGAAAAACAGTAGAATTGAATCTGAAATTAGTGGAACTGTAACTGACATAAATGTAAACCAAGTAAAAAAAAATGAAATTAGAGGGCATATAAAAAGTAATGGCACTTTTAATATTAATAGAAATTTATTTGCGGATTTTAAAATACACAGAACTACTGATAGAAATTATATCCAAGCTTTTAAATATGATTATGAAAATACATTACACAGTAATTTAAGGTTAAATAAATTCAAAAAAAATAATTATTTAGGTATCGAATTACATTCTTTTCAAGAATTGAGAAACAATGTAAAACGAAAAGAAACTCCAAGAATTTCGCCAAGAATAATTTCTAGAATTAGCTCTAAAAGAACATTTGATGGTTTTAATTGGGATACAAATTTTGAATATTTAACACTTACAAGAGAAGAAGGTACAGACTTATCAAAGATTTTTTTATTACAAAATTTTGAAAAACCATTTCTATTAAATGATGGTTCTCATCTGAACTTTGGTTTTCATATAAATGCAGGTTTTTACAGAGTTGAAAATTACAATGATCCTATTTTAGGATTGCAAAAAAGTAGTTTCTATAAAAGTAAATTTTATCCTCAAATTACTTTGGATTACTCTAAACCATTTTATAAAATTAATAGAATTTCAAAACAAATCCTAGAACCTAAGTTTTTGATAGTAGGTGGTTCAAACGATGGAAATAATTTAAATCTTCCCAACGAAGATAGTAGGAGTTATGACTTAGATTTTATTGATTTATTTGAAAGAAATAGACTGTCTGGCAATGATCGATTAGATAATGGAACCAGAATTGATTATGGTTTAAGTTATGTTAATCAAAATCTTAAAAATGGTTTTATTACAAATATTTCCATTGGACACAGCTACAGAATAAAAAAAGATGTGTATCAACCAAATAATAGTGGTTTTGATAACAAACTTTCTAATCTTTTAAGTGTCATAAATATAAGACCAGCAAACAATTTGAATTTTAAATCACAGTTTTCAATTGATAGCAAAGATTTTTCTTTTTCACAATCAGTTACAAATATTCTAATAGGTGATAAAAACAACAGAATTTTTTTAACCCATT
>MDTG01164637.1_pt1 | contig 12725 bp, 8 predicted proteins | sample 811421 | NCBI WGS metagenome assembly MDTG01 (sample SAMN05326645, study PRJNA326480) | marine metagenome | isolation source: seawater | place: Pacific Ocean: South East | collected 2011 | reverse complement strand
CTTTTAGGCGCTATTAAGATTCAAAAAACAAGATTAAGTAGGCAAAATATTTCTTTTTTTTCAATTTATAATGATATGTTTTGGTATTCAATTATTCAATTAATATATCTGTCTTTGGTTTTTTTATTTTTTTCTTTTAAAGGAATAATTTTTTCTCTTCTTGTTGCTCTTTTTTCTATTTTGATGTTTGAATGTGTAAACTATATTGAACACTATGGTTTGTTGAGAAAAAAATTAGAGTCTGGAAGATATGAGAGAGTTCAAGCAAAACATTCATGGAATTCAAATCATATTTTAGGAAGAATAGTATTGTATGAATTAACCAGACATAGTGATCATCACAGAATTGCTGAGACTAAGTTTCAAAATTTGAAATCAATTGAGGAGTCACCCCAATTACCCTTTGGATACCCCACATGTATTTTACTATCATTTATTCCTGTTTTATGGTTCAAGCTAATGAATCGAAGAGTACCAAAAGAAATGTATGAACTATCTCTAAAAAATTAAAAATATGAAAAAATTGATCATAGTGTCGTTGCTATTAACATCTTCGATAATTCACTCCCAAATAAAGATGAGTGGTAAAGTAACGGATAGTATTGGAATTCCTTTAGAATTAGCAAATATAATTTTGATAGATACGGAATCCAATACACTCGAAACTTTTGCAATGTCTGATAATAACGGAGATTATAAGTTGTCACTAAAAAAGAATTACAACTATAATTTACAGGTGAGTTATATTGGGATGGCAACATTCTCTCAAATGTTTAAGACAAACGAGAAAGATATTATTAAAGATTTTTCTTTAAGACAAGACAATCAACTTGATGCCGTTGAATTGACATATGAGATGCCAGTCGTCGTAAGCGGAGACACATTAGTTTATGATGCAGACTCATTCAAAACTGGCACTGAAAGAAAACTAGAAGATGTGTTGAAAAACTTACCTGGAGTTGAAATAAATGATGACGGTGAAATAGAGGTGGAAGGCAGGGCTGTTACCAAAGTAATGGTAGAGGGAAAAGATTTTTTTGATGGTGATTCAAAAATCGCTTCTAAAAATATCCCGTCTAACGCTGTTGATAAAGTCCAAATTTTAAAAAATTATGCTGAGGTTGGACAACTTAGTTCAGTACAAAATAATCAAGATAATATCGCGATTAATATTAAACTTAAAAAAGGAAAGGATAAGTTTTGGTTTGGTAACATACTTGCGGGTTCCGGTGAATCCCCAAATAGTACTCAAAATCAAAATTTGGACTTACATATTTTTCAACCTAAGTTATTTTTTTACAGTCCAAATTATAGCATTAATATAATAGGAGATTTAAATAATATCGGAGAGCAAGCGTTTACAAGAAGAGACTACTGGAAATTTTCTGGGGGATTTAATCGACCTAGTGGAAAGAGTGGTACAAATATTTCGCTTGGAAATAATAACTTAAGCTTTTTACAACTTCAAAACAACAGAGCAAAAGATATAAATACAGAGTTTGTGGCAATCAATTCAAGTTTTTCTCCATCGAAAAAAATTGATTATTCAGCTTTTCTTATTTTAACAAATAGTGAGACTGAAATTCAACAGAATAATACCACTCAATATGTTGGATTATCACAAAATATTCCTGATGAAAACACACGAACAAATACTTCTCAGATAAGTGAATTAGGAATTGGTAAATTTTCTTTAAAGTTTAATCCAAACGTCAATAATCAACTTGATTATGAGATTTTAGGAAGACTAACAAGCGAAAATCAGGATCAAAATTATTTATCATCTGTAATAGGCGAAATAGGTCAAATAGATAAAGCGGAAACATTTAGTATTAATCAAAATTTAAATTACTATTACACACTTGACGAGAAAAATATTTTTGCGCTTGAAGCGCAACACTTATTAAAAGATGAGGATCCATTTTATAATGCTTTGCTTGAGAATAATAATAATTATCAAACAACTGCGACTGGTTTAGGTTTTGATAATTCACTGCCATATTACAATATTGCACAGCAAAAAAGAGTAAAATCTAATCAGTTAGATGCAAAAGTCGATTATTGGAATATTTTAAATAAAAAAAGTGATATTAACTTAACACTGGGTACAATTTATAGTAACCAAAAATTTGATTCAGAAATTTTTCAATTTCTTTCTGAGTTAAATGAAAATACATATGATCCAGTTCCAATTGTAAATGACGGTTTAGATTATAACGAAGTTGATTATTTATTCAATGATATTTATTTAGGACTACACTACAGGTTAAAAGCGGGGAAATTTACGATCAGTCCCGGCTTTACGGCACATGCATATAACTCTGAAAATACTCAGTATGATTCTGTTGATTTTGGAAGTTCATACAAAAATTCTTTTTTTAAATTACTTCCTGATTTTAATATGATTATCCAGTTAAAAGACAGTGAATCAATCAGATTTAATTATGCGATGAGAACTCAGTTCACTGATGTTACAAAAATCGCGAGGGGTCTGGTTTTAAACAACTATAATTCTATTTTTAGTGGAGCTCAAGATTTGCAGAATGCAATATCCCATAATATAAGCTTAAACTACAATAGTTTTAACCTTTTTAACTATACCAATGTATACGCAGGAATTAATTATAATAAGTCTATAGATCAGATAAGAAACTTAACAAGTTTTGAAAGTGTTATCGCAACAAGTAAACCTTTCAACTCAGGTTTTGCTGATGAAAATTTATCACTTTTTGGAAGATACCAAAGATCTTTTGGAAAAATAAGAGGTACAGTTGGATCAAATTTTAATTTTTCAAAATTTAATCAGTATTTAAGAGATACATCAAGCCCAAGTTTGAGTGAGTCTTTCTCTCAAAATTATAATGTTTCCGTAAGAACACTTTTTAAAAACGCACCAAATATTGAGACAGGAATGAGGTATACAGTGAATGAAACAAATATTGCAGATCTCGAGACAAAATATTTCACCGAAAGTCCATTTATCGAAGTTGATGCTTTAATTTTAAAATCATTTACTTTTCGAACTAATTATTCTATTACAAATTTCAGGGATCAAAATGTATTAATTAATAACTATGAATTTTTTGATGCAGCTCTTTCATACAGAAAAAATAAGGATAGCAAATGGGAATTTGAATTAAGAGCAACAAATCTACTAGACACAAAATCTCAGAGTCAATCTAATGTTTCAAATATTTCTGTAAGTACAAATGAATATTTTATTCAACCAAGATTTGTAACTCTAAGATTGATTTATAGTCTTTAAATTTTATTAATATTCCTTTTTTTAATTAAAGAAAAAGTTTTTCTTTATAATCATGAATTATCTGTGTAATCTGTAATGCATAGGTAATTTTCTTTTTTTAATAAAAATGAATGCATTAAATAAATACAGTAGAGTAATAACTCAGGATGATTCTCAGCCTGCTGCACAAGCCATGCTGTATGCAATTGGTTTTTCTGATAAGGATTTTAATAAACCATTAATCGGTATAGCTAGTACAGGCTATGAGGGAAACCCATGTAATATGCATCTTAACGATCTGGCCTCAGAGGTAAAAAAAGGTGTTAACTCAGTTGATTTTGTTGGCTTGATTTTCAATACTATCGGAGTTAGTGACGGAATTTCAATGGGAACCCCAGGGATGAGATATTCTTTACCCTCTAGAGATATTATTGCAGACTCTATCGAAACTGTTGTTCAGGCGATGAGTTATGATGGATTAATCACTGTTGTAGGATGTGATAAGAATATGCCAGGGGCATTGATGGGGATGATTCGTTTGAATAGACCGTCAATATTACTCTATGGAGGTACTATAGATTCGGGTTGCCATGGTAATAAAAAATTAGATATTGTTTCAGCATTCGAAGCTTGGGGGGGGAAGGTTTCAGGAAAAATTGACCAGCAAGAATACAAAGAAATAATAAGAAAATCTTGTCCAGGATCTGGTGCTTGTGGCGGAATGTACACTGCAAACACAATGGCATCAGCAATTGAGGCCTTAGGAATGTCTATGCCATATACTTCGTCAATTCCTGCAAATGATCATAAAAGAAATTCTATTTCACTAGAAACAGGAAAGGCGATTAAGAAATTAATCGAATTGGATATAAAACCCCTTGATATTATCACTAAGAAATCTATTGAAAATGCAGTAACAACGGTTGTTGCTCTTGGGGGATCAACCAATGCAGTTTTACACTTTTTAGCAATAGCAAGAGCCGCAAATATTAATTTTACTTTGCAGGATTTTCAAAGAATTAGCGATAAAACACCTTTTATTGCTGATCTCAAGCCTAGTGGTAAATATTTGATGGAGGATTTACACGAAATAGGCGGTATTCCCAAAGTTCTAAAATATCTACTATCAAAAGGCTATTTAAACGGTGAATGTATGACTGTTACAGGAAAATCTATGAGTGAGAATCTTAAAAATATTGACAAACTAAATTTTGATCAAGATGTAATAAAAAAAGTTGAGGACCCAATCAAAGAAACTGGGCACATCAGAATTTTATACGGAAATCTGGCAAGTGAAGGTAGTGTTGCTAAAATTACCGGAAAGGAAGGTCTCCATTTTAGCGGTAAAGCAAATGTATTTGATTCTGAAGAAGAGGCTAATTTTGGTATAAAAAATGGTAAAGTAAAAAAGGGAGATGTTATAGTTATAAGGTATGTTGGCCCTAAAGGGGGACCTGGAATGCCTGAAATGCTTAAGCCAACTGCCGGAATAATGGGGGCAGGTTTAGGCAAAGAAGTAGCTCTAATCACTGATGGAAGATTTTCTGGTGGTACACACGGTTTTGTAGTTGGACATATCACACCTGAAGCTCAAGCTGGTGGTAATATCGCAATCGTTAAAAACGGAGATGAAATAATTATAGATGCTGAAAAAAATACTATTAGCCTAAATATTTCAGAGAAACAACTAAAGGAAAGAAAAAAAAATTGGGTTAAACCACCCCTGAAGATATTTAAGGGGTCATTATATAAGTATGCAAATGTTGTTTCCTCCGCTTCAAAGGGATGTGTAACAGATGAATTTAATTAAATAGTTATGTCAAAAATTACAGGAAGTGAAGCAGTAATCAAATGCCTATTAAAAGAGGGCGTTGATATAATTTACGGATATCCAGGTGGAGCAATTATGCCTGTTTATGATGAATTATATAAATATCAGGACAAAATTCATCACGTGCTTACAAGGCATGAGCAAGGAGCTACTCATTCAGCACAGGGATTCGCTAGAATTTCTGGAAGAGTTGGTGTGGCTATTGCAACTTCTGGCCCTGGCGCTACTAATCTTGTAACAGGGCTAGCAGACGCTCAAATTGATTCTACTCCGATGGTATGTGTCACCGGGCAAGTAAGTTCCCATCTTTTAGGAAGCGACGCATTTCAAGAAACAGATATTATTGGAATATCTACTCCAATTACTAAATGGAATTATCAGATAACTGATGCTTCAGAAATTCCTGAAATTTTTGCAAAAGCATTTTACATCGCAAGATCGGGAAGACCAGGACCTGTATTGATTGACATTACTAAGGATGCACAATTTGATAAAATTGATTTTAAATACAATAAAATTAACGGTGTAAGAAGTTATATTCCAGTTCCAAAAATAAATATAGATAATATAAAATTAGCTGCTGACTTAATAAACAAATCAAAAAAACCCTTAATTATTTGGGGACAGGGTGTCATTTTAGGTAATGCTGAGCAAGAGTTAATTGAGTTTGTTGAAAAAACTGGAATCCCAGCAGCCTGGACCATATTAGGTGCATCTGCAATTCCAACTGACCATCGTTTAAATGTTGGAATGCTAGGGATGCATGGAAACTATGCGCCAAACGTATTGACAAATGAATGTGATGTTTTGATAGCGATTGGAATGAGGTTTGATGACAGAGTAACTGGGGATATTAGCAGATATGCCAAACAAGCAAAAATCATTCATTTTGAAATCGATCCCGCGGAGATAAATAAGAATATTGAAGTTGATATCCCCGTTTTAGGAGATGCAAAAGTAACATTGAATGAACTCTTAAAAATCACATCTAATAATTCACACGAAAAATGGCTAGGAAAATTTAAAAAGCTGTATGATATTGAGTATAAAAAAGTAATCGAATTAGAACTTAATCCGATAAAAAAAGGTTTAACAATGGGTGAGGTGATTAAAGAAATTAATATTCAAACAAAGGGTGATGCCGCAATAGTTTCAGACGTAGGTCAACATCAAATGGTAGCATGTAGATACTCTAATTTTAATAAATCAAAGAGTAATATAACATCTGGAGGTTTAGGAACTATGGGCTTTGCATTACCTGCAGCGGTAGGAGCTAAAATGGCTTGCCCTGACAGAGAGGTTATTGCTGTTATCGGAGATGGTGGTTTTCAAATGACAATTCAAGAGTTAGGGACGGTTTTTCAGACTAAAGCCGCCGTCAAAATAGTCGTTTTAAATAATGATTTTTTAGGAATGGTTAGACAATGGCAACAATTATTTTTTGATAAAAGATATGCATCAACTGAATTGATTAACCCTGATTTTGTAAAGATAGCCGAGGGGTACTTTATAAAAGCAAATAGGGTCACAGAAAGAAAAGATTTGGCTAATGCGGTTGAGGATATGATTAAATCAGACGAACCTTATTTTTTAGAAGTAGTTGTTGAAAAAGAAGGCAACGTATTTCCCATGATAACTACAGGATCCTCGGTTTCTGAAATTAGATTAAGTTAACAATATGAATGATAGAAAAAATAAATATACCGTTTCCGTTTATACTGAGGACAGTGTAGGTTTACTAAATAGAATTTCCGCAATATTCCAAAGAAGGCATATAAATATTATTAGTTTTAATTCATCGATGACGGAGATAAAAGATGTACAAAGATGGACAATTCTGGTTTTAACCTCTGAATCCCTAATAAAAAAAATTGTTGGTCAGATAAATAAACAGGTTGAAGTTATTAATGCATATTTTCATACAGACGAAGAAACAATTTATCAAGAATCTTGTTTGTTTAAAATTAAGTCATCATTACTTTTTGATGATCGACAAATCCAAAATATTATTAAAGAAAGTAATGCCATAATTGTAACTGTAAATCCTGAGTTTTTTGTGATTGAGAAGTCTGGAAGGACACAAGAATTAGATGAACTATATCAAAAACTTAACAATTACGGAATTTTACAATATGTAAGATCAGCAAGAATTGCAGTCACAAAATCTCCTCTATTGATTACTGAAATATTAACCGACTTTAAAAAAAACAAAAATGAATAACTATTTTAATTCTCTTAATGAGTCGGAAAAAAAATCTCAGCTATCTAAATGTAGATTCATGAATACTAATGAGTTTTTCGATGAAAATAAAATCTTGAAAGATAAAAAAATTGTGATTGTTGGATGTGGTGCACAAGGCTTAAATCAAGGTTTAAATATGAGAGATTCAGGATTGAATATTTCATATGCTTTAAGAGAATCTGCTATAAATTCTAGAAGACAATCATTTTTAAATGCTAATAGTAATAAATTTAATATTGGAACATTTAGTGAATTAATACCCGAGGCAGATATGGTTGTTAATTTAACTCCAGATAAAAACCATACAGATGTTGTAAAATCAGTAATGCCTCTTATGAAAAAGAATTCAATCCTTTCGTATTCACACGGATTTAATATTGTTGAAGAAGGAGTCAAAATAAGAGAAGACATAACAGTAATCATGGTTGCTCCTAAATGTCCTGGAACTGAATTAAGAGAAGAATATAAGAGAGGGTTTGGAGTACCTACACTTATTGCAGTTCACTCTGTAAATGACCCAAACAATATTGGAATTGATTTGGCAAAAGCCTATGCATTTTCACTAGGATCACACAAAGCAGGTGTTTTAGAGTCCTCTTTTGTAGCTGAAGTAAAAAGTGATTTAATGGGAGAGCAGACCATATTATGTGGTGTATTACAAACAGCATCCATTTTACTATTTGACAGAATGGTAGGTGATGGAATAGAATCTAGTTATGCTTCAAAATTAATCCAAAATGGGTGGGAAGTAATTACTGAATCGTTAAAGCATGGAGGAATAACTAAAATGATGAATTCGGTTTCTGAAAGTTCTAAATTAGAGGCTAATCGGATTGCTGAAGAATTAAAATTATTGATGACCCCGTTGTTTAAAAAGCATATGAAAGATATTTTATCAGGAAAATTCTCTGATGAAATGATGGAGGATTGGAAAAATGATGATATCAAATTGCTTTCTTGGCGAAAACAGACTGGAGACACCTCTTTTGAAAAAACAAAATCCTCAAAAATGGATATTCCTAATCAGGAATATTTTGATAAGGGAATTATAATGATTGCCTTTATAAAGGCTGGGGTTGAGCTTGCATTTGATACAATGGTAGAATATGGTATTGTTGACGAATCAGCATACTATGAGTCTCTACATGAACTTCCTTTAATCGCAAATTTGGTTGCCAGAAAGAAACTTTATGAAATGAATAGTATAATTTCAGATACAGCAGAGTATGGATGTTATCTTTTTGCTAATGAAGCTAAGCCATTATTGAAAAACTATGTTGATGAGCTTGATACTTCATTAATTGGGCAAGATTATAAAGATAAAGAGGTTGATGGGGCTTTATTAAAAAAAGTAAATTATGAAATACATAATCATCCGGTAGAGCTTATAGGATTAGAATTAAGAAAATCAATGACCGCCATGAAAAATTTATTCTAGTGAATTCTTTTATCAGTCTAAGTGATATTGAAAATGCTCATAATAATTTGCAGAATGTTATTGTTAACTCAAGTTTTGATAGAATCAATAGTTATTCAAAGATCTATGGATCAAATATTTTTTTTAAAAGAGAGGATTTACAAAAGGTAAAATCCTTTAAAATTAGAGGAGCTTTTAATAAGATTTATAATCTTAATAAAAATCAGGCTAAAAACGGATTGGTATGTGCCAGTGCTGGAAACCATGCTCAGGGTTTTGCAGTTAGCTGTAGAATTTTAGGATATCAAGGTTTAGTCTATATGCCAATTGACAGCACAAAGCAAAAAATTCGGCAGGTTAAGGAATTTGGTAAAGAACATATTAAGATAGTTTTATATGGTGAAAATTTTACTCAAGCTTATCAAAAAGCACTAGAAGAATGTGATAAAAATAAAATGACTTTTATTCATCCATTTGATGATTTAGAAGTAATTGCGGGACAGGCTACTGTATTTTATGAAATTTTGCAACAGTCCAAAGTAGATCTTGATTATCTTTTTATTCCAATTGGGGGGGGTGGGTTGATTTCAGGAGCAATTAACGTTTTCAAACAATTAAGTCCAAAAACTAAAATTATCGGAGTTGAACCAAAAGGTGCTCCTTCTATGTATTTGTCTCTCAAGGAGAATAAACTTATTACCCTTGATCAAATAGACAGATTTGTTGACGGAATTGCTGTAAAAAAGGTTGGTAAGTACAGTTTTAAATATTGTAATGAATTTCTTGACGATATAATTATAATTGATGAAAACGAGATTTGCAACTCAATCCTTGAATTAAAAGATTTTGAAAATATTATAGCTGAACCAGCTGGTGCTATGTCAACTGCTTGCTTAAGGCATTACAGAAATGAAATCGCCGGTAAGAACGTGGGGTGTATTATTTGTGGTGGAAACAATGATAATTCTCGTATGCCAGAAATCAAAAGAAGAGCTCAGAAATGGAAAATCAGTAGTCAAGATTACTAATTTTATTTTTTTGCTTAGTCATATTAAAATATTTTTCTAAAACTAATAATGAAATAATGTCTTCTCTCTTTTTATTTTTGAATTGTGAAACATATCCATTGGCATTTTGAATTATTTTATGACACTTTTCTGGATTTGCTATAAAATATTGTAGTCTTTCTTCTAGATTTGAATAATCATCTTTTATTTCAATGTAGTGTTTGTCTGGAATCAACTTATTTTCCATAAACCAAGATTCAATTTTTGGTTTTGACATAACTGCAATTGAGTTTGAAGACATAACCCATTTCAAGTTTGTTGCGACATCCACACCCTCTACGCACATTATAAACTTATATTTAAGATGATCTTCAATTGAAATTTTCTTTTTAAACCAATTTGGATGAGGAGTATCTTTATTTATTGCTCCTAAATCACACAAAGGGTGTTCATAATACTTTTTAAAAAATTCAATTCTTTTTTTATGCTTTTTTGAAATTGCAGATCTTCCTATTAATAGATTGATTTTATTTTCGAATTTATTTTTGTCCTTGGTGTAAGTAAAGTGTCTAACTTTATTTAGTTTGAGTAAAATAGAATTATGATTTTTATTATTGATGGGTCTACTTTTGACCAAAGAAGGAATTTCTGGTACGTGAATAATATCACCAAATAACATGTTTATTTTTAGATTTTTTTCAAAGTATCTAGTGTATTCATTCGTATCAAAAAAATAAGTTCTGTGATAGTTTTTAATTTTAAAATCCTTTAATTTTTTAATAGTTTCTGGAAGTTCAGTTTTTTTCTTTAATTGATTATAATAATTTACCCTTTCTCCTATGTAAACCAAATCATAATTTTTCAGGGATTTTAATATTTTTTTTAGTCTACATCTAAATATTGCATCAGGAAACATTAAGCTCAGAAAGTTAAATAAATAATATTTTTGTTTATTATTTCGATGTTTGAGGCTTGAAAACATATTAGATTAATAAAAATATTATCACCAAACTTAGTAATTTATTTTTTTGGAATGGAAATTGATTATTAATTACTTGATTATGGAATACAACTTTAAACCAATACCACCAGATTTTGAGATCAAAGAGCAGATAAAACAAGACAATTATCTTGTTGATGGAAAAATAGTTAAATGGGATGGCGAATATTCTCCTGTTTATTCAACAATTTCATCTACCAAGAATTACACTCCAACACTTCTTGGTGAAATACCAAGTCTTGAGAAAAAACAGGCTCTTGAAGCACTTGACTCTGCATGCAATGCATTTGACAAAGGAAAGGGACAATGGCCAACAATGAAGGTAATTGACAGAATTAGGGCAATGGAAAATTTTGTTGTTGAAATGAAGCAAAAAAGAGAAATTATTGTAAAACTATTAATGTGGGAAATAGGAAAAAACCTTACTGATTCACAAAAAGAGTTTGACAGAACAGTAGATTATATTTATGACACTATTGAAGCATATAAAAAAATTGACAGGGACTCTGCTAAGTTTCAAAAACACAGTGGAATAAATGCTCATATAAGAAGAGGCCCCCTTGGTGTTGTTTTATGTCTTGGACCCTACAATTATCCATTGAACGAGACTTTTTGTCTACTAATCCCTGCTTTAATCATGGGTAATACGGTTATTTTTAAACCAGCAAAACATGGAGTATTGTTAATTTCACCGCTTATTGAAGCTTTCCAAAAACATTTCCCACCTGGTGTTGTGAATATTTTATTTGGTAGGGGTAGAGTTTTAGCAACTCCCGTAATGGAATCAGGAAAAGTGAATGTTTTAGCGCTTATTGGTCATAGTTCATCTGCAAACGCACTTCAGGAATCTCACCCCAAGAAAAATAGATTAAGGTTAGTTTTGGGATTAGAAGCTAAAAACCCTGCTATTGTTTTACCAGACGCTGATTTAGATCTTGCTATATCTGAGTGTGTGAATGGAGCACTTTCTTACAATGGTCAAAGATGTACAGCCTTAAAAATTATTTATGTACACGAAGACATTAAGGATCTATTTCTAGAAAGGTTTTCAAAAGCAGTTGATGATTTGAAATTTGGAAATCCTTGGGAAAATGAGGTAAAGTTAACTCCGCTTCCTGAACCAAAAAAACCAGAATACATCAAGTCACTAATTACAGATGCCCTAGAAAAGGGCGCCAAAGTGGTTAATGAAAAAGGGGGTAAATCATGTGAAAACTTTGTTTACCCAGCGATATTGTACCCAGTTTCTAAAAACATGAATGTTTACATCGATGAACAATTTGGTCCTGTAATTCCTGTGATCTCATTCAAAGATATCAATGAGCCCCTTGATGATATGGCAGAGTCAAACTATGGCCAACAGGTTAGTATTTTTGGTAAAGAAACTAAAAAGTTAGGGCCACTAATTGATACCCTTGTGAATCTGGTTTGTAGAGTAAATATTAATAGTTCTTGTCAGAGAGGCCCGGACATATATCCGTTTACAGGCAGAAAAGACTCTGCGTTCAGTACACTGAGTGTTCATGATGCCTTAAGATCTTTCTCAATAAGAACTTTCGTAGCATCAAAAGATAATCAGGAGAACAATAAGATAATCAAAGAATTATTAAGCTCTGATGATTCTAACTTTGTGTCAACTGATTATATTCTTTAGTCAATCCTTCTTTTTTTTGATAAATATTATTTACATTAGTTTCATTAAAGAAATTAAATGCAATTATTTAGTAACAACTTTAGCTTTTATAAAATCTTTTATCTAAAAGTTTTTTAGAGGCTGTTGTTATTATAATAAAATAAATAAATATAGTCTCGAGAGATCGAGACTTTTTTTTATGAAAAAAAATATAGGTATTCAAGGTATAAAAGGTTCATTTCATCATATAGTAGCAAATAATTTTTTTGGAGTAGACACTAATTTAAGAGAATATTTATCTTTTGATGAAATGATTTTTAGCCTAAACAAAAATAGTATCGATTACGCGGT
>MDTG01074830.1_pt1 | contig 12725 bp, 17 predicted proteins | sample 811421 | NCBI WGS metagenome assembly MDTG01 (sample SAMN05326645, study PRJNA326480) | marine metagenome | isolation source: seawater | place: Pacific Ocean: South East | collected 2011 | reverse complement strand
TTAAGCCGTTTGCTACAATTCTCAGGAAACCAGTACCTTATGCATTTACGCATAGGAAATATTTTTAGGCCATGTCAGGAAACATTTTCAGGAAACATTCAGGAAACATTTTTATTTATGCACAAATGCATTAGGAAACATTCCTGTAAGTTATTGATATCTATAGTAAATTTGGAGCGGGCGATGAGATTCGAACTCACGACATTTACCTTGGCAAATCTTGTAGGTATGTCCTCGCTTCTTTATCCTTCCTTGCATAAGTTATATAAATGTCAATAATTACAATAGCTTATGCCCAGGATTGGTAAGCCTAAACTCTCTTGATATAGTGCGTACATGTACGTACTGTTAGCAAAATTGGTAAGCATTGGTAAGCGTGAAAAATTACCCAATGCACCTTATTCAGGAGTGAAAGGTTAAAGTTATGGCTTTAGAATTTTCAGGAAAATACGTTCGTTTGTATTCTGGTTTGTTCAATCGTGGCGCGTTTGGTTATCAAATCCGCTACTATGATGAACGCAAGAAACGTAAAACCAAAATGGTCCCCGAGGGTGTGCTGCCGTTAGAATATGCCCAAGATATGGATCGGAAGATTGGCGTTATGGGCGCGCAGCATGTTGAGCCAAAGCGCAAATTTAAAGATTTGATCGGCAAGTATATCGACGATCTTGATGCTCAGTTACTGCGCCAAAAAACTAATGCGGAGTATGGTAAGAAAATATCGGTGGGGACACATAAGAAAGCTATGATCCACATCAACAAGCACATCACGCCCGTATTCGCTGAGGCTGACATCAAGCACATTAGGCCAAGCACGGTTCAGGATTTTTTGGAAAACTTAGAATCCCAAATGGCCCCGCAAACTGCTAATCAGGTCAAGAATACTTTGGGCCGCATCATGTCTTTTTTTGTGCGCAAAGAATTTATCGAGATAAACCCGTGCCGCGAGGTAAGGCCGCTTGCAGAGCGACCACCAGAAAGCGGACATACGCCCACCCAGAAAGACGTGCAGAAGGTATTGATGCATTGCAAGCTGAACTGGCATGAGGTGTTGATCCGTATCTGTGCGGAAACTGGGGCGCGCTGTAGTGAGGCTTTAGGTTTGGAGTGGACCAGCGTAAAAAATGACATTCTTTGGATACACCAGAGCGCAGTGCGCAACGAGGTTGGTCCGACAAAGACCCGCGGCAGTAAGCGCAAAGTAAAGGTATCAAAGCAAACTGCACTTATGCTGAAAGAAATGCGCGTTAAAAGCACCAGCGACTTTGTGTTTACCAATGCCGAGGGGCGGCTGTTTACATCATCAGACGCGCTTAATCAGGCGCTAAAGCCAGCTTGTATTCGGGCAGGGGTAACGCCGTTTGGCTTCCACGGCTTACGTCGTCTGGTCATCAACACTTTGCTTGATCGCAATGTAATGAAAGATCATGTCCAGAAGCTGGTCGGTCACTCTATAGGTAGCCGCGTAACAGATCGGCACTATCGTAAGATTGCCGACGAGGACGTGCTGCTGGACGATTACGTCCTTGATTTTGATTTCGCACAATCAGCCTAAAAGTATTAAGTCCCCTCAGCAAATTGCTTAGGGGGCTTTCACCTCTACCGTGAGTAATGGCAGCCAGCGACTGGATGAATTTCTAAATGCGTATCGTGCAGATGCACTAATTTGCGCTTTTTATCTTCCTCGTCGCGCTCAGCGTCTAGGTCGAAGATTGTCCCCACATCTTCCACTTCCTCTGCAACAGTTAAAAGAAACAGTTCATGTTCATTGCTGCCTTCACCGATGCGACGAATAACAAACATGTCTTGATTTTCGTGCAGAAACTTTATCGCCACTATGTCACCGATGCCCCAGTGCAGATCAGGGTCAACAAATAAGATGTCGTTCTTTTTATAAAATGGCTCCATTTCATCGTCTGGTACGCGCACGGCAAATGCTTCTGGCGACATCAAAAAGGATGGCCTGTCGATGTAATTGAAGGATTGTGCGTCCACCATCATCGCATCGACGCAGCTGAGCATGTCATTTTCTTCTAAACCCTGCAGAAAGCGCGGTGGGGCAGTGCGGCTGTAAACCTTCATTTTCCGCTCGCCACCGATAAGTAGGGATTCCGCTTCCAAGTGATAGTTCACGACTTCCTCTGACGCACTCTCTTCAATCTCAACCATTTCATCAACTTCGACGCCCAGAGCCTTGGCCATTTTTTCAAGCGCAGCCATGTTTGGCTTTTTGATTGACGCTGTTGCATAGCGGTTAATGTTAGCGCGGGGTATGCCTGTCTCGTTTGACAGCCACGTTTGCGTCTTGCCGCGCTCGTCTAGTATCTTGGAAATACCAGAGTAATTGGTGCGTTGCTTTTCTGGTGCCATGGTTTCCCCCCAGCCAATGTGTGCGTCACTGCACGTACAGTACCTTATTCATAATCTCATAGCTTATCAAATAGAAAGTTTTCAAGCTGTTTTTGGCCATGTAAAATCGCAGATGGGCGAAAAAAGAATCCTTCTATCTCAATATCTTGTGGTAGGTGTTCGCAATTAAGACCAGTACAGTACGTACTGTTCCTTGTCGGTAGGTGCGCACACCGCTATAGTGATTCCCAACATCGACATAGAAAGATTCAGTATGAACCTTGCAGACTTTTTAGTCGCAAAGGGTGTCAGTCAGACAGCTTTTGCGGACAGGATAGGTGTGTCTCAGCCAAGTCTGAGCCGCTATATCTCAGGGGCCACAGTCCCCAACGTATTGGTCGCAGAGCGCATAAAAGCGGCTTCTGGCGGTCTTGTTACTTTTGAAGATTGGACCGAGCTGGCGTCCCCTAGAATAACGGGGGCTGCCAATGGATAGCCGTGTAAAAGGGCGCAGCTATGAATACGAGGTTGGCAGCGAGTTGCTGGACCAACTGGGCATTCAGTTTCGTCGTGACTTAGAACAGGTGCGCACATCTGGGCGTGGTGATCTGATCACTGACGAATATTTTCCGTTCCTTATAGAGTGCAAACGCTACAAGAGCGGCCAATTTTCAAAATCTTGGATGGCGCAGGCACAGAATGCGGCCAAGACTGACAATAAGATACCAGTCGTGATTTTCCGCTTTGATCGCCAGCAATCACAGGTGGCAATAAAGGCAGGCGATCTTTGCGTTGTGTTTGGTTATCCGCGCGATGAGTGGGATGACTTAGACGGCCTTGTGTTTATGGACATCCCAACCTTTTGCGCTTTTGCGCGGGAGGTTTTGAGATGAGCCTCGATCACGCAAACGTTGATAAGCTAAAAATTGCTTGGTGGAATTTCCATCGTGAAAATCCGCACATCTGGAAAATGGTGGAACGTTTCACCTTTGAGGTCATTCGCGCCGGGTATCGGCACTATTCGATGTCCTCGATTTTTGAACGGATGCGCTGGCATTATAACATTACGACCAGTGATCCCGATTTTAAGCTGAACAATAACCACAAGGCGTATTACGCGCGCTATTTCCATCACTGCCACCCGCAGCATGACGGTTTTTTCAGAACCCGCGAGGTGCTGGGCGATGAGTGATTTTTGGAACGAGGTGCCTTTCCCAAAAGATTGGGGCTACATGGACGCAGATATGCCGCAAGAGGTATATCGCAAACATGCTGGCGTCAGCTCAACTGAGATAAAGACGCTAGAACGTTACTCGATGCTGCACCTTAAAAAAGGTAAAGGCTCAGGGATTGCGCAAATCACAGCTGATCAGGGCAACGCGGTGCATGCTTTGTGCCTGCATGAAGAGTATCTGGTTGATTGCATTAATACAGATAATCGTCGTGGCGCTGTCTGGAGCGTGCCTGCTGAAGAAAGCAGAGAAAAGGGGCATGTGCCTCTTCCTCGCCCTGACTTTTTGCGCGCTCAAGCATCCGCAGCGGCGCTTATGCAAAACCCATTAATTGGGCCGTATCTCAAAGACGAAGATAATTGGTTTGAGATAAGCATGTTTGCAACGCACCCACGAACGGGTGTGCCATTAAAAGCGCGCCCAGATGTCTACGTGCCTGCGCGCAAGCTGATGATTGACATCAAAACGACAACGACGTGTTTGCCCAGCGAGTGGCAGAGAGATTTTCACAAATATCTCTATGGGCTGCAGGCTTATCATTACATGACGGTCGCGCGCCTGAATGGCTTGCCAGTGGAAAATTTTGTTTTCGCTGTCGTTGAGAAAGACGCGCCCTTCGCAACCCATCCTTTCAACGTCACGCCAGAGGTTCTGGAGTGGGCTGAAGAGATCGTCGAGCGGTGTCTCGATGAAATGTTGGCAGACTGGAATTGCCCAGAACCGAGTACAAATTGGCCTGCGTACACGGACATTTATCTGCCCAACTGGCTGAAATCTTAAACGCCAAATTTAGGAGAAACATTAAATGGCTTTTAATAATTTCAAGGACAAATATGTCCTAAATGTCGAGCTGGAATATCCGCGCGTGGACCAGTTTTACACCTTCAATAGTGCAACGCAAAAGTCAGAGCCTTGCGATAAAACGCGCCCCGGCGCTGAAAAATCGCTTGGCTTTCGCATGGATAAAATCCAAGCGGCAGCATTCTGGAAAGAGGCAGAGGCGCATTTTAACGAATGCAAAGCCAATGGCGCTGACATCGGCGACTTTAAGACTGTGCATTCTTACAAAGAGAATGACGATGGCACTATTTCGTTTCGCGCTAAACGCAAGGCGATGACCAATGCGGGCAAACTTAATCGTGATGTTGCGCTTGTTGACGGGCAAAATAAACCTTTGCCAGAGGAAGATTGGTCCTTTGGCACTGGCAGCCGTGGCAGCGTTAAATTTGCAATGTATCCCACGCACAACCCGTCCAAAAAAGAATGGGGCATAAGCCTTGGCCTAGAGGCGGCGCAGATAACGGATATTGCAGTGGCCAGCGGTGGCCCATTGGAATTTCCCGTTGAGGAAGCATCTGGATTTGGCGCGGTCGCCAGCAAGGCAATTCCCAGCTTTGCTGATGAGTTAGCTGATGACGCCATACCGTTTTAAGGCAGTGCAATGTCGGAACATCGTTGCAAAGCCTGTAAATGGTGGGTGATCACTGGCCCGCTCCACGGCCGAACTCAAACTCAATTTTGGGGGGTGTGCTGTAGGCATGCTCCCCGGCCCATGATCGACCTTTATAACAGTGATTACCCCACTGACGAAATGGCCATATGGCCGCGAACTCGCGAAGAAAACTTTTGCGGTAATTTTCAAGCGGAAGAAAAAATATGAGCGATTACCCCGATCCATCTTGGGCTGAGTGGGGTATGCGCATTGCCTCTGCACTGGACCTTAAAAAAAACGGCAAACAATTTAGTGGGTCGTGTCCAGTTTGCGGGGGCGATGACCGCTTCCACATAAAAGAAAAAAACGGGCTGGTAAAACTATGGTGCCGGGCTTGCGAGGACAAAGGATTTATTCCGATTGTCGATAGCTTGCGCGCCCAGAACCTTTGGCCCGGCGCACAAAACAACGTCGTGCAGCTTACTCAAAAGCTAGAGTTTCCCGTGCATCCTGAAAACGCGCCATATCATGTTCGTAAAGGGATCGAGGTTAAGGCCATTGAAGATGCTTATGTCGAAGATGATGGCACGACACTGCGTTTTAAAACGTACAGTATTGAAGGTGAAGAAAACGGCTGGCAGCGTTGCTTTAGCAGTGGTGAAAAGCGCACGAAACCCGGTTTAAAATTTGACGCGGGTGTGCTTGCAAAATTGGGTAGCCTGCAACTAGCCAATCAAAGCCACGACACGGTGTATCTGTGCGAAGGGTACGCTGATATGTACGCGGTACATAAAGCGACAGGCAAAACATCGGTTTGCTGTTTAGGCACCCCGCATCTTGTCAATTTATCTAAGCTGCTAATCGCTAAATATCCCAAAGCACAATTTATCGTGGCAGCGGATAACGACCCTGAAGGCATTGCTAAGGCTGAGGCTACGGGTTTGAGGTGGGCTGCGCCTGCGCATGAAGGCGCGGATTGGAATGACGTTTTTATTGCGCAAGGCGAGGGTGCCGTTGCCGAGGGTTTAAACAAATTTGGCAAGGCCAATAAAAAGCCGCTTTTTGTGCGCTTGGATCAGCTAAAGGTTCAGCAGCCGCAGTGGCTTATTGAGGGCATATTAGAGCAAGACAGCCTCGCCATCATATTTGGCGCGAGCGGCACCTATAAGTCATTCATCGCAATTGACATGGGTTTGAGCGTTGCTTGCGGCAAAGATTATCACGGTCACGCTACAAAGCAGGGGACTGTTATATTTATCGCGGGCGAGGGTCACGTCGGGTTTTCACGGCGCACCGAGGGTTGGTTTGCCAATTATGACATCGATAAAACAGCAATACCGCTTTTTAAATCCGAGCGCGCGATAACGTTGGCCAACGACACCATGGCCGAGATTTTTGAATTTCTGGACGCTGTGCAAAAAAGCGACGGCAAGCCTGATTTGATCGTGCTTGATACGCTGGATCGCAGCATTGATGGCGTCGAGGATAACAATGACGATACCAAACGATATTTGGATTTCTGCGACCAACTGCGCACCCGCTACAATTGCACGATCTGCGTGGTGTCGCATACTGGCCATGCCGCGCCAGATCGCGCGAAGGGTTCGACAAAACTAAAAGACAGAATGGACAGCAGTTATTTGGTCAAAACATGGGGCCAAAACAATGTCGATTTAATCTCAAAAAAGATGAAGGATGCTGAGCCACCCGACACAATGACCTTTTTGCGCAGACCGTTCACAATTGTCACTGACGATGGTGAAGAAGCTGACACCTTGGTCTTAGATTTGGTGCCGTCCTCGCCGTCCGAGGGTATCAGCCAAGAGCGGTTCCACGACATCATCATGGATAATTTTGAGCGCCAAAAAGAAAATGGGCGCATGAAGCAAGCTGACTTAAAGCGGCTTGTCGCAACGGACACCAGCATGTCCCAAAAAACAGCCGAGCGGCGCATCAAAGACTTGATCGACGAGAAGATTTTTAAGCTGGACGGCCATTGGATTTCGGAGGGCGACAGCTATGTACCAAAGCCGTTTTAAGACAGATGAAAATGATGATGTCTTATTTTTTAAGACAACCGATTACTCTGTCCAATTTGATGTCCAAGAAAAAGACATTGATTTTCATACACTTACGAAAATATTGGACACCGTTGAGACAGCTTCTGCCCAGGTCCGACATTATTTTGGGCTGAATAGGACACACGCCAAGTGTAATACACTTGGCTGTCCAGTCCAAATGTCCAGAAAGTTTTTGCCCGACGCAGCTGATCTATCTGAAAAGGATTTTTCGCAGCTGCTGGCAACAATAACCGATCTGCAGGAGCTGGAAGGTTTCGCCAATCGTAGATCGCTTTTTAACGCTCCACAGCTTCCACCTTACAAGCCGTGGCAACGTGAACTCATACTGCAACGAAAGTGGGAACTATCGCATGAATAAACTCGAAGAACGAAAACTGGGCCGCAAAATGTTGGCGTTTGAAAAAGCGCAGATCGAGGCAGGATTGCGCGGACCACTGCCAGAATATAAGCGCACGAAAAAGCCAAAAGCCTGCGGGCAAGTAAAACGCTTGGCAAAAATTTTAACTAAAATTGGCCCGTCTGACGCTGCAGAAATAACGGCAAAAATGCAGATGCCATCGCCCAAAGTGCGCGGAGTTATTCAAATGGCTTTAGCCGCTGGCGCGGTTCGCAAAGTGCCGGGGATTTATTATCGGACATATTTATATGAGGTGGCTTGCGATGAGTAGAGAGGCGGCTGAACTTTTATCCTGCGCTCAAGTCATCTTAAAGCAGCGCGGCGAGCAATACGGCGACGCGGATAGGCTATTTCGCAATGTGGCCGTTCGCTTTGGCTTGGTCTTGGGTCAGCCAGTTACACCCTACATGGCAGCAAGGCTGCTGGCTGAACTTAAATCTGCGCGTCTGGATGAGGCAGATGAGTTTAACGAGGACAGTATTCTGGACCTTATCAATTACGCTGCTTTAGCTGGAGTTTTGCACCATGGCAAAAAAGAAGAAAAAAGTTGAGGTAAAGCTTTCTGATTTTGGGACGCCAGAGCGTAAATCGCAGGCTGGGGCAATAAGGTTTGAGCGTACTGATAAACGTTTAGGTGGTCCCAAACGGATGCGTGTCATGAGCCAGACGCCGCTTGATCGGTATTTACAGCGTGAACAAATATCCCGCCGACAATTTGAGGCTGGTGAAAAGCTGTACGGTTTATGGCGTAGGGCAGGGCGCAGTCAGCGTCTCGTTTCAAACTACGACGCCATCATCGTTGACGGGACATCACCGACGTATACGCATGGCGAAGCCTTTAGCGAATATATCAGGATTTTGCGCGAATTGGGGCAAGACATGTGTAAGGTTGCTATGTGGGTTTGCTGCGAGGGCATGAACGCTAACGAGGCCGCAGTGCAGCTTAACCATGATCCTCGCGGCGGCATTACGCTGCTGCGTTTAACACTTGATGCATTGGGCGATGAATTTGGAATGCCGCGCTAAAAATAGCCGCCATCAATATCGCCATCGGCGTCACGATCAGCTTCCGCTTCCATTTTTGCATCTTCAATCGCGTCCATCATGAGTTCATCACGGCGATACTCTTGCCGTAGCTGCTCTTCTTCCGCGCGCGCTTTCTCTAAATATGGCGTGTTGAACATACTGCGAAGGCTGGTGCTTCGATCCAGAAAATCGTTCGCGTCATTAAAGAAATCATTATGGCGACTTAAAACTGGATATTTAAAACCCACGTTCTGTGGCATCACGCGTTTTAATTTGTCTAATTCAGCGCGCATTTTATTAAGTTCGTCGTTGTTCAACGCTTCATGCAATGCAGCTTTTGCTTTATCAGCAATCTTTTTGGCAGCATACATTTCATTCATACTAGCCTCCACAGCTTGCTCTAGTCGGCGTGAGTTGTCGCGGAAATATTCAAGCTGTGCATTTATTTCTTCCACGCGCAGATTATGCTGAGCCTCTTTTTTCGCCTGCTCTTCTTGAATTTGTGCAACGCGCTTTTCTTCATTGCAGAAGCAGCATCCTTCATGAACGCGGCGCGCAATCGCGCCATAGTAGTGTTCCGGGTTATCAAGGCAGTGCGCAGTCAGCTTTTTATTATCTTCAAAAAAGGCGACAATCTTTTCAACTTGCTTTAGCTCAGTCTTATTAAGAGAGTACAGATTTTCATCTGCATCTAGGTGTTCGTAGTAAATACGCTGGATTTGGCTTAAAGACATCTTTTTGCCACAGACGTCAAATTCTAGTCTGCCAGCTCCAAAGTCTTTATAGTTTAATTTCATGGCAACATCTCTATCAGCGGGAGGCGAATCATGCATATTAGCATGGGGTATTATTGCTTAGGGAACAACTGGTAGTGCAAGTAAAAGTGCATAAAACCATATATTGATCCGAATGGATTCTGGGGAAAACGTTAATTTTGCTCTAAACTCCTTTCCAATTGGTCGTTTTCCTTATTTGTATCGCTGCCCTTCATCGCTAGATGACTTTGCCCCACAAAGATTATTTGAAACCGTTCAAAGGTTCCTTTTGTTTTGCACCGCTTGCAAACCGCGTTCAATTCAACCGTATCAATATGAAGGTCAGCCCCGTGCTTTGTTATAAGGTCACTGACAGCGACCAAGCCCGTATGGCCGCATATGCATGTGATTGATAAATGGCTGCTTGCGATATGTCTCAACAGTGTCATGTTCCTGTTTTGTTCTTATACAAAATAGAATACAATGCAAGGGTAGAATCACAGAGGACACCAATTGAAATGGACAATCACGCGCACCCAGCCAATGCCCACATTCAACGCTGCCCGCGCTGTGCGGCTCCACTGCAAACGATTGTCGTTCACGGGCATGAAGCCTGCGCATTTTGCAAATCAAACATCGCTGAATGTTGTAGCGGCGACACTTGTGAAACCGATCATAATCTTGCGGTCGGTTATAAGCGGACATAAAAAAACCCCGCTATGCGCGACCTTTCCCGCTGCGCTAATCGGTATACTGTAACGTCTGCACTCTTGCAGAAACTGTCTTTTATCACTGTAGCCACTGGCTGTTTGCAACTCATAAGCTGTAAGTAAAATGGCTTCAGCTTTGCTACCTATTATATTGATTATTATTACATAAAAGCGGTCTGATAGCTATCAGAGGGGACAGGTATTTATCATGACGCTCTCTGATACAATTGAATACTTCAAAAAACATTGAACCATGTTATTCTGAAGTCAAACGTTGGAGATTTTATTATGAAAATGATGAGTGTAATTGCCGTGACGCCAAAAGAAGGTGCTGCTGATGCAATTACTGATTTGGTAGTAAAGAGTCGCGCAGATGGTGTTGATGGATTAGATGTTTACAGCATCGTACACACGCGAGAAGACCAGTTGCTTGTTGTGAATGAATGGGAGTCCATTGATGCCTTTATGGATTACGTAAATGGGCCACATAACATGATTGAACTTATCGAACATCTCTGTGAGCGTTTTGATGAGGAGAATGTATGTAAAGCATATTCGGGCATGATAATGCATCAGGAAAATTCTGCCTAGCCAATGCGAACCATCCTCATAGTGTTACTAATGACGATTGCTGCGCCAATATTTGCCCAAGACTTTTATAAGGGAGTGAAAGCGTATGAGAGTAGAGATTTCGCTACTGCTCTCAAGGAATGGAAGCCCCTCGCTGAGAGTGGGGACAGTGCCGCCCAATACAACCTTGGTATGATGTATAAGAATGGTGAAGGCGTTCCTAAGGATTATAAAGAGGCTTTAAAATGGTACAAACTAGCTGTCGAGAAAGGCTTCTTAATTGCGCCATACAACTATGATTTGATGTATGGTATGGTTGGGACGTATCTCGGGATTATAAAGAGGCCGTAAAATTGTACACACTAGCGGCTGAACAAGGCTTCGCGAGGGAGAGGCGAACCGCGCCACATAAACCAAAGATACGTTACGACGTTTTTGTTGGATCACTCATAAAGTTGTAAATGCTCGAGGGCGCGCCAGTGTATCGAATGCGCGCACCGCAGACATTGGCGCGGGTTAGATTGTGTTGCTTGGCCCGTTCCATTTCGTAAAGATCAGCGCCATTGATCAATACGTGGCCAGTTTTCCCAGTGATAAAGCAGTCATTAGCCATAATTTTTCTCCTTGAATTAGCAGCCATACGAATCTGAATGACTCATCTGTACGCGTACTGTACGTGCTTTGCAAGCTAAATCTATGTCTTTTTGAATGATGGCACCCAAAATATGGTGAATTTAGCGTTCTGTACGTAAAAAAGTACGTATAGTGCGTTGACCGACTGGCAGCCAAACGCTACAAGTTAGATATGATGGTGTAGTGCCTAAAAATATTCGGGCCATTGGTTGGGTTCTCCCCCGCATATTTTATTGCCTTTCACTTGGGTTTCTCCCTGACCAAGTTTTAAGCTACTCCTTTCTGCTCTCAAACTGACGGACGCGTCCCCGCTGTGGTGTTTCCAGTCCACAGCGGGATTTTTATGGAAAAACGAAGCACGACCGCAGATGAGTATCGCAAACTGTACTACACCAAGAGTTGGAAGCAGCTGCGCGTGAAGATACTGACGCGCGATAGCTACCGATGTCAGAAATGCAAAACGGCCTTATCGGATGGACGATCCAATCCAAACTCTGCTGTTGTCCATCACAAGACGCCACATAAAGGCAATCTTGAGTTGTTCTATGATCCCGGGAACCTTGAGGCTGTATGCTGGAAATGCCACAGCGGCGCGTTGCAAAGCGAAGAAGTGTTGGGATACTCAACAGAGATCGGATTAGACGGCTGGCCAACCGATGAAAACCACCCGCGCTTTAGTTCGACCTAAACTTCATTGCATGTATGTTTGGTTCCTTTCCATTGTCACGTCGATCCGTTACTTTTGCATCCGCATATTGGACCGCAAATTGCTCGCTTGGCAGCTTAACTAAATCCCCAACTAAGGTTTCAAATTCAGCCGCTTCTTTGTAGCTTTCAACGTTCGCATCGATCATCATTATTGCGCGTATTTTCTTCATAAATTGCTCCTTCAGAAGATTAGGGCCGAGAGCATGACGGGCGTGAGTCAGCCGTGTAAACCGCGATTTAACCCCTAAATTGTTAAGTGGTTGATTTTGAACGAAAGAAAGATTGCTTATTTAACTACTAAGCCCCAGTAAGTGCCTAGGGTTGATTTGTCGTCAGTCATCACCCTTTTAACTAGAAAAGATTTGACGCGCCCCGTCTGTTTTCAGCTTGATTCGTACCGCAAAATAGGGGGGTGGTTGGATCGCTAAAAGCGACGATTAAGAAACCGGCGTCCACAATCAACTTTCTCTGCGTTTACGGAAATTCACATGAAAAAACGATCTGACAAAAACAGTGCGACCTCTGCGGTGGCAGGATTTGCGGGTGTCATCGATGACGCTATTCTTCCTCCCGCTGGTGTCGAGTTGCGCAGCGATAAAGAGCACCTGATCTGGAACCAATTCACGCGCGCGCGCGCCAAGGAAGATTGGCGTGATATGGACCTTATTCTGCTGGCGAAAATCGTGAAGATGGAAGCGGATATTCGAACTGCCCAAGTGGAGCTGGATGCGGTTGGAATGATGGTAGAGAACAAGCGCGGCACTCAAATCCCTAACCCGCTAATCTCTGTGATCGATACCTTGGAGCGACGTCAGCTTGCCGTGATCCGATC
>MDTG01441669.1_pt1 | contig 12726 bp, 15 predicted proteins | sample 811421 | NCBI WGS metagenome assembly MDTG01 (sample SAMN05326645, study PRJNA326480) | marine metagenome | isolation source: seawater | place: Pacific Ocean: South East | collected 2011 | reverse complement strand
TAATGACGCAAGTTCAACAGGTGTAGGAAATAGAGATTCAGTTTATCAAGCAAATACTACAGCAGGATTTAGTATTGTAAGATGGACAGGAGTTCATCCCGGTAATCATACTGTCGCTCATGGATTAGGTAAAACACCCAAATGGATAATTTTTAAAAATTTAAGTGATAATGCTAATTGGCACGTTCAACATGATGAAGCAGGTGCATATCAAAAATTGCCTTTAAATGGTACTGACCAAAAAACCACAGACTATAATTTAGGATATGGTGGTAGTTCAACTACATTTAATTTACAAAATAGTAATTTAGATAATGGTGATGGTGATGAGATGGTAGCTTATTGTTGGACACCAATAAAAGGGTATTCAAAATTTGGTAAATATACAGGAAATGGAAACAATGATGGACCATTTATTTACACGGGCTTTAAACCGGCATGGCTTATGGTAAGAGTAACAAACGCTTCTACTGATGGTTGGGTAGTATTTGATAATAAAAGAGACCCTCATAATGGAGTTCAATATTACGAGTTTATTAATAATGGTAATGCAGAGGGTTCTGGCACAGTTAGATTAGATTTTGTATCTAATGGTTTTAAATTAAGACAATCAGGTTCATCATGGAATGGTAGCGGTTCAGAGATTATTTACATGGCATTTGCAGAACATCCATTTGTAAGTAGTGAAGGAGTGCCAGTAACGGCAAGATAGGAGGAAAACAACATGTGTGAATATTGTGGCGGTGAATGTATCTGTAGAGGATAAATGAAATATTTAAATAAATTATGGTTTTTAGTTTTACTTTACATAGTTGTTCTATGTATGGGTGTAATTATAAATATTAAAGCTGAAACAAATACGGTGTCGAGTACGGTAGTGACTAATTCGACACCTCCTACCGCAAACGCACCTTCTATAATCAATTCTAATAGTGATATATGTAAAGTTGGCGTTGGTGGAAGTGTACAAAATAATGTATTAGGTGTGGCTACAGGCGTTTTGATAGACGACACGCTGTGTCAAAAATTAAAGCTAAGTCGCTCCATGTACCAATATGGCATGAAAGTTGCGGCTGTTTCTATACTTTGTCAAGACAGTCGTGTCTGGGATAGCATGACAGATGCGGGTACACCGTGCCCTGTTAAAGGTTTGATTGGTGCTGAAGCTGCAGCATACTGGGAGGCAAACCCTGACGAAATTCCAGAGGGCAGTAGATATAAAGTAGGGTACATTCAACAAGTAAAAGAAGAAAAACCAGAGGGAGATTTTGATGATATTAAGAATTTTGGTCTTATGGCTCTTTCTTTATTGCTATTATTCTAAAGCAGATACTTGCTTACCTGACGTAGAAGGTTTATGTACTCCCGGAGTAACTATAGTAGAAGAAAGTGTTACTGTAAAAACAGAAGAAGATAAAGGCACAGAAATAATTTATACTGATACTACTACAACTACTACCACTACAACTACAATAACTAATGAAAATAGTGGTAATATTTTAGATGGAAATAATGGATATGTTTCTTCTAATAAAGAAGGCGACATGGATGTTGATTGGGGTGGTCAAGGTCCTGCAAGTATGCCTACAGGTAATTCTTGCTATGGTTTAGGTTCAGATAAATGTGCTATGATTACAGGTAGTGGTAATTCGACATCTACTATGGGTGTTTCAGGTATGGGTACAACATTTATTAACACGATTGATATATCTGATTTACAAATAGATAACGGTGGAAAAGTAAAATACACAATAGAGGTTGACAAACAAGATGCTCAAGATAGAATCTACATGCACATTACAGGAACTAACGGAGGGGTTAGTGTCTTTTCAGGTACTGATATCTTGTCTGAATCTGGGATATCATCAGGCTATCAATCTTATAACGGGTCTTTCGATTTCAGTGGTGTTTTAAAAAACTTAACAATAGAAGTCGGAGGTAGAGATGTAAATCTTGCTGTAGGTCCTTTATTCGATGATGTAACTGTTAATGTATTTTATAATGTAATTAACACAATTGTAACTCAACAAATAACAACAATAGAAGAAATAGTTTATTTAAATATTTTTGATACAACAGAATTAGAATTTGCTACAGAGGTTTTTGAATTTAACGATGTTGTGGTAGACGATGCCGGAGATATAGAATTTACACCCATAGAAACTGAACAAGAAGAAATATCATACGAAACTGTCGAAGTAGAAATGCAAGAAATAGAATTAGATTTTAAACTAGATGATTTAGAACTTGATATTCCTGAATCTGAAATGGAAATAGCTTCTGTAGAAATGGAAATGGAAATGGAGATTGAAATGGAAATGGAAATAGAAGAACCTCAAGAGACATCAAATGAGCCAGTTGAAGAAAAACAAGAAGCTAATAATGAAGGAACTGAAGAACCTGTTGTGGAAGATAACGATAGTTCCGAGCAGAAAGAAGCTGAAGAGTCAACAGAAGAGCCTAAACAAAAATCAGTAAAAGAACCTTCTGCAAAAGAAAAAGCTGCAACTAAGATTGTTAAAAAAATAGATGATAAAGAAAAATATGATGATGCAGCTCAAATGAAGACATTAATTGTAATGCAAATATTAGGAAATACTAAAACTTTTTTTGACACTCAATCAACTATTGTAGATACAGATGTCAATGAATACTTAAACAAAACAATAGAAGATAACTATGGAGTATTATTTAACATGGCACAAGCACAAACTATAGAGGAGATGATAAATGCCCAGTATTGAGTATTCAGGTTTAAAGGTAAGTGGAGGTAAAGCTTTCGCTATACTTACTTTATTAGGTGCATTAGGTAGTGGTGCATGGGCAGTCTTTGAGTTTTGGAAAGATTATCAAGACATGAAAAGTAAGATACTAGAATATACTGCTCCTGATTTGTCTCATTATGATGAGCAATTAGCAGTCGTTAAATCAGAAATAGATATGATTTTAGATGAAATAACACTTGTATCTGATGTAGCAAAAGATTTACGCAATGATATGAAAGCAGATTTACGTCAAATGAATGGAGATATACGCCACATTACAGAAATAGTGAATGACATTGAAGATAGACAAAAAGAAGATGTGAGAGAGATATTTGATGAGATTAAGATTATTGAAGATAATCTTAATTTAGAAATAAACAAAGCTTTGAATAATCCTTTATCAGGAATGTCAGCAAAAACTAAATAGGAGAAGATATGTCTTTAAAGAAACTAGAAGAAAAAGTAGCAGAACTTAGAAAAGAAAACAAAGTATTAAAAGCAGAGAATAAAGAAGTTACTATACATAATAAATTTCTATTAGATAGATTAGAAACATGGGCAGAAAGAAACTTTCAAGAAAGACAAAAATGGATGAACATGACTGTGGATGAAGTTATTGCATTTAATAAAGACAAACCTGATTACACTAAAGATAAAGAACTAGCTAAGACTTGGGAAGAACATGGAGAGCGTGTATCTCAAATGAAGGTAGCTAACGGATGAAATTAGAACTGAAAACCATATTACCCTATCTCGTACTTCTTGTAACTATAGGTATGACATGGGGTATGTTTTCAGAACGATTAGATGCAGTGGAGCGTAAAGCAGATACTGTAGCACAAATGCAACAAGATATAGCAGTCATCAAAGAAAAAATTATGTGGATGGAAGCATACTTAATTAAAGGGAGTAAAAATTAATGGCATATAAACCTTATGAGGATTTAACAGACCAACAAAAGCAATTATTTGCGGATGAAGGTGCATATAAATCTTTTATGGATACTACACAACCAAAGCCTAAAGCAACAGGAACTACAAGACAACAACAAGTAAGTGCTATACAAGAGGCATTGCCTACAACTAGAACAGACACTTCTGCTCTGACACAAGCTACTACTGCTGCTCAAATGGTACAGCCAACTTTACCTAGTGGGTCGACTATTACTCCAGAATTACAACAAGCCAGAACTGATGAAATACAGACAACACCGGGATTAACACAACCTGCACCTGTTGCTCAAGTAACTGCACCTACTGCTCCTACTATAACACCAACGACAGTAGCTACTACTGCTCAAGTAGAGCCATCAGATTTTACAAAAACATATCAAAATTATGTAGCACAATCGGGCACACCTGCAGAACAAATGGCTGCAGCACGAGGTAGTGTAACACAACCTGCTATTGCGGCTACAATGAATATTGCAGACATACCTAAAGAGGCTACTGTTATGGGTCAGCTAGAAAATATATCTTCTCAAGTAGCTTCTGCTCAACAAGCAGGTCAGCCTTTACCTGCATTTGCTAGTGCTGCACAAAGAGTTGCAGATGCTGCTATGGCAAAAAGAGGATTAGGTGCTTCTAGTATAGCTGCAGAAGCAATTGCAAGAGGTGTTTTAGATGCTTCTATACCTATAGCCCAACAAGATGCCCAAGCTTATTCTCAAATAGTATTTCAAAATTTAAACAATAGGCAACAGGCTGCTATTCTAAATGCTCAACAGTATTTTCAAATGGACATGGCTAACTTAAATAATACTCAACAAGCTAATTTACAAAATGTTCAATTAAGACAACAAAAACTTTTATCTGACCAGTCAGCTATCAACGCTGCAAGACAATTTAATTCTGAAAGCCAAAAACAAACAGACCAATTTTTTGATAATTTACAGGCACAAATTAAACAAAACAATTCTACAATGATGAACTCTATGAGTCAGTTTAATTCTACAGAAAAGAATAGAATAGAAGCAGAAAATGCTAAAAATAAAGTAGCAGTAGACCAAGCTAATTCATCTTTACAAGCACAACTAGAGCAATTTAATGCTTCATTGAGTGACCAAAGAGATAGATTTAATGTAGAAAACCAACGTGTTATTGACCAGTCAAATGTAACATGGAGAAGAAATATTAATACAGCAAATACAGCAGCTATCAATGCTGCTAATCAAACTAATGCTGCTAATTTATTAGGAGTATCTAATTTTGCAATGTCAGCTTTATGGCAGCAATGGAGAGACGAAGCATCATGGGCTAACACCTCTGCTGAAAACTCTAGAAATAGACAACACAATCTAGCAGTAGCTGCATTACAAAGACAGACAGCTTTTGATATAGCTGATGAAAATCAAAAGACAAAGTTATATGAATTAATGGGTGAATTTGCAGTAGAATTACTTAACAGATTTTAGGAGGAATTATGATAGATTTTATGGGAGATTTAGGAAAGATTTACAAAGTCTTAAAGACAGGAGCAGAAATATATAGTACTGTAAAAAGTAAAAGAAAAGAAAGAGAACCTACCCCTTTAATAGAAGAACCATCTCTAGGTGGCATGTTTGAATTATCATCTTCAGGAATGGAACAAGCACGAGGACCAAAAGCCCCTGATGTAACTAATTATGAAGAAGTTTTAAATGCATGGCTACAAAGAATAAGTAGATTTGCAATGAGGTCTTAATATGAAATATAATCCATTCGATGCCCCTGTACCCGGACAATCTTTAACAGATACCCCACAAAATTATCCTTGGGAACATAGTCCTAAACATACTAATATAAATGAAGCTGCAGAAACTATGTTTAGAGCATTAACAGAAGAAGATGCTGCGATGAATTTATTAGCAATGTTAAAATCAGAAGTTCCTGTAGAAGCTATTACACGAACATTAATATTTACAGGGTTTGTAGAAGGTAAATTTAATCCTGATTTAGGTATTTTACTTGCACCAATTACTATGAATATGATTATTGCTATAGCTAAAAGAGCAGGTCTTAAAGAGATAGTTATAACTATGAATGATAATTCACCAACTAAAGTTGCAGAGGAATTTTTAGTGCGTAAAAAATTTGATAAAATCATTGCAAATTTAAAAGTAGAACAAGAAAAAAAGGAAACAGAAGTAACAGAAAAAAAATTACCTAAAGTTGCAGGTTTAATGGAAAAAGAAATTGAAGGAGAAGAATAATGTCATTTGGAGTATCATTTTTAACAGGAGCATTACAACAACAGCTAGATAACTGGAGTGCAGATGATGAACGTATAGGCAAATTAGTAGAAGGTTTAAACGATAAATTAGTTACTGCTGATGATAACGCTACAGAAAAAGCAAATAAACTAACTAAAGTTGCAAATATTCTTAATGCTAGTTATGGTCAAAATGGCATCTATCAGTTAGCTTATCAAGTAGACAATAATGCTATTGATTTTAATGATGATGTAAATGACATTGCAGATAGAGTTTCTAAATTTGAAATACCAGAAGAGTATATATCAAGCATAGCTAATCCTTATGATTATTTAGGTCAGCAAACTCAAGCCATGTACGAAAATGATATGTCAGCTTATAATGCTTTATACTCTAATGTAAATGTAGGTAATAAAACAGTAGAAATGTTAGTTCCTCCTAGAGATTTTTCTAAGTCTTATTCAGGATTACAAGAAGCACCTACTATAGGAGCAGAACCTTTAACTAGTGCAATGCCGGATGTAACAAAATCAGATATAGAAAATAATGCATATGGTAAAATGGCATTTTTAGTACAAAATCAAATACCTATAGCTGACGGTATGAATCCTAAGTTAGGTAAATTTGCATTAACTGAACTAGAATATAATTTTCTTAGAAATGATATTAAAGGAGCAGACTCTGCTCAAGATATTTATAATAGCATTTTAATACACGCAGCAGAGGAATTTGGAGGTGCTAAATTTCTAACTGATACTCCACCCGAAGAAGTAGTAGCAGGTATTAAAAACATATTAGCATTGGGAGATTTTGAAACAGGATATGGACAATCAGATATGTCAATGGCTCAGGGAGATACTAATGTTAATGCATTTTTAAATCAAACAAATGTATATAGTAATGCTGATGCCTTATCTAATTATCAAAAAAACTTACCTAGAGTAGAAATAGACTTTGATGCTTTAAGTGATAAAGAAGCAAATGAAATACTAAGTAATGTAACACAAGGAACTATAATAGAATTTAAAACTGGCGGACAAACCTATTTTGTAGAGTTTTAAAATGGCAGATATAAACCTGTTAATCAATAAGCTTAATCAAGCTGATGTCGATGAACCTGTTATTCAACAGGATATTCCCCCTATTAATAATTTAATAAATAAAATAAATCAAAAAGAAACAAAGACTAAATCTGTAGTGGATGACTTACAGAACAATATACTAAATGTAAATCCTTTAAAGGGTACTATTATTACTGGAAAACAACAAGGGTTTGATGGTTTTACAGATATACCTGAAGAAGAAGGTAATCAACATTTATATAGCCAAGTTAAAAAACCTTTAAGTGTTGAAGGATTAAAAGAAGACGCTATACAGGGATTTAAAAATTCTGGTAATGCTTTTTTATATGGCTACTTAAATAGTGTATCTTCTTTCTATAATACATTAGCTAATATCCCCGGAGGACTTAATACATTAAGTAACTATGCATCTAATAAATTTGGTAAATCTTTAGAGGGGGCATACAGTGAAGATAGCGAATCAGGATTAACTTATGCTTTCAATGTAGCAGAAGATTACTTAAGAAATTTATCTGTTCAATTTAATCCTCATTCGGAAAATCCATATTTTAATACTAAAGCTACTTATGGGTATAGACCTACTGACCCTGATACCTTCTCAGAAAAATTAACATCGGCTTTTGCTGCTGCCCCTGTAACTATTGGAGAGTATATTCCTGCCACTAGATTATTAAAATCTATGCCTTTAGGATTTGCAACAACAGATGCATTAAGAGAATCCGATAAAGGATTAGAAGAAGCAGCAGTAGCAGGTGCTAAAGGTTACATGTTAGGTAGGATTATGAAAGTCTTAGAACCTTTTAATGTAAGAACTAGAGTTACAACTATGAGTGCATTAGGTTATGGTGCAACTGATGGTGATTACGAAGATAAACTAGTTGGTGGTATTACATTTGGAGCATTAAGTGCTATTGGTAACTTAGATGGTAAAGGTATTGGACAAGCTAAAAAAGATTTAAATGCTTACCTAAGTGGGCAAAATTCAAAACAATATAAGTTTCATAGACAAGTAGAAGCTGAAAATAATAAACAATTAAATATGATTGAAAATAAATCAAATGAATATACTCAATTAAATGAACAATTAATTCTTGCTAAGGATGCAGCCGGGAAAGGTGAAAAAACTTTAGGTAAAAAAGAAATGAACTCTCTTGAAAAGAGGATTAATAAATTAGAAGGGGAGATATATACTTTAAGAGATAATTATAATAAGACAAATGCATTTGCAGAAATGTCTAAAGAGTTTTTAGATTTACGTTCTGTTCAAACAGTAGTTAGTAGCTTAATTAAACCTGTAAGAGTTAAAACTAATAAAAAAACAAAAAAGAAAGAATATGAATACGAGCCTACAGAAAAAGATATTAGTACCAAAGGAATAAATGGTGCTATTAATGAATTTATATTTCAATCTGCCCCTGCAAGATTTGTAGGAAAAGCAACAAATTCTCTATTTAAAAAAGGTGTAGATTTAGTTACTCAAAATAGAATAGCAGCAGAAAATACTATAGATGCAATTTTACGTAATCCTGTATTTAATAAAGCTGAACCTTACTTTGTTAATGTTATTAAAGGATTAACACCTAAGTCAGGTAAAGAAATAAGCTTATTACCTGCTAATCAATATGCTAAAACAGGAAGAGACCCTAATTCTATTGAAGCTATTCTAGAAACAAATTCTAAATTTCTAAATGGAGTTATAGAAAAACTTCCTGCTATAGAAAAATTTGCTTCTCAAAATAAAAAGAACAATAAATTATTTAGTAAAAAAGAAGGAGACTTAACTAATAAAGCATTAATAGATAAATTTAATTTTAATAAGAATGAAATATTAGTATACAAAACTTTAAGAAAAGGATTAAAAGATAGTTTAAAATTTTATAATGAAATGGGGGCTAAATATGGAGGTGCAGAATTTATACCTGTTAAAGAGCTACCTTCTTATTTTCCTCATATATGGTTGGCTGACTACAGGATATTTGTTAGAAAAAAATCTAATAATGAATTAGTAACAGTATTACCTGCAAACAATATTGCTTCTGCTAAATTGGTGCAAAAAGCTGTAGAAAAAAAATTAGACGGTGTAAAAACACAGCTAGATTCAGCACAAAGAACAGGAGATATGCAAGTATCTGTTTTCGCAGAAACCATGAACTTTTTAAGAAATAATAAAGAGTTAGCTAAAGAGGTTAGGGATGCATTTGAAGCTAATTATATAAAGCAAGGATTTAACATTCATAAAATGCCACGTAAACAAAAGTTCGTGGATGGTTATCTTGGTGCTAATACTAATATCTTTAAAGTATTAGGTATGCCTGAGTCTATAGTAAGAATGAAAAGAAGTTCTGATTTTGTAAAAAGCTATATGGCATACATTCAAGGTGCTGTAAGAAGTGGTTATCAAATAAAATTAAGAAGAGAATTAAAAGATTTAACTATGGATAAAAATATAAGTAAACACTATACAAATACTGTGGAATTATTAAACAGATATTATAGTGCTATTTTTTCTGGTGATTTTACCCCTTTAAAAAAGAGTAAAGGTAATACACATTTAATAGATGCTGCTTTTGAAAACTATTTAGGTAAATATGTAGGTGCTAATTTCGTTGATAGATTTGTCAATAGAGTAAACTCTTTTACTTTAACTACTAGATTACTTATGTTCAACATGAGATTTGCCTTATCTCAGGTTATACAACCTTATCAGATGATTGCTATGGGTGGTCAATTAGCTAGACTAAGAGCAATAGGTGAGGGTGGAAGCCCTATGGAAGCTTTCTTTAAATCACAAAAAGATTTAATTGCACCTAGTAAAGAAGCGAAGGAAGTAATCCAAGAAGCAGTTAAAAATAGAAATATATCTGCAGCATTTATTAATGAATTTAGTTCTGCAATTAGAGGTAAATCATTTCAAAATTTTGAAAAGTTTTTAAACGCTGTTACAGGTAAAGGATTCTCTGCAAGACTAGAGCAGTTCTCTCGTATGAACGCTACTTTAATGTTTTATCACTCACTAAGAGAGGGTGGTATGTCTCATAAAATGGCTAAAGATAGAGCATGGCAATTATCAGATACCTATATGGTAGAGTATAATGCTACCCAAAGACCAATGTTATATGGTTCATCAGGGTTATTAGGTAGAACTTTAGGAAAAACTTTTGGTTTATTTAAAACATTTCAGCACAATTATTTAGCACAAATGGTAGAACATGTTAGAACTACACAAAAAACTGGAGATATTATGCCAACAGCATCTTTTGCAGCTAGTATGGTATTCACTGCAGGTTTGTATGGAGTGATAGGTATAGAAACTGCTGATATATTATTAAAGACTTTAGATAAAACAGTAGGAGGATTAGGAAGACAATTTAAAAAAGATTTTAGAATACCTACTTTTTCAGAATGGTTATATGAAAATAATTTTCACCCCTACTTATTATTTGGTGTGCCTTCAACAATGTTAAACACAGATTTAACAGCAACTTTAGCTGCTCCTTCTATGATGGGTTTGGATACCGTATTTGCAATGCCTCCGGGATTACAGTTAGTAAATAATGTAGGAACAGCAACATATAATTATGTTGGTAAAAAATGGAATGGTATAGCTACTGAAGGAGACGCTATGTTATTTCATAACTCTTATGCTCCTAATATAATGAAACCTTTTATTGAAGCATATTATAACGCAAAGATGAGAGGTAAGGAAGCTGATTTACCTTTCCCTCTCGCTGTACCTGAGTTAACTATTGAATATCTGAAAGATGTAGAAAAAGGAGAGACAGGTGTAGTAGTAGTAGGAGCAGGAGATAAAATACGTGCAAAAATAGATAGAGATATAACAGATTGGTCTCGTAGATTATTCTCTTCATATACTATAAAAGAGGCATATATAAATAAATCTATCTGGCATGTAACTAAAATGAAAAATAGAAAAGCTATGAAAGAAGAAGATTGGACAGAGTATGCTGCTATATCTGTTTTAAAAGGCGGAGGAATACCCGATGAATATATAGATTATATGGCAACACAAGGTTACAGTGGCAGTAGAATTGTTTTAAAAGTAAAAAATAAATTAAAAGATTTAACACAGGATGTAATTTTTAAAAACTTAAAAGGAGATGTTACAATAGACAAAAAAAATCTAGCAGACACTATGACTAATGATTACATAAAAATTGATTAATGAAATATGTACTTATATTAATATTATTTTTTAATGGAGAAACTAATCCTAAAATATTTAAATACGCATATGTAGATTTTTTAGACGAAAATACTTGTCTGCTTTTCAAAGAAAAACAAGGAGCATTATTACAACAAACTATACAAAAACAGTTTAGTAACAAAGAAATTAAGTATCAAGAAATGACGTGTTGGAATATAAAACAATGGTTAGAATATAATAAAACTTTACAAGGAGTAGAAGCATAATGTTAAGTAAATTATTAGGGGGAAGTTTAGTAGACACTGTAGGGAAAGTAATTGATTCAGTCCATACTAGTGAAGAAGAAAAACTTGCCGCAAGAAATAAATTAAAAGAATTAGAAAACGAAATTAATTCTAAACAAATGGATATAAATTTAGCTGATGCTAAATCTACAGCTACAGGTATTGGGGGTATCATGCAGCGAAGTTGGAGACCCCTAATCGGAATGTCCTGTGCCTTAGCTATATTGTGGGAGTATGTGCTAAAACAATTTTTAGTATTTATTCTAGCTGCATTTAGTGTAGAACACGCACCATTACCTGAGTTAGATATGGCTACACTTTTTCCTTTAGTCACCGCACTTTTAGGCATGGCGGGATTACGTAGCTTCGAAAAATCTAAAAAAATTACTAAATAGTGTAGGAGGATTAATGTCAGATATAATTAAAGATGCACTGAAAGAAAGAATAAAACAACATGAAGGATATAGGCTAGATACCTATATAGATACTCTCGGATTCAAAACAGGGGGCTATGGGCATAAAATGTTACCCGGAGAAGAACCACCTAAAGATAAAGAGGGATGGGATAAAATATTTGAAGAAGATTTTGATAAAGCATGGAACTTAATGCAAAAGTTATGTATGGAAAATGATTTAGATATACCTGCAAAAGCTAAAGGTATTCTATGCGAGATGATTTTTCAAATGGGGTTTGCCGGTGTATCAAAATTTAAAAATATGATTAGATATTTAAAAGAGGGCAACTTTCCTGATGCCGCAAACGAGATGTTGCAGAGCAGGTGGTATAGACAAACCCCCAACAGAGCAAGAGCCTTGAGTATGGAAATGAGACTTGTTTAATTCATATTAATAGTATTTTTAATTCTGTCATATAAATCCTCATAAATATAAATAGTATCGTAAATAATAGAAGATAATAATACTGAGTTTTCATAATCAGGAAATTTTTTTTTAAATGTATTAATTAAATCAGAAGGTTTAATATAGTCTAAGTCTAGTTTTATTTCCCCACTTTTATCTAATTTAACTCTGATGGTAGCAAGGTTACTACTTGCTTTGTTTTTTTGAGATGAAGTCTGCATTGACTTTTTCATCTAATTCTCTCAGTTTACCAAGTATCTCTATCAATCTTATTACTTCACCATAAGGTCTAGTAAATAAGTATCTTAGTAATGTTTGTATTTCTTCGTTATTAATTATGTATGTTTTCATACTGCCTCCTAATTAGTAATTAAATTGC
>MDTG01392519.1_pt1 | contig 12726 bp, 21 predicted proteins | sample 811421 | NCBI WGS metagenome assembly MDTG01 (sample SAMN05326645, study PRJNA326480) | marine metagenome | isolation source: seawater | place: Pacific Ocean: South East | collected 2011 | reverse complement strand
GCCCTCGAAGCACAAGCACACCCCCACCAGAGTGGCCTTGAGGGAGGGGTTGGTGTTGTTCCACGCCCTGAACAACGAGCTGCTGGTGGTGCTGCTGTTGACGCTGGTGCTGGTGGTGCTGGTGCTGGTGCTGGTGCTGGTGCTGGTGGTGCACCATAGGCAAAAAAAAAATCCACCTGTTAGAGTGGATTTATTTATATTTGTTGTAAATATCGCGTGCGGTTGTGTTTTCCTTTTTGGCTGGTGGGTCTGCTACTTTCAAAATAACAAGCCCAACCAAGAAAACAAAACCGATTGACGGGTGTGCGACGAATAAAACACACCCTATAATAAATATTTCACCCCCCATTCATAACGCATCCGTAAAAAAATAATAATCCGCACCGTAGTCGTAATAAACGTCTATACCATTGCAAGACAAAACAAACCGTTTAAACTTTATTTGTTGTTCTGTCGTTTCGCATTCAGACCAAACAAAACCGTTACAAATGTCTTGCAATGCCTCATTTACTGGCCTGTTGTCAAAGTCGCAGTCTGTGACAGTATGATCATAAATTTTCATTACAGTTCTACCCGTTGAAACATTAGACAAACGTCGGTTTCAGCTTCTACCGCGTCAATAAAAGCTTTTATGTTATCGGTTTCGATAACGCTCGAAATTGCACACCCTAAAATTTTTTCAGCATCCAGTAACGCGTCATAACTTTCACCGTCATTTATGCCAGTGCTGGAAACTTTTGAAGGATTCCAAACGATGTATTTTTTACGGTCTAACAACATTTTTTCAAGTGCCGTTCTGACTTCGCCTATTTCATTAAATGTGCAACTTTCACTTGACGAATCGTTATACACATTTTCGTTATCTGTAGAAGCTGCACAATGTTCTGCTACGCAAGAAAAAACACGTTTTACCAATTGAAAATTAATCATTAAATCTAACCTCTGAATGTACAGTTAAATAATTAATGTTGAAAAGTTCACCAGCGTTACCAAGTGCACAGTGGTGTTCATAATCGGCACTATCAGGTTCATTTATTCGCATATAATCCATACAATTATTATCAACGGCATTGTCAAGCGCTTCCTGTAGATTGCTACCGATAGCGACACAAAAAACACCGTGTTCATGTGCTAACACATACGCTTTGATATTGTGCGGATTGTACGAATTTTCTACACTGAACCCATTCAACGCTAACAATCTGATAGCAACAGTTTTGAAATCAGTTCTGAATGATTTGATGCGTAATGCTTCCATTATAGCGCTACCTTATTTTGTAGATGTTCATAGAAAGCCCTACCAAGTGAATAGGGGGCTGTTTTGCTTTTGCGGTAGCCTGATAGCTTCGCTAATACTTCCAACGCACCAGCGTAGTTTGTAGAGGCTTTTTCATGGAAGTCTAAACCAAAATCAGCGCCTAACAGAATCAACATGCGCTTGCACTGTTTACGCGTCAATTTTGACGGTTTACGGTTTAACTGTTGGTAAAATTCCGTTTCCATGTAGTTGTGAACTTCGCGCGAAGTACCACCACCAACCATGTGATGGCAACTGACTGACCCGTCAGGGCGTACCGTGTAAGCGTCAACAGCTTGATAGCCATTTCTACCCTGTTCAACAAAATACATATTATGACCGTCTGCAATCAATCGAGCGTTGAAGAAACGCACACCTTCGCGTAAATCTGTGATAGTAAAGCGTGACATTATAAAAGACCCCCGTTTAAAACTTGAATGTATAGCGATAATTCCGCCATTGTTGCGAATTTTTGACCCTGAAATAAAAACATTATTTTGCCCCCTTTGGCACGTGGTAACCGTCAATTAACTGCAATGTTTTTGCAGACATTAGATTCCAATAATTATTTAAAATTTTGTCTTCCTGCTTTTCTGTTGCGTCAGCAGGTAGCGACCCCCATTTTTGTGCAAGTTGTAGAATCTCGCAATTCATAAACGCAATGTTTAGCGCTAGACCTTGCAACCATTCAATCATTGCGCGTTGTCTTCCCACGCGTTTAATCTGGAAACCGTACTCGCTGGTGAAACGGTCTGCAATATACGCAATTTTTTGATCTACGCTGTCACCTTCTACACAAGACAAAATATAATGCTTTGCGTCAAAATCTAATTGAGCACTTTTAGAGCGCTTTACAGGTTTAGAATTTTTCAATGTTTCACCTTGTTTTTTGAATTTGTACAATGAGTGTTCAGCATTGTTTTCGTTATGAATGACCCACTGTGACCCCGTTGCAGTGATACCGACAAAAGTGCTAACCATATCAAAGCATTTTACTGGCTGACCTGATACCGTTTCACGGTTACATTGTTCTACTTCTACAGGTTTAGTTAATCCAACTTTTTTTACTAATTTCGCAAGCGCAATGACCTGATGCTTTGACCAAAATTTGTGTAGGTTTGTATCAAAAACATTGGACGCTAAATACCCACTATTTTCACAATTAAAATCATTGTTTAGTAAATCGCATACCATTTTATAAGCTGCGCTGTTTTCGTTTGCCGCGTCTTTTAGAACATTCAACGCGATAAATTCTGCTGAATGGCTTACACCGTCAAAAGTATTTTGTAGTAACGATAGAGCATTTAAGTAATTCATAATTTCACCTTGTATTAAATAATCAAATAAAACATAACCTATACACATACTATTACAACAGTCTTACTATTACAACAGTTTACGCAAAAAAAAAATTTCCCTTCCTTATAGGCAAAAAAAAAACTGCACCTGCTCACCCTGCTGCACCTGCACCACCTGCTCACCTGCACCACCTGCACCTCTACAGCCCTTGCCACATGTGGGTTTCAGCCAACCTTTCATGTAAGTCATTGATTCATAACGAAATAACCTGGAAGCCTTGCCACACGTGGCCTGTAGAGGGTTACGCATAACCTAAAATGCTAAGTTATTGATTTTATTAGATTTTTACTTTTTGAAGCCATGTTGCGATATATAACTGACCAGCACCAGCTTTTTGTACATGCTCACTTTAATAGGAAGGTCTGAAAACCCCTAGAATTTTGCAGACTATTACAATGCTGTCCTAAAATTGAAGCTTTTGTCCTATTTATTTTAGGCCAGCTACAGCCCTTGCCACACGTGGTCTACAGACGATGCGCCAACTTTGCTGTCCTATGTTTCAAAACGCATTTTAGGCCACCCCTGCAACAGTAACCAGACCAGTAACCACGCGGCTTTCAGCATATCAACCAACTTTGCTGTCCTGTAATTTTGCCATATACCCCAACAGGTGCTGCGGAAATTTTTTAAAGCTTCGTATATTTACTTCTTTTTTCTCTACCTATTTAAAAAAGTATAAAATTATAGGACAGCTAAACAGTTGGTTTGGCTACAGGCCGCATGGTTATTGACTTCGTTACTGTTACAACACTGTCCCATTATTGATTTTAAAAGTAGGACACTTATGAGTCATAATTGTGACAAACACCAATACTGACGCGGCCTGTAGCTGGCCTAAAATTGAATTCAAAAAACAGGACAAAATAGGAAATTACAGGACACCCCTACAACAGTGTAGACCGTTACAACACTCTGATACTATTACAACACTCTGATACTATTACAACACTCTACACCGTTACAACACTGTGCGGTTACAGATGCCTAACCAAGTGCGGATTACTAAGGCCGGGTCACACCACCCACAACACCCCACGACCCCCAATTAATGCCTATAAAGCACATAAGCCTATAAAGCACATAAGCCTATAATCCACCAGCCTAACGTTACACATGATTTTTTTACCTTCTGCAAATATCCAACTAATGCCGGGGTATACAATTTTCATTACGTACACAATTTTTCATATAGGTGGGGGTATGAATCACACCGGGGGTATAAATTTTAATGCTGGTGGGGGTATTGAACATAGGTGGGGGTATTTTTGAAAAAAAGGGGTTGACTATTGCAACAGTATGACTATTATATGGGTATCTCAACAGCAACTGGTGAAACATTATGCCAAAAATTAATCGTCCTAGTTGGGCAACACACATTGTATCTGCAATGACCCCAACGTCTAGCCATCCTGACCGTGCCACACGTAAAAACTACTGGTACGTAGATACGGGGGTAGAAATAAAACTGCAACGCTCTGACGACATAACCAATAGCCATTACCCACCTGTCGTAGTAACTGTCGATTCGAAAGGTTCACTGAACTGGTGGCGCAAGAACATTCGTGTAGAGCGTGAATTAGAACCGCTTGCCTTTATTGCACAGCTTGACGCAGATAACGATGCAATAGACGACCTCAAAACGTTAGACGAACTGTTGGAACTTGACGCAGAAGAAGTTTTACAATGGCTTACAGACCACCGTGATAACGTTGCTCTTGTACCACGCAGTTTGAACAAACGACTACGTGAAGCATATAACGAGTCAATTGAAGCGTTCCATGACGGTGAGGAAGCAGACGGATGCCCTGACGATCAGTGGCACGCAATGTTAGAGGAGTGGGAACATGGCAAGGCACAATCGTAGACAGGACGACAAGCGCGAACATAGGTGGGGTGTTGTAGCAATGTTTATCGCTGCGGTCATGGTAGTAATGATTATCGACGCTCTATCTAAGTAGGTTTACGGGTGTTGGCAAAAAGGTTTCGTAGCTAATGATTAGCGCTGAAAGCACGATTCAGTATCGTTGTGAAACGGGTAGATATGCTGAACATTTAATTAGGCCAGAATCAACCAGCCAGCCAGCACCTTTTTTATCATAGGTGACAGGATGAAACGACTAACCCACATTCAAGTTGTAGGCACGTTCAGAAACAAGAACACAGGTGACCAGTATCAGGTTAAAACTGCGCAAACACAGAAGAAAGGTGAAGACGTTTTATTCTTCATTCGTAACGGCACACGCCAATACATTTCCATTAACGAATTCACAGCAATATGGGAACGGGTATGAAAGCTATCTACACTGGTGATATGCACGAACTGCTGAAAGGTCAGACGTGCCTAATCCAAACCATCGACAACGATAAGGGTACGTTCGGGGTACAGTTCGACAACCGGGCACTTGGTAAGTGGGCACATGGCGTGCACTTCATATCACAGCTAGACTTTTCTGTTACAGACGTGCACAGTTGGTTCGGCCTGAGTTACGCCACTTGGTTGACCATCCCACGCGTGCTACTTGAACAAATGCCTACTGATTGGCAGCTACAGTTTACGCACCTGCTTGAACAGTACGAAAATACATTTCCTGAACGCCCACCTATCGGCACACAGGTACGCGTAACCGACCAGCGAAACAAGTTAATACCTACACCTGAATGGGTCACTAATTACCGTCACCCTGACCAGAAGTTCATAGATGGGATGAAAGGCCATGAGTAATCAACCAAGTCAAACACGTTACGTGCACGCACTGCTACAAGGGGGTGAATCACAACTAAAGATAGACCTGTTACTGTCGCTTACCAGCATACGCAGTGACAACGTTAAACGTGCCCTAGTTGCCCACTATGTTAATGGGTCACCTACGGCAAACTGTGAACTGGTGTACGACCTGTCACAGCAAGAGTTTCACCGTGCCAAACGTAGACTAAAAGAAGTCTATGAAACGGTACAACAGTTAAATGATGTTAAATAAGGAAACAGTTAAATGATTTTCACTGACTATTATCAGAATCTAATGGCACGTGTTCACAGCCATAACGTTAATGTGGGCTGGTGGGATAACACTGACAAGTGGATTCACATGACTAAGCTAATGCTCACTGTTAGCGAAGTAGCCGAAGCTATGGAAGGTGACCGTAAAGACCTGATGGACGACAAGCTACCCCACCGTAAAATGCTGGAAGTAGAACTTGCTGACGCGCTAATCAGAACGGTTGACCTGATGGGTTATCACAAGACTACTGTGATTGCTAACCTGCACGAAGTCATTGCGCAGAACAAGCGTCTGATGGAAGCAAACCAACCCCCTGTGCCCGTTATGTTGTTTCAAGTAATCGACGACATTGTTATGTGGGGTAGGGGTGTGCACGACGGTGACCTTGTGATTGCCACTATTCACGCAATGGGTGATTACTTAGGTCTTGACCTGCAAACCGCAACGCGTGAGAAGATGGAATTCAACGCCACACGTGCAGACCATACGCGTGAGAATCGCGCTAAAGAAAACGGGAAGTCCTACTAATGAACATGAAGTATTTTGACTACGAACACCTGCCTGAAAAGCTGCAAAAGGTCAGTAAACCTATCGGTGACGTTGCACGTCAGATGAACGATACACTACCTGACAGTGCAGAAAAAACGGCAGGTCTACGCAAACTACTAGAAGCGAAAGACTGCCTAGTACGTGCCGCACTAGACTAAAATAAAAATAGGTCTTGACCACCATTGCAACAGTGACTATTATAATGGCTCACTTACAGCAAACAGGGGTTAAGACCTATGAACGCAACACCACTTCAAATAGTAACCAGCCTTGAGAACCATACCGGGTTCGATGTAGCACTTTTCGTTAACACTAACGAATATGCTCTTACCTTTGAAACGCGTACTGCCACTGGTGTTAAAATCGGTTGCCAGTTAAAGCTTCGCGAACGTGAATGGCGCGACGTACCTATGCGTATTGACTACTACGCTCACATTGCAAAACGTGAAATGTGCCACGCATTAGACCAACACATTCAACGCATGGAAGTGTTGAGTAAAACACCTGCTGAACCAATTGCAGGCGCTATGAAGTGGGCGCTAGGGGGTGTTGACAATGACTGATTTAATAAAATTGCGCACTGCTCTATCCACGCTGAGTAATTCAACCGTTTCTATAACGTTACACGAAACTAGAATAGGCATTAAGTTTTCAAGAATGGCTTCGGTGGTAGGTACTGACGAAAAGATTGAAGTGCCGCTGTATAACTCTGCACGGTATGAAGACCTAGACAACATAACAGTGTCTGAATACGCGGCACAAATGAGTGAGAAATTGGACGCAGCAGTGTTTAACCAAGAAACCGGGAGTAACACCTCTACGTGTTGTGATAGAGCGTTACACAGCAGGGGTTGGCATCACGATACTAGGTGTCCTAACTATGTGGTGTGTTACTAATGAAACCACGCGCACGCTACATACCAAAACTAAAACAATGGGTCGTGTATTCTGGCTCATTCCACCAGCCTTACGGTGTGGCTTACACACTTGAACAGGCGTACAAATATTATCAACAGGCCACTGAGCATTGTAGTTATTTTTAACTGTAAATGCGGAATGTTAAAAAAAAAGTATTTGACTATTGTAATGGTACTATTATAATAGTCTTACGTTCACTGATAAAGAGTAGATAAATATGAAATCTAAATCGCTTTCTACAGCTTACAAAAATGAAAAAGACGAATTAGGCATTGCAGTTCAGAAGACATACTTCGTGAAGCTTGCAGCAGGTTCGCTTTACGTTGAAGAAGGTTACAACCTGCGTGACCTTGACCCTGAGCATGTAGCGTCTATCGCTAACGCCTATGAAGCTGGTAAGTACGTTCCAGCAGTGGTAGTTAAACCAACGCCACAAGGTCTTAAAATCATTGACGGTCACCACCGTTTCGCTGCTGCACAACAGGCCAACGTTGAAGCAGTTGAGGTTAAGAACTTCGTAGGTGACGAAGCTGACGAAGTATCATTTATGATTACTTCCTCACAAGGCCGCAACCTTACCCCTATTGAACGTGCCAAGGGTTACCAGCGTCTTATCGGTCAGGGTCTTACTCAGAAGGAAATCGTTAAGCGTACTGGTCGCAGTGCGTCAGACGTTAAAAATCACCTAACGTTACTAACTGCCAGCCCTAAAGTGCAGAAAGCAGTACAGGACGGTCAGGCTGGTTTCGCTGCGGTAGTTGAAGAACTGAACCGTGGTGGTTTCGAAGCGGAAGCCAAGATTGAAGACAAGATTGACAAGGGTGAAAAGGTAACTCGCACCAGTCTTAAAAAGTGGAGTAATAAGGATTCTGGCAAGGTTATGGAACTGTTGTGTGAGTACGAAGAACGTCTTAAAGACGTGGAACTACCAGAAGAATTCTGGTCACTATTAGAAAAGTACAAAGAGGTTTAGGTTAATGAACACGTTCAACGTAAGCTTTTTTGTAACACCTGAACAAGTATGCCGCACAATTACGGTGCGTGTAGACGGTAAGACGCTGTACGTATCGGAAGCGGTAGAAGCAATCAACGCTATGTTGAAGGTGTTACCCGGTAAAACAGTTGGGATAGATGAAAGTGACATTGTTGAAATCGCACTTGTAACCTACCCGTTCGAATTAACAGGGGGTGAACATGATGAAAGACCACACCCATTGTTCAAAACGGTCTGTATATCCAGCACGATTGGTTTAATCGTTGGGGTTGCAGCAATTATGATTAAGGAAATGTTCTAATGGAAACAGCTAAAATAATCGGTGCTGGTGCACCTAAACCTGACGGTAGAAACTGTCGTGTAGCGTACCCTGATGGTCATGTTAGTGCGCGATTAACACCTGCACAGGCACGCAAGCGTATACAGTCGTTTCGCAGCCAGTACCTTACGCAGTGTGTTAACTACGCACTTATGGGGGTCACTCAGTTACCAGCACCTATGAGGTTACCTACTGATGAATAAGCAATACACTTGTGGGTCATGCCCTAATATGCGTGTAGGTGGTACACCACGTATGCCTATACCTCACTGCGTCAGCACCGACCAAATTGTACCACATGAATATGATGGTATTAATTTTCGCTTCTGGCGCATACCGACCACTTGCCCTTTAGACAATGACAATCTAGTCAAGTCTGAAGAAATGGCTGCTGAAAAGCACCACGTTATTAAAACCAAGTCTGAGGTGCAATGGGCATGAAGATGAAACACGTAAAGTCCACTAAGGGCACTCACGTCTACGCTAACGATAACGACAACGCAGCGCTATCTACGCTGTATATCAAGCGTCAGGCATTATCTAACCCACCACCTAAAGAAATCGACGTTAATATTGTCGCTGGTGGCGTAAGCATTGGAATGGTGATTGAAAATGTTTAAGCAAAAAGTTGAAGTTAATCATAACGGCAAGTGGCACACTGTCACACCTATTGACATTACACTTGATGAAAGTGACAGAATTTACTTTAAAACGTCTGACCTGAATGCACCAGCAGCACCAGCACCAGCAGCACCAGCACCTTACGGTATGGTTCGTCCTTTAGGTTTAATGATGGTCGAAGCTGACAGTCCTAACGTCAAAATATCAGAGATTACCTACGGTGTTATTGACAATGATGGTGACCTTGTTGACTTTTGCCCGGACGCAGAAGAACTTGAAAGAAGGTACAAACAGTTATACACGAAAACTGATGGTTACCATTTAGTTGAAATAACTAAGATATAGTATTACACTGGTAATGCTGTGAGAGTGACCGGGGGCAAGGAAGCCCCCTTTCTTTTATGCGTCACCCACTGCCGGGAACTGCACCACATTCAATCCGCTGAACCCATATTCCCTATCACCGTCAACACGCTTTCTACCCTGTCTTATAGGTAAATCACTAGCATTAAGTAGTCGAGTCAACTTGTTCTGCGATAGTGGGTTGCCCACCTTACGCTGTCTACACCATAGCAAGTAAGTATCGTACAAGCGGTCTGTGCTGACGAACGCATTTGCGTCAACGACACACACATTGTCAATGAACCTAGCGATAGGGTTCATTTCTTCCTTGATATTCTCACGTTCTGCAATGCCTGTAGATGCTTCTGTAAAGCGTCCATTTGCACGCAGCCTACGTAACCCTTCAAGTGCCCACTGTGCCACCCCTGAAACCTCACTGAGCAATTTCTTTTTCAGGCCGAAATTCTCACGACCAGCAAACGAAGTTCTGAACGGGAACACCAGCATACGGTTCACCAGTGCGCCACTAGCGTCAATGAACTCAGGCATGTTGTTTGTACTCAACACGAAGCGTGTCTTGAACACAGTGTTTTCACTACCCTTGTACATTACGTGATAACCCAAAGGGTCGTTACCAGTGATTGCCTTGAAGTTAGACAGCACATCGTCACGCTTACTAGAATGAATGCTGTGCGCGTCAGGTATCAACGCAACACTGGCTGTCACCATACCTGCTAGTGTACTGTCACTGGTTAGTTTCGATAGCGAAGGTGCAGCAATGTTAGCAGTACCTACAACGTTACGAAGCATTTCAGTAACCGTACCCTTACCAGCACGTGACTTACCTATGAACAGTGCGAACTTTTCAAAGCTGTTGTCACTAGCCATACAGTACCCGAACCATTCCTGTAGCTGTGTAATTAACACTTCGTCATGCTGGAATATTTCAGCCAGCGTTTCTAGCCACATAGGACAGTTAGCACCGGGTTCATAGTCGTATTCAAGTTCGTTGAAGCAGAAGAAGTTAGGCGTATGGTCAACCATGACAGCCTTATTCTCAGATAGGTCAACCAAGCCATTATTGAAGCACACAATGTTGTCAGTTGGCTTACCGTCAGATAGCCATATACCGTTTTCAACACGACTAACGTTGCACAGGTCGCACAGTGAATTAAGAACACCACGTACCAACGTGTCAGACGGTTTGAACTTGGCAAGCATACGCTGGATTTTGGCCTTGATAACATCGTCGCTAATGACAGACCACGACTTACCGCTGTATTCGTAGAATATCTTGTTGCAACGAACGATATTAGTACCGTCATATAGCATAGCGTCGAAGCACTGCGCTAATTCATAGTGAGCAGACTTAGCGGTCATAAGAGGCCAGTTAGTTTCACCCACGTCTTTAGGCCACCTGTCACCTGTACGTACAATGTCAATGACTTTGCGCTTAGGGGCAGGGGGTATTTCAGGTGCATCAATGAAAGCTGCCTGAGCGGTTCTACAGCCCGGTTCATTGCGTGCATACTTGTAAGCACGTTCAATGATAGCGTCAAAGCTACCACGCTCAGCTTCTGACCAAGGTGGAATACAACGGGGGTTGTAATGTTCCCACGCTAAATCCTGTGCTACTTCCAACGGCAAACCGTGGTCGTGTGCATAGCTGGTCACCCTGATTAACGTTGCAGACCCTGAACCTTCAATCGCTGGTTCTGCGTGTTCGGTCAGGAACTTCACATACTTGTCACGGTAAAGCTGATTGTCTTCAAAACCAGTGCCGTTACCAAGCGATTCACGACTGTCACACCACTTACGATAATCAAGCTGCTGCTGTTCAGTAAGTACGAAACCGTTGATTAATTCCTGTTTTGTATACTTGCGACCAATAGCATTAACTTTGACCAACGAATATACTTTAGGGTGTTGGGGGTCTTTAAGGTGAAGCGTACCGGGTAGGCGAACAACACGTGCAGGGTCAATTACCTGTAGGTCTGTTTGGCAAGACATAGCAATCTGACGCTGTACGTACATGAATTCGTCAACTTCAATATCGTCCACCAGCCAGAAAGCGTGACCGTGTGTGTCGTCACGTTTAGTAACGAAGTGTGGTGGTAAAGGCCAGTTAGGTTCGGCCTGATTATCGAAGTCAGCAAAGCACGCTCTAATTTTCGTTATATTGTGTGTTTCGCGACCTTTGCGATCTGTTTCATTAAGACATACGTACACCCCCTGTAAATTTGCTTCTGCGCGTTCAATAGTTGGCTTGGCTTGTTTTAGACTTCCTGCGAAATCCCTTGCCAAGTCGCGTCTTTTACTGCCGTCCTTCGGGTCGTAGAATAACTGAAAATGACATACTGAGTCCTTATTTCCAGTCAATTGTTCAACGAAGGCAACAGCGTGTTCTTCAAAATACTGCGCCATAGTGAACCTACGAATCTAGTTTGAATTTCCCGAATACAGCTTGTGCCTGTGCCAGCGGTTCATATCCTATGTTGGGTGATTGGGTACGTAGGTACTGTCGTAACGTTGTAACAGTAAGGCCAGATGCCAATGCAACCTTGTTAATTCCATGTACGTCTACCAGTTCGCGAAAACTGTGCTGTCGCTTCTTCATTGCAATTATGCGGTCTGTAGATTTATAGCGCTCTACTTCCCGTAGTATTTTCTTTTCCGTAATCATTATGACTTCAACCAGTTTATGAAATGGCTTATTACATGCCTTAAATCGTCACCAGACGTTGCGAACCCACCAAAGCCACCCTTACCCCTTACGAATTGTAAAAAACGTTCCTGTGCCGCTTCACGCGATTTAGGGGGGTATTGCTCACGAACTTTAAAGCCCGGTGGTTTGACTTCGATAGCGGTGAAGATTCCAACCTTCTTACCTACCATTTCAGGGGTTATCACTACCTCAGTTATACCTATCAAGTCAGACGATTTTGATTGGTCGTTAACACGTTTGGAAATGTTACCAAGACCGAAACGTACAGTACGTCCTTCGCTGTCTTTCAAAGCACCTGAGTTGTTTCTTAGTAGCCTACAGTTACAGGACGGTGCAGCTAATTCTACATCGTCCTGTGCTACCTGTTCAGGGGTAGCCATACTGATTAACGGGTGAAGTCTGGTTCAGCGTAGCCAGCGTCAATAATCTGCTGGTCAGTCCATCCTGCTTCATTCAGCGATTGATAGGTGTACTGGCTGTCAGGTTTCATTCGCACTGTGCCCGTTGCTGGCGCTGGTGCAGGTGCTGGCGCTGGTGCAGGTGCTGGCGCTGGTGCAGGTGCTGGCGCTGGTGCAGGTGCTGGCGCTGGTGCAGGTGCTGCCG
>MDTG01361668.1_pt1 | contig 12727 bp, 7 predicted proteins | sample 811421 | NCBI WGS metagenome assembly MDTG01 (sample SAMN05326645, study PRJNA326480) | marine metagenome | isolation source: seawater | place: Pacific Ocean: South East | collected 2011 | reverse complement strand
CTGAAACACGGAACCCTCGAGCTCTATCATCGTCATGGTTGTAGCCGATAACGGTGCCCTCTGGAATAACACAGCCTCTATCTAGCAGTACTTTTCTTAGCTTACAATGACGCATGATTTCTACATCAGGTAAAATTACCGCATCTTCTATAAGCCCGTACGAGTGCACTCTTACGTTAGAGAAGCAAATGGTACCGCGAAGGGTTGAACCAGAAATGATACAACCGCCAGACACAACCGAATTAATCGCTTCACCGCGTCTGTCGTGATCTTCCCACACAAATTTTGCAGGCGGTAATTGTTCTTGGTAGGTCCAGATAGGCCACTTTTGATCGTACAAATTAAGTTGTGGAACCGGCGCAACCATCTCCATATTAGCTTCCCAAAATGAATCAATGGTACCTACATCACGCCAATAGGCATCGCCACCACCGGTGCTTTCAAATTCAAACGCATACACAGGGTGATCTTTGATAATTGACGGAATAATGTCTTTACCAAAATCGCGCTGTGAGCCAGAGGTTTCAGCGTCTCTTCGTAATTGCTCGAAAAGAAACTCTGTATCGAAAACATAGTTACCCATTGATGCTAGGCAGCGGCTGTCATCGCCTGGTAGGGGAGCAGGATGCTCAGGTTTTTCTGCAAATCCGTTAATACGGAAATTTTCATCTACCGACATCACACCAAATGAACCAGCAGCCTCTTCGATAGGTACCGACATACATGACACCGTCATTTTTGCGCCGCTTTCAACATGACGCGCTAACATAGTACCGTAATCCATGCGATAGATATGGTCGCCAGATAAAATCATTACGTACTTGGGGAGTTCGTCTCGAATAATGTCGATATTTTGAAATACTGCATCAGCGGTACCTTCGTACCAGCTATCTGAAAATCGCTGAGACGCAGGTAGTATTTCTACTGATTCACCGAGTTCCTTCTTGAAGTGTCCCCAGCCGCGTACTAGATGTCTTATTAATGAATGAGACTTGTATTGGGTTACTACGCCAACACGTCTAATGCCCGAATTAATACAATTAGATAGCGGGAAATCGATAATTCTAAACTTACCGCCAAAATAGAGTGCAGGTTTTGCGCGCCACGTTGTTAATTCATGTAAACGTGAACCCCTTCCTCCAGCTAATATAAGTGCGTAGGTATCGCGAGTCAGATTACTAATATAGCGTGAACTCTGATCTGCCATGTCCTCGTTCTCCATTTTTTGAGACACAATCTTGCGGTGTCGATGAATGTGTAAAAACCGTAATTCATACCGATTGCACTAGGGCGTAGAAAGTAGAATATTGCCCTTAGAAATTAGGTTTTATGATAACCTAACTTCATATTACACAAGAATAAATATAAAGCCACGGCGTTTTACTGAACTATGTAAAAAAAACGTTATTTTTTCTTAAGGGATTTTTTATGTCTTCTACGACCCCAGTTATTTTTGATCACGATGGTGGTATTGATGATTTGTTATCGTTAATACTTTTGCTGCGTTTGCCTAATATAAATGTGGTAGGTGTAACTATTACGCCGGCAGACTGCTACCCGGATGATGCTTTGCTGAGCACGCGTAAAATTCTCACATTAACAGGTAACACCCATATCCCCGTGAGTGTAGGGCAGTTAACAGGCCCCAACCCATTTCCGCCTGAATGGCGCGCTCAACCTAAAATGTGCCATGCTACACCTACGATGCTGCGTACGTCTCATGATGAAGTGAAGGTTGAAACCAAGGCCGCTCATGAATGGATGAAAAGTGCATTAACTCATGCCGCTCAGCCTGTCACTGTATTAATGACAGGCCCGGCTACCAACTTATCCGCCGCGTTAACGCAAAGTCCAGACCTTGTAGATAAGGTACAAAAAGTAGTGTGGATGGGAGGTGCGGTGAAGGTTAAAGGTAATGTGGCCATGCATGATCATGACGGTTCAGCGGAATGGAATGCGTATTGGGATCCTAAAGCGACCAAAGCTTTGGTAGAGAGTGGCGTAAATCTGCTATTAGTGCCTTTAGATGCCACCAACGATTTGCCAGTTAGTTGGGATTTTTTGAAGCAACTTGCTGCAGCAAATACGCCGATTTCAGACCTATCTGGTCAATTCTGGGCGTCTACGGTAACGTCTATCCCATCTTATGAATTTACGTATTTTTTATGGGACATTCTTTCTACCTGTGTTTTAGCCTTGCCAGATAACAAGCTACGCATTGAAACGGGGGAGGTTGCGGTTAGCACAACTACCCCGAACGCAGGCCAAACTTACCCCTGTAACGAAACAGGGAGTCCAATTTCTTGGGTGGCAAACGTTAATGCTGATTATGTCCGCGAAATGGTAATTCACTACTTAAGCGGAGAGTTTTGTCAATCACCAGTGCCATTTGTTAAATAATTGTTATATATTTCTATTCCTATGTGATTATCATGGAGTTTTAGATGGCAGTTTTAAAGAAGATAGTTTTAGGCGTGGGCGTTTTGATCGCTTTGGTAGTTGTGGTTGGACTGTTCCTCCCACAGCAATACAAAGTTGAAAGAAGTATTTTGATTAATGCGCAACCTGAAGAAATTTATCCCGATGTCGTCGATTTACGGGCATGGCAAAACTGGGGCGTTTGGTTTCAACGGGACCCTAGTATGGAAATCGATTATTCTGGGCCAGATAGAGCTATTGGAATGATGTCATCTTGGAAAAGCGTGACGGAAGGCAATGGGGAAATGAAAATTACCGACTTAGAACACAATAAAAAGGTGGTTTACTCATTGGCTTTCCCAGAATGGGAAGTGGGTTCAACAGGCTCATTGGTAATATCGCCTGCTGGTGAGGCTACTAAAGTAACGTGGGTTAACTCTGGTGACGTAGGTAACAACATCATCAGTCGCTACTTTGTACTAATGATGGATGGCATGATAGGCCCAGATTTCGAAATGGGATTAGAAAATTTAAAAACCGTGGTAGAAAACAAAGGCTAGTAACCTACGCAAGCTTTTGCTAAACACGAAAGCACCAATTAATTTTCATTACAGACTAAGCTGAGTTCGCTGATAGGGTATTCTCCAAAGTGTACTTGGCTTTTTTCATTTTGGGCGTTAGGAATAAGATAGGTGGAATTTAAAGTGCAGCTAGATGGTGTTATTTGCGTTATGAAGACACCCATGATTAGGTCGCCTCACAAGAGTAAATGAGACACCCATGATTTTGCGGGAGAGTTAACGAGACACCCATAGTTTCGTAGAACAAACGTTAGCAGGACATCCATGTTTAGGTTGCATCAAATGTTTTTACGGAGACACCCATGCTAGCGTGAAGCAGATAAGGTGAAGTTCTAAATAACACTGATGGTTGTAGTTAAGTGAGTTGTGAAAGAGTTAGTTTAAGGTGGGTGTCTCGCTAAGGCTGTCTCGTTTAGATTTATATTTAAAATTGGCCTAATTGTTAGGGTTATTCAGTGTGTTAGTAAGATATATTGCCCTTGAACATAGCGTGATCGAGTTTTGGGTTGATTTCGTACAAAGTCCGTTAAGTAACGCTAAATTGTTCGGCGGTTGGTTTGTTTGTCAGCAACAATCGTAATTGTGTTAATTCATGTTGGGAAAGAACATGTTGGGAAATAAACGCCGCCTAATAGTGGGTCTTGCTTTTAATAAATTAGCCGACTTATTAGCATCTGCAAAAACCACATTACCTGCACTACTAATCTCCCTAGGGGCGCCTAGCTGGATGGTGATGTGGCTTGTGCCGATTCGCGAATCTGGCGCATTATTGCCCCAAGCGTTAATTGGTGTGTATTTACGCAAGAAAAGCGCTAGACACCATGTTTGGCGACTAGGTATGGCTGTACAAATATCGGCAATATGTACAATGTTAGCTGCCGCACTTATCACCGAAGGTTCTGTGGCGGGGTTGATTATACTGGTATCATTGGTATTTCTAAGTTTAGGCCGCTCTGCCAGCTCGCTTACCGTAAAAGACATGGAAGCGGATGTTAGCCAAAAAGGTGAACGAGGTAAGTTAGTTGGTTTAGCATCCACGGCGTCCGGCGTGATGACATTATGCGCTGCAGTTCCTCTCGTGTATTTTGAAAAAGAGCTTGAAGGCTATTCAATCTTCATTTTGCTAGCCTCATCAGCACTCGCGTTTTGTATCACGCTATTCTTAATGTTTTCCATAAAAACCCATGTTGAAATAGAAGAGTCTCAAAATAAGTCGTTGTTTAACTGGCGTTTTGACAACACAGTATATCGGTTCGTTTTTGTTCGGGGGCTGTTTGTTCACTCTGCGCTAGTTGCGCCATATTTCATGTTGGAAAGTTCACAAAACGCAAAATCCTTGCTTCCATTTTATCTTGCCGCACAAGCTTTAGCGTCAATGCTTTCTTCGTTTCTATGGGGAAAAATCGCAGATAAAAGTGCTCGATTCACCCTTCAATTGTCAGGAGTTTTAGCTTTAATCGCTTGTGTTGGCTTACTTGCTATAAAGCCTGAAAGTTTGTGGATGTCTGCAGGTTTGTTTTTTATTCTCTCAATTGCCCATGCTGGCGTGCGAACAGGGCGAAAAACTTACAGCCTAGATATTAAAGATGGTCAAGACAGGACTGAATTAGTTGGTTTTTCAAACACAGCTATAGGTCTTATCTTGCTTGGGTTTGGCGGGGTGTACGCGATTGTATCGTCATTTATTGACTTTTCAGTGGTGTATATCATGGCAGCGATGCTGACCGTGGCGATTTGTACTACGCTTATATTACCAAAAGAAAAATAAGCGAATCGGAGGTTAAACGCTGTGCGAATTACTGTGATTGCTTTTCTGGAGCCCAGTTTATATCTCAGTCGATATTGGGCGAACTTGGCTTTAGTAATCAAGTTTGGTTTCAAGTATGTCTTATAAATACCAACTACAAAATGAATCGGCAGGCTTGCCAGTTAAGGATCCTGAGGAATTTGAGGGTTATCTTAACGCGTTTTTAGATATATCAGTTGACCCCGTATTTATAAAAGACGGAGAGGGTAAGCTTTTAGTTGCTAACAATGCTTTTTGTGAGCTTGTGAACGTTACTCGAAAAAAGCTTATTGGAAAAACTTTCTCCGATAAAATCTACCCACAAGAATTGGTGAATCTAGCGCAGAGCGACAAGCAAGTGTTAGATTCTGGGAAAGATAAAGTTATAGAGCAAACCCTGAAAGGAAAAGGTAATAAAGTAAGTGTATTACTGGCTAAATTGAGCCGATTTATCGACCGCAACAACAGGCGTTTTATTGTTGGTGTAATTCGTGATGTGACCAAACGCAGGCAGAATGAGTTAAGAGAAACCACACGTAGTGAAGTGTTAGAGCTCATTACCAACGGAGAGCCTCTAAAGGTGGTTTTGAATGCCATTGTCAGTGTGGTTGAGCTAAACAATCCGGAAATGATATGCAGTATCTTACTTCTCGATGAATCTGGGATTCATTTACGTAGTGGAACTGGAGCAAGTCTTCCAAAGTTTTATGTCGATGCTATCGATGGAATTGAAGTAGGTAGTGGCGTAGGTTCTTGCGGCACAGCGGCGTTTACTAACGAACGTGTCATTGTTGCAGATATTCAAACACACCCTTACTGGAAAAATTTTAAAGCGTTAGCTGAGCGGGCTAATTTAGGTGCCTGCTGGTCTGAACCCATTCGTTCTACACAGGGCGCAGTGCTTGGTACTTTTGCTATTTATCACTCTAGTATTAATTACCCCTCTGATGCTGATCTAGCGCTAATTGAGCAAACCGCCAGTTTAGCGAGTATCGCTATCGAAAAAAATCGTTCCGAAGAAACATTAAAACGTGCTGCCAGCGTTTTCACTCATGCGAACGAAGGCATAATTATTACCGACGCCTCAGCCAAAATTATTGAAGTGAATGATACGCTGTGCCGTATCACCGGCTACAGCAAATCGGAAGTACTGGGGAAAAACCCTAGAATTCTTCAGTCGGGTCGTCACGTTGCACAGTTTTATAAAAACATGTGGGACACGCTGAACACTGATGGAAACTGGAGAGGGGAGATTTGGAATCGTCGTAAGGACGGTGAAATTTACCCTGAAATGGTCACAATCAGTGCAGTTAAAGACGAAGAGGGACAGGTTCAACACTATGTGTCGCTTTCAACCGATATATCAGAAATTAAGCTCAATGAAGGCAAGTTAGAACGGATAGCACATTATGACTTGCTGACCAACTTACCTAACAGAGTTTTGCTTGCTAAGCGCCTTAACCAAGCCATTAAGCACAGTCAGTTACAACAAAATTCATTAGCTGTCGCATTCATGGACTTAGATGGTTTTAAAGGGATTAACGATAATTACGGGCATAATATCGGTGATCAGTTTTTGGTTGAGGTCTCTAACGGCTTAAAAGCTAGCTTGAGAGCAGGTGATACTATTGCACGTATTGGCGGTGACGAATTCATTATAATCATGGTTAACCTGAATGGGTTCAGTGACTGTGAGCACGTTTTAAACCGACTACTTAAATCTGCCTCTGCACCCGTCAATGTTGCCGATGCGGTGATGCAAGTATCAGCGAGTATTGGAGTCACTGTCTTTCCTCAAGATAACGTAGATGCTGATCAGTTGATACGGCATGCGGACCAAGCCATGTACGTTGCAAAGCAAGGAGGTAAGAACCGATATCATCAGTTCGACTTAGAGCAAGACAGCGCGATTAGCACCTATAATAAGAGCATTGATAATGTGCGCGTTGCCCTAGAACGAAATGAATTTGTCTTACACTACCAGCCTAAGGTGAATATGAGTTCTGGTGAGGTCATTGGGGTAGAAGCTTTGATCCGCTGGGAGCATCCCGAAAGTGGCTTAATTCCTCCGCTAGATTTTTTGCCTGTTATTGAAGGTCACGGTATCAGCTTGCAGGTGGGCGAGTGGGTTATTGATGCCGCTTTAACACAAATCTCGCACTGGCAGAAACGCGGTATTTCATTACCAGTAAGTGTCAATATTAGCGCACATCAATTGCAGCAGGACAACTTTACCTTTCGGTTAGAAACACTGTTAGCGGCTCACCCTGACGTAGACCCTGGCTATTTAGAGCTAGAGATTCTGGAAACCAGTGCTCTGCAAGATACTTTCCAAGTATCTTCAACAATGAATGCGTGTCACGATTTAGGGGTGAGCTTTGCTTTAGATGATTTTGGTACTGGTTACTCATCACTTACTTATCTGAAGCGTTTGCCAGCTTACTTGATCAAAATTGATCAAAGCTTCGTGCGAGATATGTTAGACGACACCGATGACTTAGCGATTGTGGAAGGTGTGGTTGGGTTGGCAAAGACATTTAAACGAGAAGTAATTGCGGAAGGCGTAGAGTCGGTTCAGCACGGCATTGCCCTTGTCCGCTTGGGTTGTGAGTTAGCGCAAGGCTATGGCATTGCCAAGCCTATGCCGGCTAATAAAGTTTCTCAATGGCTAACTACCTGGGAAGCTAACGAGACATGGTTGGCGCTAAGCGGTAATCGGGAACCTGCTTGAGTCGAGAGCTATTATTAGTTATCAAGACATCCATCATAGTATAGGTTCGATTTTCATTCTTACTCGGAATTAACGGGACACCCATCATAAGAAGGCGATTAGGGTAATTTTAAATTACAAGGCTATCTAATTTTACGAAGACACCCATATTTAAATTTTAACTGAAGTAGTAAGAAAAACGAAAAGATTCGAGGGACACTCACCCTAGTATAGGTCCGATTTTCATTCTTAATCGAGTAGATACGGTGGGTGTCTTAATAGCCTCTAAATAGCCTTGATAAATCTATTAGCCGTACAGAACTAGAAATTCACCAAGCACATTGCTCAGCAAATATATGTGGACATTGTAAGGCTACTTATGTGGTCTGAAAAGTGGCTTATAAAGCCGCAGCATTATGGCTAAGAAAGGACTAGCTGTTAGCTTTTTAAGATAAATTCAGGTAAATCAATAAGACTATTTGCCACCTAATTCATACCTGAGAACAGAAGATGGGATTAACAGGCGCTGGAAAGTAATTTTGCGTTCGTTATACCCCTCGCGCGCTGCCTGTTGGTATTTTGCTTAAATCCCCTCATGGTAGTTTCACAGCCTGCCGCATAACTAAATAGCTTTTCAAAGCGGGTTGTAAGCGTCTGCCAATGAACCTGACTTATCCCTAACCGAGATAATATTGGGGCGTAATTGCTGTGAATATAACCAGGTTTGTCATCACGAATGATTCTTCCCGTTGTATCAACGAGTTCAAGGTAATCAGTCAGTCTAATAGGTATTTCTTTGATATCCCGTTGATTACGTTCCCCTGAAAAGGGTAGTAAGGCAGAGATCTTCGAATTGCCTTTCAATGCCTGTAAACGTGAGTAAATACTTGTGTGTCTAGAGTTTTCGGGGGTTGTCGCGATATTGGCTCTTACGGGGTTTAAGTCTACATAGGCCATACAGGAAAGTAGGGCCCTTTCATTCAATAAAGCTTGAGATTTAAATCTACCTTCCCAAAATCGTCCCGTGCACTCGTCCTCTGTATTAGCTGCCCTAGCAATGAACTCATTGAGGTTTCGCATAAACCAACTAATGTCATACAGGCGATGGCGGTAAACTTCGGCGGTATCGGCTACTGTTTTTATTTCGGCATCAGAGAGGCGCTCACCCTTAAGATACCTTTGGGTAAGCCGGGTGCCTTTATGGATACGGTGCCATTGGGTTAGCACGTGATCTATGCTCCAGGCATTGGCACTTTTTTTATCAACGTGTAGCACCACATGAACGTGATTACTCATTACCGCATAGGCGCAAATATCAATTGAGTACACCGAAGCTAACTCTAGTAAGCGACGCTCGACCCAGCCTCTTCGATGTTCGAAGCTTTTTCCTGAGAGTTGATCCACACCGCATAGGTAGCATTGTCTGACGCACCGTGAAACGCAGTGATAATAGGGAGTATCAGCAAGGCTGATTTGGCTGCGTCTTGATTGCGGCACGGATAACATCCAGTAATTTCATATAGAACCATGCTAGCAATCAATAACCATTAATGAACCTGTATTTTAGGCGTGAATTAATCGAATTAAGTCTCAATTTTATTATGGGTGTCTTGATAGTTCTTATTGCTAGTACTTTGATAGCCCTCTTGTTAGCGCCCTTAGTTTAGTGGTGGGTGTCTAGTTAGCATTTTGTTGGCACTTTGTTAGCGCTTAGCAGTACAGAAGCTGAAATTAATTTTTCTTGGCAAGCAATGCATTAGCTACTTTAGATACTGGCTTTCTGTCTAACACTGAAGAGATAAATTCAGTAGCTACGAGCAGCTTATCCATACTCACGTCAGTTTCAATTCCGAGTCCATTTAGCATATATAGAACATCTTCCGTCGCTACGTTTCCGCTGGCACCTTTTGCATATGGGCAGCCCCCAAGTCCTGCAACAGCGCTATCTATATTCGATATACCGTACTGTAGGGCGGTGTAGATATTGACAAGTGCTTGGCCATAGGTGTCGTGAAAATGAACGGCTAAGTCGGCAACAGGTACCTGCTGGCAAACGTGCTCGAGTAAACGAGCCGTAGATGCCGGATTGCCGGTTCCAATGGTGTCGCCAAGTGAAATTTCGTAGCAGCCCATGCCATGTAACGTCTTTGAAACTAGTGCTACCGATTCGCTGGCGATTTCTCCTTCATAAGGGCAGCCCATTACACAAGACACGTAGCCTCTAACTGGAATTTTATGCGTGTTTGCAGCTGCAATGACAGGCTCGAAGCGTTTTAAGCTTTCACTGATTGAGCAGTTTATATTTTTTTGGGAAAAAGATTCAGACGCAGCGCCAAAAATAGCAACTTCATCTACGCCCACAGCTAACGCAGCTTCAAACCCTTTTAGGTTAGGGGTTAAGGCAGAATAGACTACCTCTTTTGTCCGGCTAATTCCTTTGAAAACTTCGTTAGAATCTGCCATTTGGGGAACCCACTTGGGAGAAACAAAACTGCCGGCTTCAATACGTTTCAAACCACTTGCACTGAGCAAATTGACGAGGTGTATCTTGTCCTTAGCGCTAAGAACCGCCTTTTCATTTTGTAGCCCATCACGGGCACCAACTTCCACAATACTCACTTTTGAGGGAAAGTGAGTCGTTGGCTTTGTGACCGAATTTATGGTGGGTGTCTTCATAGTGGTTTCCACACTCACTCACCTTTTGCATCAGAATCGAAATCAATCAGCACTGAGCCGCCATCTACCAACTCACCAGGTTGATAAAAATAGCCTCGCACCACACCGTCGCAAGGCGCAGTAATACTGTGCTCCATTTTCATGGCTTCCATAATAAGTAACGGTGCACCTTTTTTAACGCTACCACCGACCTCAACCAAATGAGCCACCACGGTACCATTCATTGGCGCATCTAAACTTGCACCATTATGGTTGTCATCGTCATCACCCATATCAGGTGCTAAGACCTTAAAATGACAGTGCGAATCTTGACTAAATAAGCCAAATTGCCCTTCATTGTTCGAGAAATGATATGTTCGCCTTACACCCTCCACAGAAGCAATTAATTTATCATTAGCAAGATAACCAGTTATATCAATGCTTTCGCTAGCTGTGCTTACCTTAAGAGAGATGGCTTTTTGATTCAGAGTGTTATCTGACTCGGCGATATGTCTTATTGTGAGTGAGTGAACTTCATCATTCACTATAACGGACAGGAGTTCTTGATACCCCATGTTGGGGCGCCATGAGCCTATAATTCCCCAAGGTGAGGGCTGTGAACCAATCTTCGCTGTACCTTGATTGCGTGAAAGTACAGACAAAAGTGCTATGGCAGGAAGCTCGGCATCTACTGTTTGACTCCGGTTGTTGAACAAAGTGTCAGCGTGTTTATCAATAAACGTTGTGGTGAGTTCAGCGTTACTGAAAGGCGTGCTTGAAGCCACGTCGATAAGAAAATCTATATTCGTGGTCACGCCGTCAATATGATACTGCTTAAGCGCACTAATTAATTGTTTTAAAGCAGCTTCTCTATTTTCACCCCAAACGACAAGTTTAGATATCATCGGATCGTAATAAACACTGATGTCATCACCTTGCTGCACGCCAGTATCAATACGTACTTTACTTGCTGAACTTTGGCTAGATATCGTGGGTGTCTTGATAAGTGGACTATTTTGATCGGAAGTCGTGGTTGATAACATGGGTGTCTTGATAAGCGAGAGCGTGCCGCTGGCGGGCAGAAAATCATTGTTGGGATCTTCGGCGTAAATGCGGGCTTCGAATGCGTGTCCCGTTAACGTCAATTCTGATTGGGTTTTGGGTAGCGCTTTACCTTCTGCTACATCAAGCTGCCAACGAACTAAGTCTTCACCGGTAATCATTTCCGTAACAGGATGCTCTACCTGCAAGCGAGTATTCATTTCCATGAAATAGAACGAGCCGTCTTCGTCATACAAGAACTCAACGGTTCCTGCACCTACATAATTAATGGCTTTGGCTGCTTGTAAGGCCGCTTCGCCCATTTTCTGCCGGATATCAGCAGGAAAATTAGGCGCAGGTGCTTCTTCTATTACCTTTTGATGACGGCGCTGCACTGAGCAGTCACGTTCAAATAAATACACGCCATTTCCATGGGTGTCACAGAACACTTGTATCTCAACATGGCGAGGGCGGGTGAGGTACTTTTCAACCAGCATATGTTCATCGCCAAAGCTTGCCATCGACTCTCTTTTAGCTGCACTCAGCGCGGCCGAAAACTCGCTTTCTTTCCACACTTGGCGCATGCCTTTACCACCGCCGCCGGCAGCAGCTTTGAGCAATACAGGGTAGCCCATGGCATCGCTGGCTTGCTTTAAGGTAGCTTCGTCTTGGTCATCGCCGTGATAACCTGGCACTAAAGGTACGCCAGCGGCTTCCATAATTTTCTTAGCTGCAGATTTAGAACCCATGGCTTCTATGGCTGTAGCAGGCGGGCCTACAAATATAATATCGTGCGCGGCACACGCTTTGGCAAATTCTGCATTTTCAGATAAAAAACCATAGCCCGGATGAATAGCATCTACGCCAAGCTTTTTGGCATATTCAATAATTGCAGTACCGCGCAAATAGCTGTCTTTTGATGGAGCAGGCCCTAAATAAACCGCTTCATCGGCTTGTAAAACATGTAAGGCTTTTGCATCAGCGTCTGAATAAACCGCCACCGTTTGTATACCCATGGCTTTCGCTGTGCGCATCACTCGGCATGCAATTTCGCCGCGATTGGCAATCAGTAACTTTTTAATCATGCTAATTTCTCCTGCCACGCTGGGGTGCGTTTTTCAATAAAAGCCCCCAAACCTTCTTGCCCTTCTTGCGAGGTTCTTATTTTGGCAATTTGCTTGCTTGTATCATCAAGCAATTCGGCATTAATAGGCGCACTAGCAACTTGCTGCACTAAGGCTTTAGCTTGCGATACTGCCACAGGCCCATTTTTTAAAATTTGACGAATAATGTCGTCTATCGTGCTATCCAGTTCATCTTCAGTCACAGACTCGCTAAGCAAACCTAAACGTCTTGCGCGGCGGGCAGAAAAGACTTCTGCGGTTTGAAAATAGCGTCTACACACACGTGCGCCCATAGCTTCTATCACGTAGGGGCTGATAGTGGCGGGAATAAGGCCTATCTTTACTTCGCTTAAACAGAACTTACTTAACTTGCTACCTATGGCAATGTCACAGCAGGCGATAAGACCTACCG
>MDTG01410882.1_pt1 | contig 12728 bp, 16 predicted proteins | sample 811421 | NCBI WGS metagenome assembly MDTG01 (sample SAMN05326645, study PRJNA326480) | marine metagenome | isolation source: seawater | place: Pacific Ocean: South East | collected 2011 | reverse complement strand
GATGTAATAGATATACCATGAATTATTACGCAAAATATATTGTTGTTATATTATTAGTATGTGTATTAGGATTTTTATTTGATAATTATAAAAAATCTGAAGCTAAAAAAGAAAAAATGCATGAATATGAATTAATTAAGAAATATTTATTAAATGATTCTACTTTAGCCAGAACAAATAAGCCGATATTATGGATACATATTACTTTTGAAACCAATGCGAGGTTGTGGTCATCATTTGGATCAAGGAATACAACTTGTCTTAATCAACCATATCAATATTTAACTATTAAATCTATAATAGATAAATGTGGCGATTCTTTTAATATTTGCCTAATTGATGATAGATCCTTTAACAAAATAATTCCAGGATGGAGTACCAAAGTAGCAAATTTACCGAATCCATTAAGGCCTCATTTAAGAGAGTTGGCAATGTCGAAACTGTTATATTACTATGGTGGTATGACAATTCCATCATCTTTTATATGTCTTAAAAATTTAAAACCATTATACAATAAAGGATTATTATCAACCAGTATGTTTTGTGGCGAATTACCAAGTGATAGTAATGTTGCTACATATAAGGATTTTTTTCCAAATAATAAAATTATGGGATGTAAAAAGCAATGTGAATTAATGGATCAATATGTAAATTTCTTAGAAAGAACAGTTTCGGCTGATTATACGAATGAATTAGAGTTTACTGGAGAAACTGATAAATGGCTATACTCAAATGTTCGTGAAAAAAACATAATGCCATTAGACGCAAAATATTTTGGGTCTAAAACGGATAAAAATGAACCCGTATTAATAGATAATTTAATAAGCGATGATGATGATTTTTCTATTTCCGAATGTGCATTTGGAGTTTATATACCATCTGATAAATTATTGATACGAAGTAATCTACAATGGTTCGCACGACTTAATCCCGAACAAGTTTTAAATAGTAATACTATTATAGCAAGATATTTATTGTTATGTAATTAAGAAAAAAAATAAATATTATATTTAGATAGAAATAAGTTTTGATAAATTATTAGTAAATAATGCTAATTCAATTTCATCTTCATGAATATTATGAAAAATAGAAATATATTTACATAATAATTTAATAATTTCATATTTTTGTGTTTCAGATAAAATATCTGTTATTTTAATAAAAATAAAATAATTATCATAAATATCCATAACAGAATATCCTTTATCATATAATTCATAAAATATATCAATAGCTTCTTTCATATTATTATGAATGATTAATTGGGTATATTTGTTAAAAATGGTAAAACTAATATTAGTACAAATATTTTCAACCAACTCAAATGTAATAATATCTTTATTTAATAATTTAAACTTTTCCAAATAATTTAATAAAATTCGTATAGAACCATTTGATATAGATAAAATAAAATCTTCTGCATCTTTATTAATAATAATATTTTCATTTGTTTTAATTTTATATAAAATATTTCTCATATTATTATTATTTAATGATTTTAATTTAATTATAATTTGTCTAGATTGAACACTATCGATAACTTTTTGTATGTTCGAACATGATGAAATAAAATGGACATTATTACTATATTTATCAATATAATTTCTAAAAACTTGCTGACTTTGTTCATTAATATTATCAATATCATCTAAAACAACAATTTTTTTTTTATTATTTACAGATGAACGTGTTTGACAGAATGTTTTAACTTCATTTCTATAATATTGTATTCCTTGGTCTTTTAAACTATTAATAATTAATATATTATTATTATCATATACAGTATTATTATAATATTCTTTAATAAGAGCATTAATAATAGTTGTTTTACCAGAACCTGAATTTCCAATAATTAATATATTTAAATTATCCATAGAAATAAATGTATTAAAAATAGTAATAATATCTTTTTCTATTTCAAAGTCTTTAAATAACATCGGTTTATATTTATATATAAATGGCATAGTTGTCATTAATTAAATATAATATATTCGTTAATAACTATTTAAGTTAATGTAACTATATAATAATATAATAATGAAAGATTTTTATAAAATATTAGAAGTAAATAATAATGCAACCCAAGATGAAATTAAAAAATCATATAGAAAATTATCATTAATACATCATCCTGATAAAAGTAAAGATGGAAATTCAAGTAAATTTCAAGAAATAAGTGAAGCATATGAAACATTAGGCGATATAGATAAAAAAAAAGAATATGATGTGTCAAGAAATAATCCATTTATAGGAAGAACAAATATGAGTGGAGGTATGTCAAATGGAATGCCACCGGGAATGCAACCAGGAATGAATGATATGAATGATATTTTTAAAATGTTTTTTGGAAATCAAATGCCACATGGAATTCATTCTATGGGAGATGAAAATCCTATAAATATTAGAATGTTTAGAAATGGTCATCCAATAAATACTGATGCATTAAATAAACCAACGCCTATAATAAAAACCCTTGTCATATCATTAGAACAAGCATATAACGGAGATAATGTTCCAATAACTATTGAAAGATGGTTATTTGAGCATGATATAAGAAAGATTGAAACTGAGACATTATATATACAATTAATGAAAGGTATAGATGATAAGGAAATAATAATATTGAGAGAAAAAGGGAATGTTTTAAAAAACGATTTAAAAGGAGATGTAAAAATTATAATTAATATTCAAAATTCATCAATTTTTAAACGAACTGGATTAAATTTATATATAGAAAAAGAAATTTCCTTAAAAGAATCATTATGTGGATTTGAATTCATAATAAATCATATAAGTGGTAAGCAATTACGATATAATAACGAACCTGGTAATCCTATGAAAGACGGATTAATAAAATCTATTTCAGGATATGGAATGGAACGAGAAAATAATAAAGGAGATTTACACATAAAATTCATAGTTAAATATCCAGAAATACTAACATCTGATCAAATAGATGGTATAAAAAATATATTATAATATTTATAATCTTCACTGACAAGATAATATGAAGGTTCCTATAATAACAAATATTAATCCACATAATTGTTTTTTATTTAAACTTTGTTTAAATAGAATATATGATCCCAATGAAATAAAAATAGCAATAGAAGTATGATGAATCGCATGAATGACTGAAATATGTTTTCCACTTCTCATTACAAAATAAAGTATTACATATGTTAATAAAACAAAAATAAGCCCAAAAAATAAATAAATATTAATATTTTTTTTAGATTGACTGCCTTTTTTAAGTAAAAATTGTGCAGTTATTTCAACAATAGCCATTAAAATAAATAATAAATAAATTTCTTTATATTGCATTTATAGTATATATATAAAAAATAATATAAGGAGTTTAGATATTATGATACGTTATTTTTTTGAAAAAGTATAAAACAAATATATCCTAAAATTAGTAGTCCATTAAAATTTTTAGCGAATACGTCCAATATGTTATAAGTAATATTTTTATAATTAAATGATAATAAATAAGCTATTCCGTATAGTGACCATAAATTATAATTAAACCAGAATAAAATATTATTTAATAAATGTGTACCAACAAAATTAATATATATTAGATAAAATGACAATGATAAAAATATACTTCCAATAAAGCAACTAATATATTTAGTTATAATATCAAATTCGCCCAATAATCCACTTATTAACATAATCGCATTGAATATAATAATATTATTAATAGTATAAAAGTTATTATTGTAAATATCTCTCATCGTTAATGAATTTGTAGGAATATTATTATTTTTATTGTTGTAATAAATCATAAAACATATTAAACTAAATAACATTGTAGGAGTTGTTATAAACCAGTCAATATATCTAATTAATGAAATATCTGTATTTATATTAGAAAAATTGAAAACTAACCATATATAAAATACAAATTCGATACCCTGAACAATTGTTTCTAATATAAGTATTTCATTTAATATTTTATCATTATTATCAATCTCTAAAAAAATTCCACACAAACAAATAATTCCTATAATAAATTGAACGAATAGTGAATAATAAGCACTTGTATAAAGTGATTGTTTCATTTATATATATATATTATCATTATTATATAACTTATTGATAATATATTAATTATTGCTTTTATATGTTGTTTTTTGTAAAGAATTATATTATAATAATCATTTGTAGTATCACGAAAATCAACAACAATTTGTTTTAGGATAACTAATAATAGTTCCATTTTTTCTAGCTTTAAAGTCATTTTCTAATTGCTCCAATGTTAAATTTGGTGTTGATGCTTTTTTATATTTATGTCTTCTAACTGAAATATTTAAACTACCAATTCCAGAACCAGGTCTATATTTATTATCATTAGAAGTTTTTACATTACCAGTAAAAATTAATCGTCTTTGTCCAGCAGATGGCATATATATATTATATATATATAATAAAATATATAATAATTAAGAAATTCTTTGAGAATCAATATCAGAAGATACTAAGTAAATTGAATTTTCGGTTACAATAATGTATTCACTTTCAATTTTATAAATATTAGAAATAGGACTAGTGTATTCATCTTCACTTTTAACAAGTAACTTTTCTTGATTACTTTTAACACCAATAATTATTTTTTTATCAAGTGAATCATTCCAATAATCAGCCTTTACATCTTTATCTTCTACAATAGCTATTTTCCATGCATGTTGAAGACATTTATTTGATGGTAATTTATAATTTTCACCAGACGTTGTTTTTTCTCCACTCATTATATAGAAAAACATGTATTTTCTTTAAATAGTAATCACCATTATTTATTTATTTTAAATTTAATAATTAATATTAAAATATTTTTTAATATTAATGGAAAAACACAATTTAACTAATATAGAAAACTATAATAAAGAGTTATCGTCAAATGAATATATTCTTTTTATTAAATACATAGGATTAATTCATGAATTAATAGAATATATTGGTGATAATAATTTTATTCAAAAAAATGATAATTTGAAATATATAATGATTAAAGGAATTCAAAATATAGATTATATATACAAAATACTAATTCTATACACAAATAATTTAGACCTTACGATATACCATATTCAAAAATGTATTTTATATTTTATCGAATTTATTCAACAAATAAATGATAATAATTTTAAATTAAATACTAGTCACGCTACTTTATTTATTTATGAAAAAACTATTTTTAAAATAAATAATGAATATAAATCATCATATAAACAATCTAATTATAGTATAACTACATTGAGAATGTTAGACCTATATATTAATTTATATAATAAAATAATATTCAACATTATAAAAAAATTTGATTTTAATATTATTGATAACCAGAATATTAATTTTATTAAATTTAAACAAATAATATTTATTAACTATTATAAAATTGTGGGATATTTAATTAAATTACCAAATATATTTAATAATACAAATATTATTGAAAATAAAATAAAGGACTATATTGAATTTGTTGATCATATTAATATGATATGTAATAAAGAAATATATACAGATAAAAATATAATTAACTATTTAAATTTAATAACATATATAATTAAAAAAGGATATACTAATAATATAACTAATATTAATATTAAAAATAATATAGAAAATATAGAAAATATAGAAAATAATTATTATTTATCAAAAATATTTAATTATTAAGTGTAAGTATTATCGTTTTTTTTCTAATTTTTTTCTTTCTATTTTTATTAATAACATTATTATCATTATACATTGTGAATACATTCATATATTCATCTAGTAGTAATGATTTTATAAAATTATATATTAATGTTAATACATTCTCGTGACATTTTCCAACAATTAATACACTACCCGTTCTAAATATCATAAATGATATTTCTTGATAATTTTTATGAATAGGTTGTTTTCCAGTTTGTATATCATTTATTGATTTTGTATTATCGTAATAAAATTTACATTGAATTCCAGGATATGAACATGGATCATAATTGCTATTAATTCTATATTGATATTTTAATATATTATATAATTTATCTCTATTTATAAAATATCCACAATTGAAATTTGAATTAATTAATACAGTCTCTGTTTTTTTTTTAATATAATTTAAATCCTCTCCCATATATGGTTTAAGTATATCTATTAATAATATTAATATATCATCTAATATGCTATCATTTTGAATACCTGGAATCTCTAATTTTCCAGTATTAAATACTTTAATATGCATCTCTTTATATTCATCATTTATTAAGATTCTCATTATAATTACAAAACAATTAAAGAATGCTCTCTTTTTTTTACTACGATAGCTAAGTATATCTTTTTTTGAAATACCTATACTTATTTTTCTTTGATCTTTATATTTTATTCTACCTTGTGGATTTTCAATATGTTCTATTATATGTTCTTCATGATATTTAACGTTTGATAAATTATTATTTATAATATCTACATCTTCTTTACACGAAGACGAAAATTTAATTTGTTTTTTTACAATCCCATTTCTTGCGGAACTATAATCTATAATAGGAATTTCCCAAAATACTTTTTTTATATCAATTGAATTTTTATTTAAATATGATATTTTCGTTTTTGTAGATATATATATTGGTGAAGATTTAGGAATATTATCTATATTCCTATTATTTATAGTATCATTTGATGAATTAATTACATTTTGTTCATTTTTATCATTTACTGATAAATTATTTAATTCATTTGATAAAAAGCTTTCCCATTCATCGTCTATATTTTCCATTATTTTTATTTATATTACTTTGTTTAATTGTATTATATTTAAACTTATTTAAATAAATCAATTATTTTCTTTATATATAATAAATTATGAACTACATTAATGAAAGATCAAATCCTATATTAATTAGTAAATATAATTCTCAAGACAATTATCATGAAAAATATAAAAAATTAAGTCTTACCCAAAATTTTATTGATCCAAATAAAATGTCACCACCTAATAGTTTTATAGATAAACTTATGAAACGTATAGATAATTATTATTCAGAATCTAATAATCAAAACACTAATAATGAAAATATGATAGAATGAGATTATAAAAATAAATAAATAAATACAATTCATACGTTATAAAATTTATTTAATTGTAATATACTATAAGGTAACATATAATCAATACTCAAATCATATACATGTATAATATTTTCTATGAAAGATAAAAATTCACTTGTTATTATATTTTTTTTATTTCTAATTAGATAATTAAAGTAATTTTTCATAATATTTTTTTTTTCTATATTATATTCTATACTAATTAATGATATGAATTCTAAATTTTCATTTAATGTTTTATTCTTTATATAATCTGTTATTTTTTCCCATAATTCTTCCTGAATAATTTTTTTATTATATATTAATTCTTGATTAGATTGCATATAATTAATCATACTTCGTATATCGGAATTAAATATTTTTTGAATTAAATATATTGTACTTGAATCATAATTTAAATTTTCATTTGTATTAATTATATTTAAAAAATTAATTATTTCTTTTTCTGGCAATTGATTAAACCGCATTTTTACAAACTCATTTTGTAATGATTCATCTATTCTACTTATGTAATTGCATATTAAACAAAATCTTACATTTGATTTATAGTTTTGTAATAAATATCTTAATGCAATTTGAGCGTTTTTTGTCATATAATCTACTTCATCTAATATTATAAATTTCATACCGTCATTAAATAAACTTTTAGAATTAACAAAACTGTTTATTTGATTTCTTATAATATCAATCCCGCGTTCATCAGATGCATTTAAATGAATCATTAAATTTTTATTATTTATTTTTGATTGATATGAATTAATTAAATTTATTATAGTTGTTGTTTTTCCTGTTCCTGGAGGACCATAAAATAATAAATTTGGAAAACGTCTTGTTTTTATTATATTTTCCAATAATTCTTTATTTATTGTATCTAATACTATATTATTAAAATGTTTAGGTCTATATTTTTCAACCCATGGAGTAAAATTATTCATATGTGTATTATAATAATCTATTTAAATAAAATTGAATTATTATAATTAATATTTTATATTTTATACTTTATACGTTATATTAATTTAAATATTATACTAATAATAAATTACAAATGAATAAACACGAATTAAATATATATATTGGTTCTATGTATGCTGGTAAATCTAGTGAAATTATTAAAATTGTAAAAACTCTACAAGCAGTATGTGTTAATTATTTAGTTATTACACATTCATTGGAAAATAGATATGATGAAAATTATTTATCGACACATGATAATATTAAAATTCCCTGTGAAAAATTATCAAAATTAAAAGATATTTATAAATTATTATCATTTAATGAGTCATCTGTTATATTAATTGATGAAGCACAGTTTTTTGAAGATATATTAGATGTTATTAATATAGTAGAAACCCATAAAAAAACAGTGTATGTTTTTGGATTAGATGGAGACTTTAAAAGAAATAAATTTGGAAATATATTAGATTTAATACCATACTGCGATAATATATATAAATTAAAATCTGTTTGTTATAATTGTAGAGATTCTGGAATTTTTAGCTTAAGAATTTCTGATTCAAAAAATCAAGTATTGGTAGGAAGTAGTAGTGATTACCAACCTGTATGTAGAAAATGTTACTTATCTATAACGAAATCTATGTAAAATATTACCATATCAAATAATCATTATGTATATAATTTTTTTATTATATATTAAAACTATTTAAATTAATTATTACTAATAATAATAATAATAATGAATTCGTCTGTTATAGAAAAGAAAAAAAGAGGTAGAAAGAAACAATCAGTTGTTATAACTGTATCTAATGAAGATAATAAAAATACACCTACTTCTGATGATACAAAACCACTCCCTAAAAAACGAGGTAGAAAACCTAAAGGTGGTAAAATTATTCAACATGATCCTATATCATTAAATATAAAAGAAAATGAAACAAATATTGTTTTACATTTAAAATGTAGTCTTAATGATATTCATAATACTACCAATTCTACATATAACTTATATGATAATAATAATAATAATAATTCTATTAAAAGTTTTAATTATCATAATAATAATAATAATTGTTTAATAAATGATGATAATAATATTTATAATGAAAATAATAGTGATACTGAAATTATTAATAATAATGACAAAATTGATAAAAATCATATTTGGACAAAAATAAATAAACTTAAAATTAATTTACACAATAATAATATTTGTGATAAACGATCGGCCTGTTTTTGGTGTACATATGAATTTGATAACCCGCCTATTTATATTCCTCAAAATGAATTTAAAGATACTTATCAAGTTTATGGTTGTTTTTGTAGTCCTGAATGTTCTGCTGCTTATTTATTAAATGAAAAAATAGATTCATCTATTAAATTTGAAAGATATCAATTATTAAATCATGTATATGGTAAAATGTATAATTATACTAAAAATATAAAACCTGCACCAAATCCACATTATTTATTAGATAAATATTATGGTTCTTTATCTATTAAAGAATATAGAAATTTATTTAAAAATGATCAATTATTAATTATAGTAGATAAACCATTAACACATGTGTTTCCAGAGTTATATGAAGATAATTCCGATTTTATATTAAATCAAAGAACTATTCCGAATAATACTACGTATAAACTTAAACGAAAAAATGACAATAAAATAACCAAAGTTATTGATAGTTTAAAAAATTAATTTGGTTCATTTTTCTTTTCGGTTGGTATAACTACTATATCCATAAAATTTCTTATTTCATTATAAATATTTTGATTAATACTTTTTTTTTCATTTTTTTCATTTTTTTCATTACTAATATTATGATAATTATTTAATACATGTATATAATTATAATTATATTTTTCTAACTCTATTTTAGCTTGATCATACGATAATTCAGTTTGTCTACATACCATATTAACGGTTTCATCTTGTATTCTTCTAATATTTTCATTATTTTCATTATTTTCAACAATTTGTTCTTGCTTTAATTGTTCATCATTTGTTGTTAAACATGTATCATTATTTTTTTCAGAATTATTATTCATATTATCTATATATTATACTATTGTATTTTTTTATATATTAAATTGTCTTAAATATATAAAAAAATATATTAAATAGAATAATATTTATTATAATAATATGTCAAATAATTTTTATACATCTCTTTCTGATTCAAATATAGATTTATCTGTTTTAAAAACAAATATATCTGAATCGATTGATAAACATGTTGGAAATGTTATTAATAATATAATGTCTAGATGTAATATTTATAAAGAAACTCATGATCATATATGTAATATACCTATAATTAAACAAATGTATAGCGAACAATTAAAAATAAAACAAGATTTATCATCAGAAACTACAAATCTATTATCAGTTAAGAACGACTATATTAAATATATTGATGATAATAAATCACAAATGAATGAGCTTCATATAGAAATTAATACATTGCGTGAAACAGTTAATAAATTATCTAATACGACATTAATTAATGAACTTCATGAAAAAGTTAAACAACAAAATATTATTATTGATAAATTAAAAAATGATATTTATACATCTAATTCTAATTCATTAAATTCAATTCAATTAACCATTACTGAAAAAGATAAAAATATTACTACCGAAAATAAAAAAAATCTTGATGAAAATTTATATAATGATATAAATGAAAATATCAAAGAAGATAATGTAGATGAGGAATCTGAAGATGAAGATGATACAGACCTAGATGAAGAAGAAGTCGAAGATGAAGAAGAAGTCGAAGATGAAGATGAAGAGGAAGTAGAACATGAATCTGAAGATGAAGATGATACAGACCTAGAGGAAGAAGAAGTCGAACATGAATCTGAAGAGGAAGTCGAACATGAAGATGAATCTGAAGAGGAAGTCGAAGATGAAGATGAACATGAATCTGAAGAGGAAGTCGAAGATGAAGATGAAAATGAAGAGGAAGTAGAACACGAAGATGAAAATGAAGAGGAAGTCGAAGATGAAAATGAAGAGGAAGTAGAACACGAATCTGAAGAGGAAGAAGAGGAAGTAGAAGAGGAAGATCAAGAGGAAGTAGAACACGAATCTGAAGAGGAAGTCGAAGATGCAGATGAAGATGCAGATGAAGAGGAAGTAGAACACGAATCTGAAGAAGAAGAATCAGAAGTGTTTGAAATAGAGATTGATGAAGTAACATATTATTGTGATAGTGAGGAAAATGGTAATATATATAAAGATGAAAATGGTGATGTAGGAGATATATGTGGAAAAATTGAAAATGGTGAAGCAACAATATTTTAAATATTTTTATGACATTATAATATAAATGATTGATAGTTTATGTCCTCCTGCCATTTTATATTTAGGATTTTCATTAACACAAATTATTATTGATACATTTAAAGGATTTTATAATACAGCTTTTTTTAAAACAATTGTTATGATAATTTTTACATTACTTTTAAATATTCTTTGTAAAAAGGGATTAGGTATAGTTTCATGGATAATAGTATTTATTCCATTCATATTAATGACTTATATAACAGCTGTATTATTGTTTGTATTTGGATTATCTCCATCAACTGATAAAGTAGATTATAATGTAACAAGTACAACTACAAATACAAGTACAAATACAAATACAAATACTACAAATAACCAATCAAATAACGCTATAATAGTAAGAAATCCATCAAATAACAATGAAGAATATGACCCCAATGATTTTACTAGTGGAACTCCCGAAGATATAAATAATTATAATTAAATTATTTAAAATATATATTAAATAATTTAAATATATATTATAAATTCATTATAATGAATACTTTCTTATTACAAATAAGTTATATTTTATATAATATCTATACACATATAACATATTTTTGTGTATGTATTAATTGTTTTATTAATAATGATAATTATCATGATCTAGAATTATTATATAATAAAACAATTAATATAATAAATACACAATCAACTAATATATTATATCATTTTGTATGGAAATATTTTCAAATATTAACATTGATAGATATTATGTATAAACAATGGATTTTACCATATTTTCATAAAATAACTAATGATTATTTTAGATATTCTATTTTATTAATAAAAAATGGTAATGAAATTAAATTTATGAAAAATAAAGAATCGTTAAAGTTAAATAATACTAAATATGATATTCTATTTTATACAGATTATAGTAATAATGATTCTAAAAAAAATTATACTATAATTAGTGATAATGAACCAATAAAATGTAATTTAAATAATATAACTTTATGTAGTGTAAGTTTTATTGTGTTTCAATTAATAATGAACGAAATTAAGTATGATATTAATTTAAAAGAACCATATAATTTTTTAGTTAAAGAAAATGTATTAAAACATGATTTTTTTAAATGGTATATGAAAATTTATTACAAAAAAGAATTATCAAATAATTATAAAATATATTATATGTTAGGAGATATAACAACTACTGAATTATTAAGTCCTTTTTTTATTAAATTAAATAAAGATTACATTACATCATTTTCATCATATAAAGATAATAATATTGTAATTGAAAATCGAAATGATAATGATAATGATAATGATAATGATAATGATAATGATAATGATAATGATAATGATGATAATGATAATGATAATGATAATG
>MDTG01255565.1_pt1 | contig 12728 bp, 15 predicted proteins | sample 811421 | NCBI WGS metagenome assembly MDTG01 (sample SAMN05326645, study PRJNA326480) | marine metagenome | isolation source: seawater | place: Pacific Ocean: South East | collected 2011 | reverse complement strand
CCTGAACTAGTAAAAAAATATTTAGGATCTGTGATTCCAACTACAGACCATTTCTTTGCGACTCTTAACTCTGCAGTTTTCACTGATGGGTCATTTGTTTATATTCCGGAAGGTGTCAGATGTCCGATGGAACTTTCAACTTATTTCAGAATTAATGCATCAGAGACAGGACAATTTGAAAGAACATTAATTATAGCTGATAAAGGTAGTTATGTAAGTTATCTAGAAGGTTGCACAGCACCCATGAGAGATGAAAATCAATTACATGCAGCCAATGTAGAATTGATTGCTATGGATGATGCGGAAATAAAATATTCAACAGTACAAAATTGGTATCCAGGCGATGAAAATGGTGTTGGTGGAATTTATAATTTTGTGACTAAAAGAGGATTATGTAAAGGAAGAAATTCTAAAATTTCTTGGACACAAGTTGAAACAGGTTCAGCCATAACTTGGAAGTATCCTAGCTGTATATTAAAAGGTGATAATTCAATTGGTGAATTTTATTCTATAGCAATTACCAATAATTATCAAAAAGCTGACACGGGAACAAAAATGATTCATTTAGGAAAAAATACTAAAAGTAAAATAATTTCAAAAGGTATAAGTGCTGGATTTTCAGATATGACCTATAGAGGTTTGGTGGATATTAATTCAAAAGCAAAAAATTCTAGCAATTATACACAATGTGATTCATTATTAATGGGTAACAAATGTGGAGCACACACAGTTCCATACATTAAAAACAAAAATTTTGACTCAAACATAGCTCATGAAGCTACAACTTCTAAGATAAGCGAGGAACAATTACATTATTGTCAACAAAGAGGCCTAAATCCAGAGGAAGCAGTCGGATTAATTGTTAATGGATTTTGTAAAGAAGTTTTGCAGCAGTTACCTATGGAATTTGCTGTTGAAGCACAAAAATTAGTGGGCATTAGTCTTGAAGGGAGTGTAGGCTAATGCTCAAGATAAATAACTTAAACGCAAAGGTAGAAAATAAGTCCATCTTAAAAGGATTTTCTTTAGATATAAATCCGGGTGAAGTACATGCAATAATGGGTCCTAATGGATCTGGTAAGAGTACATTATCTAACATTTTATCTGGAAAAAAAGGTTATGAGGTATCAGGTGAAATTTTATTTGAAAATAAAAATTTATTTGATCTTGAAACTGAGGAAAGAGCTCATAAAGGTATATTTTTAGCCTTTCAGTATCCATTAGAAATTCCAGGTGTTAACACAAATATATTTTTAAAAACATCTTTAAACGCAGTTAGAAAAGCTCGTGGTGAAAAAGAGCTAGATGCTATCGAGTTTTTAAAACTCGTTAAAGAGAAAGCAAAGGAACTAAAATTTGATGAGGAAAAGTTAAATAGACAATTAAATGTTGGTTTTTCTGGCGGTGAAAAAAAGAAAAATGAGATTTTACAAATGTCCATGCTTACACCTAAATTATCTATTTTAGATGAAACTGACTCAGGTTTAGATATAGATGCATTAAAAATAGTTGCTGACGGGGTTAATACTCTTCGTAATAAAGATAATTCTTTTTTAATTATTACTCATTATCAAAGATTATTAGATTATATTAAACCAGACTTTGTCCATGTTTTGATGAATGGAAAAATTATAAAATCTGGTGGACCAGAATTAGCATTAGAATTGGAGAAAAAAGGATACAAAAGTTTTAATTAAATGATTGAGCAATTAAAATTAGATTTTGATAAAATTATTAAAACATCAAATATTTCTAAGGAAGATATTGAGTTAAAAAGAAAATCTTTAGAAAGATTTGTAGAAAATGGCTTTCCTAACAGAAAGCAAGAAAATTGGAAATTTCTAGATATCAGTCAAATTATTAAAAAAAATATTGGAGATTTAAGTTTTTTTAACGATTATTCATTACCAAATCAAATAGACACATCTCTTTTTGTGGATGGTTTAGAACATAATAAGATTATTTTTATTAATGGACGAATAGAAAAAATTGATTTTAATTATGAAGATCAAAATAAAATTCAAATAAATGACGAAATAAAAACACAAATTAATTTTGATAGTAGAAATTCTTTAATTGATTTAAATAATGCATTTACAAATAAAATATTCAAAATTGTTATTAAAAAGGACTATTCATTAAAAAAACCTTTAATAATTTATCATTCAACTAATAACAAAATTAAGTCGAAAAATATAAATTTAAGATTAGATTTTGAATTAGAACAAAATAGTTCATTAAGAGTTATTGATTTTTTTATAGATAATTCAGTCAAAAATTTTATAAATATTTTATATAATTTTAATTTAAAAAAAAACTCAATACTTAAAAATTATAAAATTGATAAATTTAAAAATGATAATCTAAAATACTCTTTTAATAATATAGAACAAGATACTAATAGTATTTCTGAAACATTTATTTTATCATCAGGTTCAAATTTCTTTAAAAATGAAGTTAATTGTAATCTTAGCGGTGAATATTCCTCAGCATTTGTTAATGGTATTTTTTCTTTAAAAGAAAATCAACAACATGAAATAAGAACTTCAATTAATCATTTAGTAGAAAATACAAAAAGCTATCAACTTATAAAAAGTGTTCTTGGTAAATTGTCAAAAGCTGTCTACCAAGGAAAAATATTTGTTAACTCAAAGGCTCAAAAAACTGATGGATATCAGTTAAGTAAAGCAATTTTATTAGATGAAACTTCAGAGTTTAATGCAAAACCAGAATTAGAAATTTATGCTGATGATGTAAAATGTTCTCATGGATCAGCATCAGGAAGTTTGAATGATAATTCAATTTTTTATTTAATGTCACGAGGCTTAAATTATCAACAGTCGAAAGAACTTTTGATAAATGGTTTTTTACTAGATGTTGTTGAAAAAATAACAGACTCTGAGGTGAAAAATTTAATTAAAAATATGATTGGATTAAAAGAATGAATATAGAAAATATTAAAAAAGAATTTCCAATTTTTGATGAAAAAATTAAAAATAATGACTTAGTTTATTTAGATAGTGCTAACTCATCTCAAAAACCCAAAATTGTTTTAGATAAGATAAATGATTTTTACTCGAGACAATTTTCAAACGTTGGAAGAAGTGTTCATTATTTAGCTGTTGCGGCTACAAATTTATATGAAAATACAAGATCTTCGGTTCAAAAATACATTAATGCCAAAGATAAAAATGAAATTGTTTTTACTAAAGGAGCTACCGAGGCCCTTAATTTGGTGGCAAATACACTAGGGCAATCAATTTTAGAACCTAACGATGAGGTTTTAATTACAGAATTGGAACATCACTCTAATTATGTTCCTTGGCATTTTTTAAGAAAATCTAAAAATATTAAAATAAAGTTTGCAGAAATTAATGAGGATGGAGATATTCCAATTGAAAATATAGAAAAAGAAATAACAGATAAAACTAAAGTTATAGCTATAACACATTTATCTAATGTTACTGGGGCAGTCTTACCCATTAAAGAAATAACTCAATTAGCACACTCAAAAGGTATAGTTGTTGTAGTTGATGGTTGTCAAGGAGGACCACATTTAAAATTAGATATGCAGGATCTTGATTGTGATTTTTATGCAATTTCATGTCACAAAATGTATGGACCAACTGGACTTGGCGTTTTGTATGGCAAAAAGAAATGGCTTGAACAACTTCCACCTTACCAAGGAGGAGGAGGTATGATTAATGAAGTTAAAAAAGATAGAATTTCATACGGTGATCTTCCTAATAAATATGAAGCTGGAACAATGGCTACAGCGCAAGTAATCGCCTTTGATCAATCAATAAAATTTCTTGAAAGTATTGGAATTGAAAAAATAATTAAACATGAAAAGGAATTAATAGAATATGGCCAAGAGATTTTACAAAAAAATAATTCTGTTAAATTAATTGGAAACCCTAAGGAGCGTGGTGGGGTGTTATCTTTTACTATTGAAGGAGTTCATGCACATGATATTGCAACTATTTTAGATGAAACTGGAGTAGCAATTAGAGCAGGCCATCATTGCTGTCAAATACTTCATGATAAATTAGGTATTCCTGCCAGTGCAAGGGCATCATTAGGAATTTATAATACTAAAGATGATTTGGATAAATTAAATGAGGGAATAAATAATTGTAAAAAAATTTTTGATTTAAAATGAATTTAAAAGAATTATATCAAGAAATAATACTCGAACATGGAAAGAATCCTAGAAATTTGAGAAAAACAGAAAACTTCAATAAAGATGCTAAAGGAAATAACCCGTTATGCGGAGACAACGTTCATGTGTACTTGAAATTAAATGATCAAAGAAAAGTTGAAGATATATCTTTTGAAGGAAGTGGATGTGCAATCTCAATGGCATCAGCTTCAATTATGACTGATTTGATAAAAGGTAAAAGTGATAATGAAGCTAAGGAAATAATTGAAGATTTTTTAGGAATGATAAAAAAAAATCCTGACCTGAAAAGTAAGATTTTAAAAGAAGATGATAAAACAAAATTAATGTGTCTGTCAGGAGTAAAACAATATCCGATGAGAGTTAAGTGTGCTACTTTATCATGGCATACTTTAGTTTCTGCAATTGAAAGTGACGGAAAAGAAATTACTACAGAAAAATAATTATGGAAATTAAAAATAAAATTATTGAAGAAATAAGAAAAATTTATGATCCAGAATTACCAGTGAATATTTATGAACTTGGTTTAATTTATGATATTAAAGTAGAAGGTCGAAAAGCTGAAATTAAAATGACATTAACTACACCCAATTGTCCAGTTGCTGAAAGTTTACCTAAAGAAGTTAAAGAAGGTGCAATGCAAGTAGAGGGAATAGACGATGTAGATCTTCAATTAGTTTGGGATCCACCTTGGACAAAAGATATGATGTCTGATGCCGCTAAATTGGAGCTAAATTTATAATGGAACCAATAATAAGATTAAGTGAAAATGCTGCTGTAAGAATTAAAGAAATAATGTCTAGCGCTCAAAAAGATTCAATCGGTGTTAGAGTTTCGGTTAAATCTGGTGGTTGTGCTGGGATGTCATATGTAATGGAATATTCTAGAGAAATTAATCCTAATGATGAAGTCATAGAGGACAAAGGAGTTAAAGTTTTTATTGATTCAGCCGCAGTCATGTATTTATTAGGAACAGAAATGGACTATAAAAAAGAGGAGTTTTCCTCGACTTTTGTATTTAACAATCCTAATGAAACTGAGCGATGTGGATGTGGAGAATCCTTTAAAATCGACTAAATATTAGCATCCTAAAAGTTGCATAGCAGTATTGCATATTATGCATGTCTAGTGTATAAGAATCATATGAATAAATTTGAATTTAAAAATCTTGTTAAAAACTTAAAAGATTCTTTAAAAGAGAAAACATTTTTCAAAAATCTACGAAAAGAAGTCGAGACTGGTGCAAATGGCACACAAGATTACGTAGTGAAAAAAGGTGTTAACAAAGATACAATTGCTACTACTAGACAGTAATTAACTGCTATAATACATCTCGAATTCTATTGGATGAGGTGCATGTTCAAATTTGTGAATTTCTTCAAATTTAAGAGCAATGTAAGCATCAATTTGATCATCGGTAAATACCCCACCTTCTGTTAAAAATTCTCTATCTTTATCCAAACTTTCCATTGCTTCTCTTAATGATCCACAAACAGTTGGTATTGCTTTAACTTCCTCGGGAGGCAACTCGTATAGATCTTTATCAAAAGACTCACCTGGATGTATTTTATTTTTTATTCCATCTAGACCAGCCATTAACATTGCCGCAAAGGTTAAGTATGGATTACCTGAAGCATCTGGAAACCTTATTTCACATCTTGCGCCTTTTTTACTTAAAGTAATCGGAATTCTACATGATGCAGATCTATTCCTAGCAGAGTAAGCTAATAGTACCGGAGCTTCAAAACCTGGAACTAATCTTTTATAACTATTAGTTGTTGAGTTAGCAAATGCATTAATAGCTTTCGCATGTTTTAAAATTCCACCAATGTAATATAATGCAGTTTCGGATAATCCAGCATAAGCATCACCAGAAAATACAGGAGTATTGCCTTTCCAAATCGATTGATGGATATGCATTCCTGACCCATTATCACCAGCAACTGGTTTTGGCATAAAAGTTGCAGTTTTACCAAAAGAGTGGGTTACCATTTGAACAACATACTTGTACAGTTGCACGTTATCAGCTTGATTAACTAAAGTACCAAAGTACATTCCAAGTTCGTGTTGACTAGGAGCAACTTCATGGTGATGTTTTTCAACTTTCACCCCAACTTCTTTTAAATTTTTTAAATATTCCCCTCTCATATCTTGTTCACTATCAACTGGAGGAACAGGAAAATAACCTCCTTTTACTGGAGGTCTATGACCCATATTGCCGTTATCGTATTCTTTCCCAGAATTATATGGGCCTTCTTTACTATCAATTTTGAAACCACATTCATTCATGTCATTTTTAATTCTAACATCATCAAAAACAAAAAATTCCGGCTCTGGACCAAAAAATGCCTTATCACCAATTTTTGAAGCTTTTAAATATTCTTCAGCTTTTTTCGCTACTCCTCTTGGATCTCTTTCGTATGGTGTTTTTTTAACTGCATCGAAAATATCACAAAAAAGTACCGCAGTGTTGTGTGAAGTAAATGGATCTAAAAAAAATCTTGAAGTATCAGGTTTCAATATCATATCAGACTCATTTATAGCTTTCCAACCAGCTATTGATGAACCATCAAAAAAAACACCTTCATTTAACATATCCTCATCTACTACAGTGGAGTCCATAGTAAGATGCTGTAGTTTTCCTCTTGGGTCAGTAAATCTTAGATCAACGAATTCTACTTCTTTATCTTTAATAAATTTTAAAGCATCTTTAGCGCTCATTTTATCTCCTTTGTAATTCCTTACATTGTGTTATCAAAAAAAGCCTGGTAAATAATGTTCTTTTACTTAATAACACCTATGCAATATTCACATAAGTGTATAATTAAATGTTTAAAATAACTAACAATTAAAAGTTGAATAATGACTTTATTAGACAAAGGACCTGTAAAAAGAGTTGAAAGATTGTTAAAGGAATTTGATCAATCACAAAAAGTTATAATTTTAAGCACTTCTGCAAGAACAGCAATTGAAGCAGCTTCATCTTTAGGTTGTGAGGTTGGAGCCATTGTCAAAAGTTTGCTATTTAAAACCGAAAATAGTTTCACTCTATGTCTAATATCAGGTGATAAAAAAGCTTCACTTAATAAGATTAAAAAGATACTAAATATTAAAGATGCATCTATGGCTTCAGCTAAAGATGTTAAAAGTATAACAGGCTACACAATTGGTGGAGTGTCACCAATAGGCCATGTAAATAAAGTAAATATTTTAATAGACAGTTCTTTAGATAGGTTTAATTTCCTTTTTGCAGCTGCAGGACATCCTAATTGTGTCTTTAAGGCATCTTTTAAAGATTTAAAAAAAATCACTAATGGTTCAATTAAAGAAATAATAGAATGAGACAACCAAAATTATTAGATTATTTGTTGTTAGTTTTACTCGCATTAATTTGGGCATCTGCTTTTTTTAACATTAAAATTGCTACTTATTCTTTTGGACCAGTTACAATAGCTTTTTTGAGAGTTTTTTTTGGGGCAATTCCAGTTCTATTACTTTGTTATTATAAGGATATCAAAATTGAAGCTTTTTCAAAAGATTGGTATTGGTTTGCAATAATAGGATTCATTAACCTAGTTGCACCATTTTTTTTAATTGCTTATGGAGTAAAAACTGTTCAAAGTAATTTGGCGGCTATTTTAATGTCCACAACACCTTTGAGCTCAACAGTATTAGGTCACTTTTATACAAAAAATGAAAAGTTTAATTTCATTAAAACTTTTGGAATTTTAATTGGTTTTTCTGGAATACTTTATTTATTTTCAGATAATTTATTAATCGATGAAAATAACTTTTTATCAGCTTTATTAATTCTTTTAGGCTCAACATGTTATGTTATTGGAGGCGTTTTAACTTTAAAAATTAGTAAGAAAAAAAATGAAAATGTTACAGGCTCTATATTAATTTGGGCAGTAATTATTCTTATTCCTCTTGTAAGTTTTATTGAACAACCTTGGGAAATTATTCCCAGATTAGATTCAACAATTTCTGTAATATACTTAGGATTAGTATCTACAGGCGTTGCTTGGTTATTAAGATTTAGAATTTTAGTTAAAAATGGTTTAATTTTTCAATCCCAAGTTTCTTATCTTATTCCTATTTTTGGAACTATCTTAAGTTATATATTTTTAAAAGAATTAATTACAATTAAAGTACTTATTTCATTAATTGCAGTTTGTGTGGGTATTTATTTTGTTAAAAAAGCAAATTAAAATATTTTATTCTTTTTCTCTAAAATGAGATGGTTGATTCAAAAAAGAATTATACAAGCCTAAAAATCTATATAAATATTTATCTTTTTTATTTTTTTGAAATGTTATGGAATAAAAAGATAATCTTATGAAAGATTTTATTAATTTACCAAACATCTTATAAAAAGCATAAATATAATTAAAATTTTTTTTATAGAAGTAAAAACTTGACCACATCCAATGCCACTCTCTTACTTTGTTTAAATTAACTTCACTATTAGGACTAGATTGAGTAGAACTTTTAAAACCTAAATGATGAACTTTTAATTTTTGTGATGTAAAAATCTTTTCACCTTTTTTTATAATAGATTTGCACAAATCGGTTTCTTCAAAATATAAAAAGAACTTTTTATCAAAAATTTCTTTATCATTAAATTTTTCAAGATTTATTAACATCGAACAACCAGTAACCCATTCAACTTTGCATAAACTATCTAAGGTATTATTTCTAAATTTATCTTTAAATTCATTATTTATTTTCTTATTAAAAAAACCAGCGGGCATAAAAGGTGTATCATTTAAATATTGACATCCAATGATTGTAAAATCACTAACATTGTTGATAACTCCTACTATATTATTGAAGAAATCTTTATCACAAATAACATCTGGATTGAGTATTAGTGCATTACTTGATTTTACTAACTTGAGACCGAAATTATTACCTCTACCATAACCTAAGTTTTCTCCTGAACAAAATATTTCGACATTATTAAAATTTGATAAGACTTTTTTTTCATGGATAAAATTTTCTGAATTTTCAATAATAAGCACTTTTACCTCAGAATTTATTGAATTTAGACAGTCGATAATAATTTTTTCAGTAGTTTTGTAAGTTACTATAACTACAGTGATATCATTAAGATTTTTCATCTCTAATCAATCACCATATATAAATATTTATTGAATTTCTTTAAAATATTTACGTTAAATTTGACATTGCTTTTATATGCGAAGGTCGTGTTTCACAACAACCTCCCATTATAGTAGCACCTGCTTCCTTAAATTTTTTAGCAAATTCTGCCATTTTTTCAGGTGTCAAATCTTTTCTTTGGCCTAAAAATTCATTTGGATTACCTGTTTTACTTTTTTTGTAAGCTCCCGTGTAATTTGGTTTTGGATTTGTTTTTATAAAAGCATTTAATTTAAAACCAAAAGGAATACCGAGGCTTTTAATTTCATTTAAATTAAGATCATAATTTTCTGGTGAAATACATGACAAAATTATACCTAATAATTTTTCATGTTTAATATTTTTGATTATTTCAGAAATACTCTCACCACTCGGTAAATTAGTTCCTTCTGATATATGAGCTCCAATTAGATAGGGCTTATTGAATTCTTTTATGCTTTCAATAGCTACCTTAAATTCTTTAACACTACTTAATACGTCAAAATAAAAAAAATCAATATATGGATTAAGTAATTTAGCCTGACTATTAAAATTTTCTCTAATTTCATTTTCTGATCTGATATCAGCCTCATAAGTTAAATGTTGCGGTGGTAATCCTCCAGCTATTAATATTTTAGGATATTTTTTTTTAGCTTGAAGAGCAATTTCACCTGCCTTAGTATTTAAATACTCAAATTTATCCTCAACATTATTGTCACTCAATCTACCTTTCCTTGTTGTAAAAGTCGTTGTTACGATAACTTCTGCACCTGCTTTAATAAAATCTATATGAGTGTCTAATAAAAGTTTATGATATTTTTCTTGCAACAAAGCATTTGCACTCCATAGAGTTCCATTTGGCTCCATTCCTCTCGCAAGAAGTTCTTGTCCCATTCCACCATCTAAAATCCTTATCTTTTTAAAAAAATTTAAATCCATTTTTTCCTCACTTTTTAATACTTAAACTTTTGATAGGTGCACAATATAGTTTAACTATCCGCAGATTGATTATTAGGGAATTTCCATTTTAGCAGTTAATGCCCGCAATAGGATCAAATCGGCAATTTAAATATAAATAATATAAATCAATAAATCAAATAAAATTTACAGAAAAATTTTAATTCCCATCCTAATTGAAAGAAAAATAACTAAAAGTGATGTTATTATTGCAAGCACCCTGCCATTAAATATTTTAAGATTTAAATAATTGCCGATTAATCCTCCAACTAAAACACTTAAGAATAAAGGTGAATATATTATTATTTGATTAATTACAGACTCTTTAGTTAATTGTCCTAAAATACCTGATACTGAGTTTATTAAAATAAACATAGAAGCTGAGGTAACAATATTTTTTGGTTTTTCAAATTTAAGCAAAAACAGTATTGGACTCAAAAATATTCCACCTCCTATTCCTACAATTCCAGAAATTAAACCTATAATGGAGCCTATTGAAATAAAAAGAAAAGGATTTGGTTTTCTTACTATTAATTTGCTTTCTTGATAAGCTCTATTATTAATAAGCAACAAAATCCCAGCAATCGAAAGAACTAAAAATAATAAAATTTCAAACATATCTTTTGATATTTCTAAGGTGCCACCAATAAATGCCATAGGAACTGAACCAATTAAAAAAGGTACCAGTAATTTAAAATTATGATTTCCAGCTTTGATATAATTGAAGCAATTTCCAGTAACCACAATAATATTACAGATTAAAGCTAATACTGGAAAAATATAAAATGGTACATTCCAAATTAATAATAGTGCTAAATAAGTAGATCCTCCTCCAAAACCTACGCTTGAATATAAAATTGCAGTGATAAAAAATAATATTGATAGTATAACCATATTAAAAAAATATTATGAAAGTGAATATTGCACTATTAACTGTAACAGATACCAGAACATTTGATAATGATAAATCTGGCAACATATTAGTTGAAAAAATTGAGGAGGCTAAGCATTGTTTATTTGATAGAAAAATTTGTAAAGATAATAAAGTTGACATAGTTTTAATATTGAAAGAGTGGCTTAAAAATGAAAAAATTGATGTTATTATTACAACAGGAGGAACAGGACTTACTGGTAGAGATATAACACCAGAAGCTTTAGAGGATATTGCGGATAAGCATATTCCTGGTTTTGGGGAAGTATTTAGGACATTAAGTTTAAAGACTGTTGGTACTTCAGCTATTCAATCAAGAGCTTGTGCAGTCCTATCAAATGGTAAATATGTTTTTGCATTACCAGGATCATCTGGAGGGGTTACCGATGCTTGGGAAGGGATATTGAAACATCAATTAGATATAAACCATAAACCTTGTAATTTTGTTGAATTATTTCCAAGATTAAAAGAAAAATGAAAATTTTTGTAAATTATTTTAATAAAAAGATATTACGTTTTAGGAATAGTTCTAAAATATTAAAACTTTTATATTATTATCACTATTTAATTCATGATAAAAAATTAGGAAATATAGGTTTTGATTTTACTTTTAAAAAATCAAGATTAGAGATCGTACAAGACATAATTGAAAAAAAAAATTTTAAAAATTATCTTGAGATAGGTTGTTTTAATGATGAATTATTTAATCATATTAAATGTGAAAAAAAGATTGGAGTTGATCCAGTTTCAGGAGGAACAATTAGAGCAACCAGTGATCAGTTTTTTAATGAAAATGAAGAAAAGTTTGATTGCGTTTTTATAGACGGATTACATGAGTATCATCAGGTAAAGAAAGATATATTTAATTCACTTAAGTTTTTAAATGAAGGCGGAGTGATTTTGCTACATGATTGTTTGCCAAATAATTATTATGAACAAGCAATACCAAGATGTCAATGGATATGGAATGGAGATGTTTGGAAAGCAATTGTAGAGTGTAGAAGTTTAAAAGATATAGATGTTTATACCTGTAATGCAGACCATGGAATAGGTGTAATATTTAAAAGACCTAATAAAAATTTACTTGAAAATTCTTATGATGATTACTCTAAATTAAAATTTGATGAATACTTTCACAACAACAAAAAGCTCATGAATTTAATAGAGTATGAAGAATTGATAAAAATGATTTAAATATATAATTTATTTTTGATATTTTTTTTTCCATTCTTCATAAGGTATTCCATAAATATGTTCTCTTGCATCTGGGTCAGAAATAGAAATACCTTTTTTTTCAGCTTCCTCCCTGTACCATCTTGATAAACAATTCCTGCAAAAATTTGCTAAATTCATTAGGTCAATATTTTGTACATCTTTTCTCTCATCAAGATGTTTTAATAACCTTTCAAATGTAGCTGATTGAATTTCTTTTTTTTGATTTTCATTCATAAAAAAATATTAATGAATTTTTTTATGAGCACAAGATATAGTATTTATACAATTCTAAGTAGAAAATTT
>MDTG01339239.1_pt1 | contig 12729 bp, 15 predicted proteins | sample 811421 | NCBI WGS metagenome assembly MDTG01 (sample SAMN05326645, study PRJNA326480) | marine metagenome | isolation source: seawater | place: Pacific Ocean: South East | collected 2011 | reverse complement strand
CTGGTTGTAACGAACCGGGGCGCCCTCCAGAGTCGTAACTGAACCGCCCGCCGCCCTGACCAGCGCGTCGCCGGCCGCCAAATCCCACTCGTAACAGGGCGAAGTCCGTGGATACACATCGGCGACCCCCGAGGCCAGATCACAAAATTTGAGAGCGCTGCCCGAATTTGAGCGCTCAGCGCCCTCAGCCAGACCCGACAGTTTGCTCAACATCAATTGCACCCGCGCTTCGCGATGCCTGGCGCTGGCGCACACAACCAGCGGTTGATTGGGATCCAGCGGGCGAGTAGCAAGCGTTTCGCTGGGCCCGTCTGAGAAAAGCGGGAAGCGACGAGCGCCCCAGCCCGGTACGCCAAGGTCCAGATAGCCACGGTTTGGCGCAGCGATCAGGCCCAACACTGCCTCGGCATCAACAATCAGAGCGATGTTGACAGTGAATTCACCCGTTCCCTCCAGAAATTCACGGGTGCCATCGAGGGGGTCTATCATCCAGCAGCAAGGCCAGTCTCGGCGGCCGATCAATTGCTCCAGTGTCGACTCCTCGGATAACACCGGTATTGCCGGGGTGAGGCGGGTAAGTGACTCAGAGATCAAACGGTGCGATGCGTGGTCAGCGTCAGTGACCGGGCTGGCATCTGATTTTTGACTGACCGCGACCTCACCCGATTTTGCATAGAGGTCGAGAATACTCTGTGAAGCGTCCCCTGCCAGCACTCTGAGTGCTTCAAGCAAATGCTGAAAAGACAGAGCAGTGTCGCGCAACATTCCGTCGAGTGCAGGGTTGCCGCTATAGTGAGTATCATTCATCAACATAGGGTAGCACCCGATGCCACTGACTGTAGCCTCCTCCCTGTCGGTAACGAGTGTTGATTGGTCTGGGCTGGACACCATTCTGTTGGATATGGACGGGACCATCCTCGATCTGGCTTTCGACAATCATTTTTGGGGCACCGTTATTCCCCGAGAATGGGGACTGCAACGAGGCTTGGATGCCAGCACCAGCCAGCAGAGGCTGGCACCCGTGTTCGCCAACGAACAGGGGAAGTTAAACTGGTACTGTCTGGATTTTTGGGGCGACACACTGGAGCTTGATATCCCGTCACTCAAGGCTCGGTACACCGACGGCATCCGCTGGCGACCTCAGGCAGAAACTTTTTTACGGCAACTGCGGGCAAGTCATCTGGACGTTGTATTGATCACCAACGCCCACCCCCTGACGCTGGAAATGAAGGCCGAGCAATTGCCGATTGCCCAGTGGTTCGACAAAATGATCAGCTCTCACTACTATGGCGCACCGAAAGAGACCCCCGCATTTTGGAACGCATTGATGGGCGAACGCCCGTTCAACCCTGAGCGAACGCTTTTCATGGACGACTCGGAACATGTTCTGGATTCGGCGAAGGCATTTGGTATCGCTGACCTCATCACGCTGCGACAGCCCGACTCGACAGTCCCGCTGCGAGAAGTCACGCGTTTTCCTGCGATCCATCATTTCGAGGAGATATCAGAAGGATTGCCCCGCATTGACTGACAGCATCCAAAGAGGCAGAAAAGTACGCATTGACAAATGGCTGTGGGCAGCCCGGTTTTATAAAACTCGCACGCTGGCCAAGACGGCCATAGAGGGCGGCAAAGTGCAGCTAGCCGGTCAGCGCGTCAAGGTATCGCGGGAGGTCTCGCCGGGCGATATCTTGCGTATCCGCCAAGGTTGGGATGAGCGTGAGGTGACAGTACTCGCTACGAGTGAGCAGCGACGTGGCGCGCCCATTGCCCAGACGCTCTACGAAGAGACTCAGGACAGCATACATCGAAGGGAGCGGGCCGCGGAGGCGCGCAAGGCAGCGGGCGCCATGGCGCGCCCCACCCAAAAGCCGGGCAAGCATGAACGCAGAGCGCTTGAACGATTGAGAAAGCAATTTGATACGCCCTGAGAGGCTGTCGATTTAGACGCCGCTGGCATGAGTAGTTGGGGTATGATCCTGTCCATGATTGAGGAACTGCCGACAACCCGACCCGACACTCCCCTGCTGGACACGGTCTCGAGCGACTTGGCTGCGCTGAGCGACCTCAGCCCCCAAGAGCTGGTCAATCTGGCCGAGGAGCTCCGGCACGATTTGCTGTATTCGGTCGCGGGGACGGGGGGGCACTTCGGCGCCGGGCTGGGGGTGGTCGAGTTAACCGTCGCCCTGCATCACGTATTCAACACACCACATGATCGCATCGTCTGGGATGTTGGTCACCAGACGTATCCGCACAAAATCCTGACTGGTCGCCGCGAGCGCATGACGAGCATGCGTCAGTTGGAGGGACTGTCAGGATTCCCAAAAAGATCAGAGAGCCCCTTCGATACGTTTGGTGTCGGACACTCCTCAACCAGTATTTCTGCAGCGATGGGCATGGCACTGGCCGCTCAACGTCAGGGCATTGATCGCAAGGTGATCGCCGTGATCGGAGACGGCGCAATCACTGGCGGCATGGCCTTTGAAGCGCTCGCCCACGCCGGGCACGAGCGCCCAAACATGCTGGTGATTCTGAATGATAATCAGATGTCCATCGGTCACAATACCGGTGGTCTAGCCACCTACTTTGCCAAGATATGGGCCAGCAAAACGTACACCGCGCTGCGCGAGGGCTCGAAAAAAATTCTTGGGCACGTTCGGGGCGCATGGGATCTGGCGAAGAAAACCGAAGAGCATATGAAGGGTATGGTCGCTCCCGGCACCATGTTCGAGGAGCTTGGCTGGCACTACATCGGCCCCCTCGACGGACACGATCTGCCGCAACTGGTCAGCACACTCAATGTAATGGCGGAACTCACGGGACCTCAATTCCTGCATATCCGTACCGTGAAGGGCAAGGGCTTCGCGCCGGCAGAACGAGATCCGATCGGGTATCACGCGATCAACAAATTGGAACCGGCCAAACCCGCCGAGACCGCCGCACCTGCCAAACCCAAGCCACCCAAATATCAGGACGTGTTTGGACAGTGGCTCTCTGATCTGGCGGGACAAGACGACCGCGTGGTTGGCATCACACCAGCGATGTGCGAAGGATCCGGGATGGTGCACTACGCCCAAAAATACCCTGATCGCTTTTTCGATGTCGCCATTGCTGAGCAGCACTCGGTCACCTTGGCGGCAGGAATGGCATGTGACGGGCTCAAACCCGTGCTCGCCATCTACTCGACCTTCCTCCAGCGGGGTTACGACCAGCTGATACACGATGTCGCGCTACAGGGCCTAGACGTCACTTTGGCCATCGATCGCGCGGGCTTGGTCGGCCAGGACGGCCCGACTCACCATGGCACATTTGACCTCTCGTATCTGAGGTGTATCCCGAATATGGTGATCGGAGCGCCCAGCGACGAAAACCAGTGCCGGCAGATGCTGCAGAGCGCCTGGCTGCACGATGGCCCGGCGGCCGTGCGTTACCCCCGCGGCGAAGGTATCGGCGTCGCGATCGACAGTGAGCTGTCGACCATCGAGATCGGCAAGGCCAAAACTGTCAGAGAAGGCGGCGGCGTGGCCATTCTGAACTTTGGCGTGCTGCTTGATCAGGCGCTAGCCGCAGGCGAAGCGCTGGACGCAACGGTTGTCGACATGCGTTGGGTAAAGCCCCTCGACGAAGCCGTGATTTTGAATTTGGCGGCGCAACATCAATGCCTGATTACCTTTGAGGAAAACGCCATTGCAGGCGGCGCTGGAAGCGGCGTGGCCGAGTTCCTGACGAGAGAGGGCGTCAACTGCGCCATCCGGCATATCGGCATCCCCGACGCTTTCATCGCCCAAGCAGGTCAGGGCGAGTGCCGACAGTTGGCCGGGCTGACCGCCGACGCCATTATTGCGGCCGCCGGAGACGCTGGCGTGACAGTTTTGGCGCCACCAAGCCAGCAGGCTGTATAACCCCGGGGCCCTGTGAGAAGTCTGCGTGAGTAAAACACCCCAGAAAAAGGACTCGCCCAGCATCACCGAGCAAATGACTACGCTGAGTGAGCTGGTGGAGCAGCTCGAAGACCCCGAGATTGAGCTCGAAGCGGCTTTGGTGCTCTACGAAAAAGGGGTGAAGCTTAGCGGCAGCATTCAGAAGACCCTCGAATCGGCTGAGCAACGTGTCGCGCAGGTCACGGGAGATGGGTCCTTATTGGAGGAGGACGATCCGGCGGCAGAGCCCTGAACCCGATGGAACCTTTTGCCTGGCTAGACTGTCCCGACCCGCGGCTTGGCGAAGCGCTGGCTTACGTTGCTGAACGCCCCGGGAAGCAACTTCGAAGCCGTCTCACCGCCCTCTGCGCCGAGTTAATTGCCGGCAAGCCGCTCGCCTCCGCTGATGCCGCAGGGGAGGCCATTGAGCTCCTGCACACCTACTCTCTGGTGCATGATGATCTTCCCGCCATGGATGACGATGATCTCAGGCGCGGCCAACCCACACTGCATCGCGCGTTCGACGAGGCGACCGCAATACTTGCGGGGGATGGATTACAGGCTGCCGCTTTTCAGCGACTTTCTGAGATTGAAGAATTGAGTGCCGAGCAGCGACTCGACATCATTCAAGTCCTCAGCGCTGCGGTAGGATTTCACGGCATGGTCGGAGGGCAGGCGCTGGACCTCGCCGCAGAACACCAATCTGTCTCAGTCGATGCTTTGCGAGAAATTCATCATCTGAAGACGGGTGCACTGATCGCAGCGGCCGCAGAAGCCGGCGCGATTTGCGCCAACGCATCGACTGCACAACGCGCCGCCCTCGTCGTCTTTGCCAAAGCCATTGGACTGGCGTTTCAGGTGACCGACGACGTGCTGGACGTCACGGGAGACAGCGCTTCCCTCGGTAAAACCGCAGGTAAAGATGCCCGGGCGGAAAAATCAACCTATGTCAGCACGCTGGGTCTGGCGGGCGCTCAAGAAGAAGCCGACCGGCTTCTGAATGAGGCACTCGAAGCCCTGTCGATATTCGGCAGCGACGCCGATCCCCTGCGCCGTCTGGCCCGGCAAATGGTGCATCGGAGCGCTTGACCGGGTGGCATAAGCTCAGATCGCAGCGAACACAATGGCGGACAGGGTCAGGCAAAGCCCGGCCATGGCACCCGCCATCAGATCGTCAGCCACCACGCCCCAACCGCCGGGTAATGAGCGCTCCAACCAGCCGACAGGCCAGGGCTTGGCAATATCAAAAACACGGAACAGGGCGAACGCCCCTAACAACACCCACCACTTGAGTTCGATAGGCAAAGGGGTCAGTGTCAGAGGAATCAACACGGCTAACCACAGGCCAACGACTTCGTCGATCACGATCGCGGGATGATCCGCCACCCCCCAGCGCCGCCCCGCCTCTTCAGCAGACCAGATCGCCACACAGACGGCGCCACTCCATGCCCACCAATGAATCGTTGCGGTAACGCCCAAGCTTGGGAGAAGGCAGAATGCGGTAAAGAGACTACCGACAGTACCGGGAGCAAAAGGCGACAGCCCGGAGCCCAGCCCACTGGCGATCAATGTTGCCAGCCCGTCAATTTGCGCACGAGCGGCGTCTGGCGCGTCAGTGTGTGAAATGGTCATAGCCCGATTGTTGCAGCGTCACGGCACAGCTTACCCCGCTGCCGGCGACCACACGACCAATTTCCGTGCAGCCCGCGGGCACGATTGAATCTGGCGGCAGCGTGAACAGCAACTCATAATCGTCTCCCCCCGATAGCGCCCATCGAAGACTCTGATCCTGATCAGGCAAGGCGCGCAGCGCATCCGAGAGCGGTAGTTGGTGACAATCGATATCGATCGCGACCTCACTGGCATCGGCGATGTGCGCTGCATCTGCCAATAACCCGTCCGAGACATCAATCGCTGCCGATGCCACCGCGCGCAGCGACTCTCCCAGCGTCAGCCTCGCCATGGGTCGCGAGAATCGCCCCACCAGGGCATTGGAAACCATAGCGTCGCTGATCGAGAGATCCCCGCGCAGCGCCGCCAAACCAGCGGCTGCATCGCCGAGGGTGCCGCTCACACAGACGCGGTCTCCCTCCCGAGCCCCGTTGCGTCTCAGGTATGCAGCCGGTGGGGTCGAGCCCATGACGGTCACCGTCACCGACAAAGGTCCCCGCGTAGTATCCCCGCCCACAAGAGGTAAACCGGTCTGCTCGCTGGCGTCTTTCAGCCCATCAACAAAGACGGTCAACCAGCCTTCATCGACAGAAGGAATTGTCAGCGCCAGTAACATCCCTGCGGGTGCTGCGCCCATCGCCGCCAAGTCGCTTGCCGCTGCCATCACACTTCTGAAGGCAATATCTGCGGGGGGCATGCCGGGCAGAAAATGGACGCCTTCAGCGGCGGTGTCCACAGAAGTATGCAGAACGTGACCCTCTGGCACGCTGAGCACGGCGGCGTCATCACCCACGCCCAGCCTGACGGCGGCCCCGGCGTCCATACCCGAGAAAAATCGGCCTATTAACGGAAATTCTCCGATTGCCATCAGCCGCGTTGCGCGAGTTCGACCTGGCGTAACTCCCGCGCAACCTTGTCGAGCACGCCGTTGATATAGCGATGCGAATCCGTTGCACCAAATTTTTTAGCGAGGGCGACCGCTTCGCTGATCACAACCTTGTAGGGCACGTCAATTCTATCCCGGAGTTCGAAGGTGCCGAGACGGAGCAGATTCCGCTCAATCGGGTCTAGCTCGTCGAGCGTCCGATCGAGAGCGGGCTCGAACAGTGATTCGAGACCCTCTACATCATGGATCACCCCTCTCAGTACGGCGCTAAAGTACTCTCCATCGGTGTGCCTGAAGTCATTATCCACGCGAAATTCAGCCTCGATGTCAGAGGGGCTGCCACCAGAGAGAGTCCATTGATAAAGCGCCTGCAGCCCATAATGCCGGGCCTTGCGTCGCTGAGCGGCGAGAGCATTGTGTTCCGCCATCAGCTGCGCAGCGCCCTGATCAGATTGACCATTTCTACCGCACTCAAGGCAGCCTCAGCGCCCTTGTTCTCGTCATTCTCTGCTGAACGTTCCTCAGCCTGGGCCAAGGTGTCGACTGTCAGCACACCAAAGGCCACTGGCTTGCCCGAATTGAGAGCCACTTCGCCAATGCCGCGCGTGCACTCTCCCGCCACATATTCGAAATGCGGTGTACCGCCCCGGATGACGGCGCCCAATGCAATGACTGCATCACAATCAACACGCGCTGCAGCGGCTTTGCAGGCCAGGGGAATCTCAAAAGCACCGGGCACAGTTACCACCCGGATCTGGTTATTGGTAATCCCCACACTGCGCAGTGCCTGGATCGCGCCACCGAGCAAGCCGTCTACGATCGCCGTGTTCCAGCGCGTCACCACGATGACATAACCTCCATCGTTACCTGACAGCTGCTCGGAGGAGTTGTCGATCCCGTTACCTGACATACCGCATCATTCCTCAAAGGCCTTACGATTCGGGTGGCGCGACGAACTCAACCACCTCGAGTCCGAAGCCCGCGAGCGCATTGTACTTGAGGGGCGCGCCCATCAGTTTGATTTGACCGACGCCCAGATCACGCAGTATCTGCGCGCCCATCCCGATCTGATTGTAGGCATCTGGACTGCCGGAGAGCTCAGACTCCGGCCCCCCCAACAGTCTATCGATACCTGAAATCAAATCCTCGGCCGTCTCGGGTTTGCTGAGTAACACCAGCACTCCCGCATCAGCTTCAGCGATGGCACGAAGGCTGGCATCAAACGACCAGGACGCATGGCCCTCGATTGTCGTCCCTATCAAGTCGCGAAACACTGCCGTCACGTGCACCCGCACCAGCGTAGGGTGATCTGCGCGAATATCGCCAACCGTCAGGGCCAGGTGAACCCGCTGATGGATGGTGTCCTGATAAGCCGTTACCTTAAATTGACCGTAGCGACTTTGAAGCACCCCACTTCGAACGGTGCTCACTGTTTTCTGATTCGCCAATCGATACATCACCAGATCTGACATCCGGCCAACCACCACATCGTGCCGCTCGGCGAACTCGGCCAGGTAGTCACCGCTGGCAACAGCACCCAGTCCATCCAATACTTCTGTAAACACGGCAGCCGGCCTCAGGCCGGCAAGCGTTGTCAGGTCAACGGCCGCCTCGGCAGGCGCCGTGCGAGTCAATACACCCCCGGCCGCTGCCGCAATCGGAAAGATATGTCCAGGCTGAACCAGATCGGATGGCTGACTGAGTGCATCGACCGCCACCTGAACAGTTCTCGCCCGATCCGCTGCCGATATACCGGTATCAATGCCCGTAGCTGCTTCAATAGACAGCGTGAAGGCTGAAAGCGAGTCATCACCCTCCACCATGAGAGGCAGTTCAAGCTCCTCGCAACGCTGAGGTGTCAGAGCTAGACACACCAAGCCACGTGCCTGACGCGCCATAAAGGCAATATGGTCTGCCTGACAATGCTCTGCTGCCGTCATCACAAACCCAGTTACGCCCCCTGCGCTGTTGTCGTTCAACAGGAGGCAGCTTTGCCCGTGCCGCAACTCGCTGAGCAATTTGTCTATGTCGGCGAAATCTGCCATCTCGCTACGACTCGGCATTGTCGGCATCGACCTGCATCATCCGCTCCAGATAGCGCGCAATGACATCCACCTCTAGATTCACGGGGCTACCCACCTGATACTCGCTGAAGACAGTCTCCTCCCAGGTCTGCGGAATAATGGTGAGATCAAAGGCATTACCTGCTACCTGATTCACTGTGAGACTGGTGCCATCGACACAGATACTGCCTTTCATCGCAATGTAACGGGCCAGATTTGCCGGCGACGTAATCCGGACGCGCCAGAACCGATCATCCTCAATGATCTGCTCAACATGGCCCACACCATCTACGTGCCCACTGACAAGATGCCCACCGAGTGGCGTACTCAGCGTAAGGGACGTCTCCAGATTGACGGGATCACCTACCCCTTTGCCGCCCAGGGTCGTCAGGGACAGCGTCTCAGGGGAGACATCCGCCCAGAAGCCACCCCCGGGTAAATCAGTGACCGTGAGACAGACGCCGCTCGTCGCAATACTGTCTCCAAGAGAGACCTCTTGAAGCGGCAACTTTCCCGTGTCAATGCGAAGCCGAATATCCTGCTTGCCCGATTCAATGTCGGCAATGCGGCCGACCGCCTGAATAAGTCCTGTAAACACCGTGACTCCTGACTCAAAATGATGCGATCCGCGCAACCTCTACAAGCAATCAGACACGCGGGGTCGCAATGATACGCAGATCCGTGTCCAGACGGGTCACTTCTGTGATGTTGAGCTCGATCGCTTCAGCGAGGGCATCGACTGCCATGATTGCCATCGGCCTCGCCGCATCACCCAGTAACTTGGGCGCCTGATATACCACCAGTTGATCCACCCACCCCTCTTTCAGCATCGTGCCGGCTAGCGTCGGGCCCGCCTCAACCAAAATCTCGTTGCAGGCGCGCTCGCGGAGCAAATCCACCCATGCTGTCAGCGCAACCCGGCCTTCAGCATCCGCAGGTAGCTGGCAGACGTCTGTCTCTGCTCCCAAATCGCCCGGTTGCGTCGTAACAGCCGTGACAATGGTCGTCGATTCACCCTCGAGAATCCGGGCGGTCAGTGGCGTTCGTGCACGACTGTCCAATACCATCCGTGCGGGTGTATGAGCCAGCGCCCGAGCTTTATCAGCCTCGGACAGCGGCAACGAGTCGGCGCGTAGCGTCAGCCGACAGTCATCCGCGAGAACAGTACCGATGCCCGTCACAATCACGTCCGCTTCCGCACGCAGGCGCTGCACGTCTTGGCGCGCCGATGAACCCGTAATCCACTGACTCTCTCCCGAGGCCATGGCAGTGCGACCATCGAGAGAAGTCGCCAGCTTGAGGGTGATACGGCCGTAACCGCGACGCATCCGCAGCAAGAAACCCGCCAGATCCTGCTCAACCCGCTCTGCACAGATACCTAGCTCCACCGCAATACCTGCTTCGCGCAGGGCGCTTAGGCCCTGACCAGAAACCGCTGGGTTAGGGTCCTCAATGGCGACCACCGCGCGCTCGATACGCGCCTCAATCAATGCCTCCACGCAGGGGCCTGTCCGCCCCTCGTGGCTGCATGGCTCAAGCGTCACGAAGGCGGTCGCTCCAGCAACGCTGTCCGGGCCGTACGCGTCCCGCGCTGACTGAAGCGCCATGATTTCCGCATGGGCGCTGCCCGCGGGCTGGGTGAACCCCTCTCCGAGAATGTTGCCATCTCGCAATAGGACGCAGCCCACTGCAGGGTTCGGCGCCGACCAGTATCGGGCCTTGCGTCCCAGAGTGATCGCGCGTTCCATCCACGCACGATCGTCGTCATGGGTCACGGCGCTTTATCCTGACTCGGCTCAGCCTCCAGGTCCTGACTCGGCTCGGCCTCAAGCGATTCAATCGCATCGCGAAACTCCGCCAGATCCTGAAAACTTCTGTAGACCGAAGCAAACCGCACATAGGCGACATGGTCGAGCGCCTTCAACGACTCCATGACTTTTTCACCCACCTGAAGAGACTGCACCTCGCGCTCACCTGTCGCGCGAAGGCGATGTTTGATCTGATCGATTTCAGCTTCGATATTTTCGACCGACACCGGCCGTTTCTCCAGCGCTCGAAGCAGACCTGAGCGGAGCTTCTCCTCATCGAATGGCTCCCGGCTGCCATCTTGTTTAATGATGCGTGGCAACACCAGCTCGGCCGCCTCGTAGGTGGTGAAACGCTCCGCACAACTCAGGCACTCGCGTCGCCGTCGAACCTGGGCACCCTCAGCCACCAACCGGGAATCGATGACCTTGGTTTCATCAGTGCTGCAGAAGGGGCAGTGCATGGCCGAGCCTTTGGGTGGCTTACTCGTTCCCTAGCGTGCGTAAACCGGCAGCGTGGCGCACAACGCCTTCACCTGATCACGTACGGCCGGGATGACCTCACCAGAAGTACCCGCTTCAATCGATGCCAGCACCTCGCTAATCCACCCTGTCAGCTGCTCAGTATGCTCAGTGCCAAAGCCACGCGTCGTAATTGCCGGCGTGCCCAATCGCAGGCCAGAGGTGACAAAGGGAGATCGCGGGTCGTTTGGGACGGCGTTTTTATTCACCGTGATATAGGCCTCACCCAAGGCGGCGTCGGCGTCCTTACCGGTGTAGTCCTTCCCGATCAGGTCCAGCAGCATCAGGTGGTTGTCAGTGCCGCCAGAGACAATTTTGTGACCGTTGGCAACAAACGTTGCAGCCATCGCTTGTGCGTTGCGAATCACCTGTTTTTGGTAATCCACAAATTCAGGCGCCATGGCTTCCTTGAAAGCCACCGCCTTGGCGGCGATCACGTGCATCAGAGGTCCGCCCTGCGCGCCGGGGAAGATTGCAGAATTGAATTGCTTTTCTAGGGCATCATTAGCCTGGGCCAGTATTAGCCCTGAGCGCGGGCCTCGCAGAGTTTTGTGCGTGGTGGTCGTCACCACATCTGCAAAGGGAATTGGGCTAGGGTAGACACCCGCCGCGACCAGCCCCGCAACGTGTGCCATATCAACCAGTAAGTAGGCACCGACTTCGTCTGCAATCTCGCGGAATTTCGCCCAGTCCAGTATCCGACTGTAGGCAGAAAATCCACCGATAATCATTTTCGGCTTGTGTGCCACGGCGAGCTCTCGTAGCGCGTCGTAATCGATCAAACCCGTGCTGTGGTCGATACCGTACTGCACCGCGTTATAGATCTTGCCCGAGAAATTCACCGATGCGCCATGCGTGAGGTGCCCGCCATCCGCAAGGCTCATGCCCAACACAGTGTCGCCCGGCTTCAGCAGGGCCTGAAACACAGCAATGTTGGCGCTGGATCCCGAGTGCGGTTGAACGTTCGCAAAATCGGCGCCAAACAGAACTTTAGCGCGCTCAATCGCCAGCGTTTCCGCCTGATCAACAAACTCACAGCCTCCGTAGTAGCGCTTACCGGGGTAGCCCTCGGCGTACTTGTTGGTCAACACAGAACCCTGAGCCTCAAGAACCCGGGGGCTACAATAATTTTCGGAGGCAATCAGCTCGATATGCTCCTCCTGTCGCACCGTTTCGGCGCTCATCGCCGACCACAGCTCGGCATCAAACGCCTTTATTGTTTGCGCGTCGTGGTCTAGATACTGCGATAGGTAGGTGGCAGCTTGGTTCATAACTGTATCCTGCGAAAAAACGGGGATGATGGACCCCGAGAAGTGGTAGTAAGGAGGCGCATGTTAGCCGAACAGAGCCCCGCCGTCAGGCTTTTGTGCCTCCTGTGCAACTGAGCCGGCGCGCTCGGGCTCATAGAAATAGGACCTTAGATACTCGGGTGAGATGGCCTGTTTCAAACAGCATTGATCTTTGCGCGTGGCTTCGGGGTATGTATGGCATACCGGAGAAATTTATGACTTTCAAACACTGGAAAACCGGTGAGATTAAAACCATCGAGTCCAGAGAGGCGGACGTGCCCGCCAACCCAAACAGTGAAAGGCTCGTGGTTTGGAACGAGACCGAGCAGAAACTCGAGGACGTGATCGAGTCCACGACTGCAGAAATTCGCTAGGAATAAACCGACGACCCCGGGGGAGCCATTCGCGTTTTGGGCACGCTTGCAGTGTCGTAGAGCGCAGTCCCTCAAGCGGAGCGGAAGATGCGCTGATACCCAAACGGGCATAACCCGGCGCCTTTGAGTACACTTTGCGTCACGAGCCGCTTCCCCACTGGACCGCCGTCCGGGAAGCTCGACTACCCATATACTCACT